>Ga0209075_1001352_pt1 | contig 23036 bp, 21 predicted proteins | sample Stecom2011_FD_187523 | JGI IMG/M metagenome (GOLD analysis project Ga0209075, IMG submission 187523) | Agricultural soil microbial communities from Utah to study Nitrogen management - Steer compost 2011 (SPAdes) (version 2) | ecosystem: Environmental > Terrestrial > Soil > Agricultural land...
GTGCGTCCAGTAGCTGGTTATGGAATGCCAACTTTTTTACGCATATCGATTGGCACAGCAGAAGAAAATCAACGCTTTCTGGATGCTTTAACCCTCGTTTTACAGCAGGTTTAAGATGCAGGCAGCCTCTCAACAACCACTGATTAAGCGCCTTGTCGTCGTCGGCCTCGGGCTGATTGGCTCTTCATTTGCTAAAGGTGTGCGCGAGGCAGGTTTAGCAGAAGAAGTGATTGGTGTTGATCTTAATGAGCAGTCCTGCCAGCGCGCAGTAGAGCTGGGTATTGTTGATCGTTGCAGCACACAGCTGCTAGAAACATGCCGCGATGTTGATGTGTTGATGCTGGCGGTGCCAGTGTTGGCATTGAGCAAACTGCTTAAGAGCTTAGCGCCGCTCGACTTGAGTCAAACCATCATCACTGATGCTGGTAGTGTCAAAGGGCATTTACTCAAGGCGGCACAAGAAGCTTATGGCTATTTGCCAAAACGTTTAGTGCCAGGACATCCGATAGCAGGCTCTGAGCGCAGTGGGGTAGAAGCGGCGAATGCCGACTTATTTAAACACCACAAGGTTATTTTAACGCCCCACGCTGCAACCGATCCTGAAGCTTTACAATGTATTCAAGCGCTATGGCAAGGCTTGGGTGCTGATGTGGAGAGCATGAGCGTTGAGCAGCACGACTTGGTTTTAGCAGCAACCAGCCATTTACCACATTTGTTAGCATTTGGTTTAGTCGATTCGCTGGCTAAAAGAAGCGAGAATTTAGAAATATTTCGTTATGCCGCTGGCGGCTTTCGCGACTTCACTCGCATAGCTGGCAGTGATCCGTTGATGTGGCACGATATTTTTCTAGCCAATCGTGAAGCGGTTTTGCAACAACTGGATCAGTTTCGTGGCGATCTTGATGCGTTGCGTAACGCCATCGCCGAAGGAGATGGGCGACACTTGCTTGGTGTGTTTACCCGAGCGCGTGCTGCCCGCGAACATTTTAGTACTATTTTAGCCCAACGGGCCTATGTGGAAAATATGCTTGATAATGATTTGATTTTTCTGGCTAAGCCAGGTGGGCATGTGAATGGCACGATTCGAGTGCCGGGTGATAAGTCAATTTCTCACCGCACCATTATGCTTGGCTCTTTAGCTGAAGGTGTGACTGAAGTAGATGGCTTTTTAGAAGGTGAAGACGCCTTAGCCACCATTCAGGCGTTCCGTGATATGGGTGTAGTGATTGAAGGACCGGTTGATGGTCGCGTGGTTATTCACGGGGTCGGTCTACATGGTCTGCAAGCACCGCCGGGGCCTATTTATGTCGGCAACTCAGGCACCACTATGCGTCTACTGTCCGGTATTTTGGCTGCACAATCGTTTGATAGCACCTTAACCGGTGATGCTTCGCTATCTAAGCGCCCAATGAATCGTGTGGCTAAGCCGCTACGTGATATGGGTGCGGTCATAGAGACGGCTGCAGAAGGGCGTCCACCGATGACCATTCGCGGTGGTCAGCGTTTAACTGGCATGCATTATGAAATGCCGATGGCCAGCGCCCAGGTTAAATCTTGTTTATTGCTGGCAGGCTTATATGCCGGCGGCGAAACTGCAGTGACCGAGCCCGCGCCAACCCGTGATCATACTGAGCGCATGTTGCGTGGCTTTGGTTACCCTGTAGAAGTGCATGGTGCAACAGCTAAACTCGAAAGCAATCACAAGCTGATTGGCACGCGCATTGAAGTGCCTGCAGATATTTCATCGGCCGCTTTTTTCATGGTTGCTGCGAGCATTGCAGCGGATTCAGAGTTGGTGCTTGAGCATGTGGGGATTAATCCAACACGTACCGGTGTGATTGATATCTTACGCTTAATGGGTGCTGACTTAAGCCTTGAGCGTGTGCGTGAAGTTGGCGGTGAGCTAGTTGCTGATATCCGCGTGCGCAGCGCTAAATTAAAAGGCATTGATATTCCTTTAGAATTGGTGCCATTGGCCATTGATGAGTTTCCGGTGCTGTTTATCGCGGCAGCCTGCGCTGAAGGACGTACGGTGTTACGCGGCGCTGAAGAGTTGCGGGTTAAAGAGTCAGATCGCATTCAAGTGATGGTGGACGGTCTAACCACTTTGGGCATTAATGCCAAAGGCACTCCAGATGGCATCATTATCGAAGGCGGACAAATGGGTGGCGGCGAAGTGTGGGCGCACGGTGATCACCGCATTGCGATGTCGTTCAGTGTTGCCGCGCTGCGGGCTAATGCACCGATTCGCATTCACGACAGTGTGCATGTCGCCACTTCGTTCCCTAATTTTCTTGCTCTATGTAAACAAGTCGGTATGCGCGTCGAGCCTGAGGCGCAGGTATGAGCCTACCAGTCGTAATCACTATTGACGGGCCGAGCGGTTCAGGTAAGGGCACTGTTGCGGGTATGTTGGCGACTAAGTTGCAGTGGAAACTGCTTGATTCTGGAGCCTTGTATCGAGTGCTTGCTTTGGCTGCAGATAAACATGCGGTGCCGCTTGATCATGAAGATGCGCTTGAAGTACTGGCAGTTGGTTTAGATGTCGAGTTTGTGGTCGATGTTGAAAGTAATTCGCAGCGCATTCTCTTAGAAAATCAAGATGTCACTGATGAGATTCGTAATGAAACAGTCGGCGCACATGCTTCGCAAATTGCTGCACTGCCTGGTGTGCGCGCTGGATTATTACGTCGTCAGCACGAGTTTCGTCAAGCGCCAGGCTTAATTGCTGATGGTCGTGATATGGGCACAGTGGTGTTCGCTGACGCGCCTTTAAAAGTCTTTTTAACGGCAAGTGCCGAAGAGCGTGCGCGTCGTCGTTATTTACAGTTGAAGGATAAAGGCGAAACTGTTACCCTTACGAGCTTGCTAGAGGAGATTCGTGCGCGTGATGAGCGTGACACCAATCGCAGCATTGCCCCGTTGAAGCCTGCAGATGATGCAATCATCTTAGATTCCACGACAATGACCATCGAGCAAGTGCTAGAAAGAATTCTCAGCGAAGTTGCAGTACGCAGCTTAGCTGGATAAAAAGTATGAAGTGCACATGAGTGTGCTTCAGCTTTAATTTGAATCATGTGCAGCTCCCAGATAATAGCTGTCATGTTTTCTACTTATTAATAAGACCACATTATTCTGGAATGTGGATTTGGGCAGATTCTTGCCCTCGATCAGCAGGATTAAACATGAGCGAAAGCTTTGCAGACCTTTTTGAAGAAAGCCTAAAAACCCTAGACATGCAACCCGGTGCAATTATCACTGGTTTGATTGTTGATATTGATGGTGATTGGGTAACAGTACACGCTGGTTTGAAATCAGAAGGCGTTATCCCAGTTGAGCAGTTCTACAACGAACAAGGCGAACTGACCATCAAGATTGGTGACGAAGTTCACGTAGCGCTTGACGCGGTAGAAGATGGCTTTGGTGAAACCAAACTGTCCCGCGAAAAAGCTAAGCGTGCTGAGTCTTGGCTGGTTCTTGAAGCGTCATTCAACGCTGAAGAAGTGGTCATGGGTGTTATCAACGGTAAAGTTAAAGGTGGCTTTACAGTTGATGTGAACGGTATTCGCGCGTTCTTACCAGGTTCTTTGGTAGACGTACGTCCAGTTCGCGACACTGCGCACTTAGAAGGCAAAGAGCTTGAGTTCAAAGTTATCAAGCTTGATCAAAAGCGTAACAACGTTGTTGTATCTCGTCGTAGCGTTCTGGAAGCAGAAAACAGCGCCGAGCGCGAGCAACTGCTTGAGAACCTGCAAGAAGGTCAACAAGTTAAAGGTATCGTTAAGAACCTTACAGATTACGGCGCATTCGTTGATCTTGGCGGTGTTGACGGTCTGTTGCACATTACTGATATGGCTTGGAAGCGCATTAAGCACCCAGGCGAAATCGTTAACGTTGGCGACGAGATCGACGTAAAAGTATTGAAATTCGACCGCGAGCGTAATCGTGTATCTTTAGGCCTGAAGCAGTTGGGTGAAGATCCATGGGTAGCTATCAAAGCCCGTTACCCAGAAGGTACTCGTGTTAATGCACGCGTAACTAACCTGACGGACTACGGTTGCTTCGCTGAGCTGGAAGAAGGTGTTGAAGGTTTGGTTCACGTTTCAGAAATGGACTGGACTAACAAAAACATCCACCCATCAAAAGTTGTACAGGTTGGTGACGAAGTTGAAGTTCAGGTTCTGGACATCGACGAAGAGCGCCGCCGTATTTCTCTGGGTATCAAGCAGTGCAAATCTAACCCATGGGAAGATTTCTCTAGCCAGTTCAACAAGAACGATAAAATCTCCGGTACCATCAAATCAATCACTGATTTCGGTATCTTTATCGGCCTAGATGGCGGCATTGACGGTTTAGTGCACTTATCAGACATCAGCTGGCATGAAGTAGGCGAAGAAGCTGTTCGTCGCTACAAGAAAGGCGATGAGCTGGAAACTGTTATTCTGTCTGTTGATCCAGAGCGTGAGCGTATCTCACTCGGTATCAAGCAGTTAGAAGATGATCCATTCTCAAGCTACGCTTCAGAGCACGAGAAAGGCACCATCGTTACTGGTACTGTTAAAGAAGTTGACGCTAAAGGTGCAATTATCCTATTAGCTGACGACATCGAAGCTGTTCTGAAAGCATCTGAAATCAGCCGTGACCGTGTAGAAGATGCACGTAACGTTCTGAAAGAAGGCGACGAAGTTGAAGCGAAAATCATCAACATCGACCGCAAATCTCGCGTTATTAACTTGTCTATCAAGTCTAAAGACGTAGAAGATGACAAAGATGCAATCAAAGAATTGCGTAAGCAAGAAACAGAAGCAGCAGGCCCAACCACTTTAGGTGACTTGATCCGCGCTGCACAAGAGAACAAGAACTAAGTTCTTTGTGATCTAAAAAAAGGGGTGACTTCGGTCACCCCTTTTTTGTGTCTAAAATTAGCAACGATTGTAAATCAACAAACGACCCTTGTACTTCTCATCAGTGATCTCGACTTCGCTTAACGACGCTTCAGAGCTCAACTGAAAACCTAACAGCCCCATTTTTTTATTAAAGGCTGTGCGGTAGCCGCGGTTAGGGTCGACAATCCAGACTTCAGCATTCGGGTTGGCACACTCATCGACAAAGTTAGCCAAAGCCTTAGGCATATCCGGTTCGTAGAGCAAGTCACTGCCAATCACTAAGTCATACTTTTTTGTCAGCAGTGCGGCGCCGGTGTCTTTAGTTGAAGGAACGGGGTGCTCACCCCACTGACCATGACGAAAAGGCAGTTTGGATAAGTTATTTAAACGCAGATTTTCTTCAAGAAACAGTTTGGCTTTAGGGTGGCGATCACAGGCGGTAATGTTAGCGCCCAAGCGGTGTCCGACTAAGCTGGCTAAGGCCAGTCCACAGCCAATCTCTAAGATTTTCTCATTAGGGTTAATCGGGCGTTTTGCTAAAGCGCTGGCTAGATGGATGCTAGATGGCCAGAGCATGCCGAACAATGACCATGACGCGGAACAGATACCAAGCCGTGCTGCGGCACCGGTTGGATCATAATATTGCTGACGATCTAGCAGTGATCGAATAAATAGGTTTTTGACACCGTCAATTTTGATGCTGTTGGTTTGTGTTTGGTAGGTTAGGGCGTTCATGAACTGCGCATATGTAAAGGCCTCGAAAAACTAAGATGCCCTCAGTGTCGCATATTTAAATAATTATTGTTGGAGGCCGCGAAGCAATTTTTTATCCATAATTTGCTTGCGAGAAACTGACTTTTCGCTGATTTTAGCTGTATTCTTGCCTATAATAAGGACTTATTAGATTAAGCAAACAGAGTCTGTATGTTAGTAAATTGCGAGTTGTTTGGCACCTTGGGTTGCCATCTCTGTGAAGAGGCAGAGCAGGTCTTGCAGCCTTTTGTTGCGCAAGGCTTAGTGGTTGAGTTGCTGGATATTATTGATTCGCCTGAGTGGCTTGAGCGTTATTCTTTGAGCATTCCGGTTTTGCGTCGAGTTGATAATGGCCAAGAATTGCACTGGCCATTTGATCAGCAAGCGGTGCTGCAGTTACTTACATAATGATCTTATCGCGTAAGCGTTCGGCAGCTTCTTTAAGTGCGCCAATCACGCGTTCTTTATCGTAGTTTTGGATATTACTGGTATCCAAGTACATTGAAAAACCAGGCAGTTCATGCTCAACATAGCTACTGGTTGCGCCAAGATCACGGCGGAAATCTACCACTTGGAATATCTGCACAGGGCGGGAAAAACCTTTCACGCTAATCTGGCCTTTATCACGCGCCATGATCACATCTTTAGTCAGTGAGTAGGTTTCATTCGACATCAAAATCTCACCTGACTCAGCAGCGCTTTCTAAGCGGCTGGCTAAGTTTACTTCGCGCCCGATGATGGTGTAATCCATCCGTGTATCTGCACCGAAGTTACCTACGGTGCAGTAACCAGTATTGATACCCATACGGATCTCTAGGGGCTTATCAATGCCCTGAGCGCGCCAGTGCTGGCGTAATACCTTCATGTGCTTGCGCATGGCAATCGCCATTGATACTGCCGCAACAGCGTCTTTCTTAGCGCCTTGGGTATTAGGGTCACCAAAGAACACCATTACGCTATCACCAATAAATTTATCAATCGTGCCGCCATACTTTAAGGCGATTTTGGACATTTCATTGAGATAGTTATTGAGTAAATCGGTTAGCGCTTCCGCTTCGAGTTCTTCAGACAGTTCAGTGAAGCCCTTAATGTCAGAAAAGAATACGGTTAGCTTCTTGCGCTGCGTTTCAAGCTTAACTGTGCGCTTTCCGCTAAAAATCATCTGCCAGACTTGTGGTGACAAGTATTTGGCAAGGTTATGCGCTAAGCGCGCTGCTTTTTCTTGTTCACGTTTAATGTCGAGTTGAACTTTAGCGAGGTGAATACTTTGCAAGTGGACAAAATAGGCAGTAATGCAAATATATAAAGCAGCAAAGAGTACGCTGACGACTGAAACTAACAGTGGTGCTTCAAATTGAATAGTGGGCTGCAATATTAAGCCTGCTATGCCAGCCACACTGACTGAGCCAATCAGCATCGGCAGCATCAAACGCAATCCACCAACGATTAAGGTGCTCAGGGTAATAATCAGCAGTCCCATCAATGATGGAATGATAGCGAAGCCTATCAGCGCAAGGACAGTACCGGTATGTAACGAGTCGAGAAAGAGTTGGGTCGTGTAAGTGAACTTTGGATAGTGAGTCTTAAAGCGCGAAGTGAAGAAATAGGCTAAATGTGGATATAGCAAAGCATAAGGAACAACCCATAAAAGGCTATATGAGAAAAAGCCAGTATAAGTGCCTGCGGCGATCAGCGCAGCAATAAACATATAGGCTAAAACGCGAGAGTAGAACTCTTGCAGTGGCGCGTTTGGTGTGATGCCTGCTGGCTTTTTTGAAGTAATGGCCTTCATTTACCCAATATATCCCTAATGATCTACTTGTTATATTAATTAGCCGACAACAGTTATTAGCTGTCGCAATAATACGGGCGACTTGCGTGCGGGTAAAGCGGCAGACTGACACGGCCCTTCATCCTAATGAATTGCTTGTGTAGAACGTGCGCCTGCGCAAAAAAAATATGTATTTGATAGTACCTTGTTTTTTTAACAAGCGCTAAAATATTGCTGCACCGGCCTTGGCCGGTATCATTTGGTTTTTACCTATCATGTCCGACAGCAATCCTTGCTTAACCTGTGGCGCCTGTTGCGCTTTTTTTCGAGTTTCTTTTTTTTGGGGTGAATGTGAATCAGCCGGTGGCTCCGTGCCCGACAGCGTGGTTATTCCGATAAATTCAACCTATGTCGCGATGATTGGTACCGATCGCCAGCCAGCACGCTGTAACGCGCTGATGGGTGATGTAGGCCAAAGTGTGCGCTGCACCATGTACGAGAAGCGTTCATCCAGTTGCCAAGAGTTTCAGGCTTCCTGGGAAAATGGCGAGCATAACCCGCATTGTGATGCTGCCCGTGCTGCTCACGGTTTACCGCCGATAGATCCACCAATAGAGCCTAGCATCAGCCCTGACCGTGTTGCTTGAACTAGCGCACTAGACGGGCGAATGAATAATTGTTGGTTTTAGCTTGCACTGCGAGAAAGAACATAAAACCTAGTGTTTTGGTTGGTTATTCTCGCAGATTTGATTAATATCATTAGCAAGCAAAACAAATACATATCCATGCAGTTCTCAATCATTTTATTAGGAGGGATATCATGGACGCGCTAGAGCTTTTATTAAAGCGTGTATCAGTACCGCGCTTACAAGATCCAGCGCCCACTGCCGAGCAAATCGATATTATGCTGCGCGCGGCTTTGCGTGCACCGGATCACGGTCAAATTCGTCCGTGGCGCTTTGTTACTGTGCAAGGGGATGACCGCAACGCTTTAGGCGAGTTATTCGTAGAGGGGTTACTGAGTACTGCACCTGATGCAACTGCTGAGCAGATTGAGAAAACGCGAAGCTTGCCGATGCGAGCACCGCTGATTTTAATTGTCGTCGGCGTACTGCACGAGCATTTGACTGTCCCTAAGCATGAGCAACTGCTCGCAGCAGGTTGCGCTGCACATGGCATTTTATTAGCAGCGCATGCACAAGGGGTCGGCGCGGTATGGCGTACGGGGGCGATGGCTGAAATTACGCATATTAAGCAAGGACTAGGCTTGCAAGAAAACGAGACAATTGTTGCGTACATGTACCTCGGCACGCCAATCAACAGCTTACGTAATCCACCTGCGGTTGATCCAGCGCCTTTGTTACGAACTTGGCCTGAGCAGTAACTGCTGAATTAGTCAGTGATAGGCAATTGCACAGTGGCGATAAAGCCGCCTTGCGGATGATTACTCAAGTGCAATTGTCCACCATGTTGTTGCACCGCTCTTTTTGCAATCGCCAAGCCCAAGCCATAGCCAGGTTGTGCTTGGCCCGGTACACGGAAAAAAGTCTCGCCTAATTTATCCAGCCATTGCTCGCTCACGCCAGGACCATGGTCACGAATGCTAATGATCAACACATCCGATTGCTCTTGCACTTCTATTTCAATCGGCTGATCGATAGGGTTAAAGCGCAAGGCATTGCGTAATAGGTTATCTAATGCGCGCTGTAGACTGTCTGGCCAGCCATTATAGCGACAGTGTTGCGCGCCATTGATGGTTATAGCCTGCTCAGGCTGTAACAGCAGCGCGTCCTCACGTAGTTTGTTGAGTAACTGAGAGATATCAACGGACTGTTTCGCAGTTTGTTGTTGATCAAAGCGCGCCAAGGCCAGTATTTCATTGATTAATCCGTCTAGGCGCTGACATTCGAGTTGTAAGCGTGGCCATAGCGCTTTCTGCTCCTCAGGCTCTGCTCGTTCGGCCAATGCTAAAGCAATTTGTAAGCGCGCTAGCGGTGAGCGCAGTTCATGGGAAACATCGCGCAGCAATTGCCGTTGACTACTGATCAAACCTTGCAGGCGCTGGCCCATTTGGTTGAAATCAAGCGCCAAAGTGCCCAGCTCATCACGCCGAGTCGCCAGTTTCGCCAGTTGATGGTCCTGATAGCTGGTGCGACCCAGATCATGCACTGCATCGCGTAAGCGATTAAGCGGCCGTGTAATTGAAATAGTCAGCAGTAGGCTCATCAAAGTTAATACGCTCAGTGCGATGACTAACGCACTAATGGGTCGTAAACCATCACTGCGTTGCCATGCGCCGAGTTCGCTATGAGGAATGCGGTAAACAAACAAATAGATTGCGCCTTGCTTGCCTGTTACTTCTTGGGTGATGCGTCGCCACGGTAAGCGGTGCATACCGCGCTTGGCCTCCAAAGCTGCCGAGCGGGGCGAGATATCGCGACCCAATGACAGACCATTTTCATCCAGAATTTGTGTTTCAATTCGGTAATGGTGCTTTTGCTGCTGCAATAAACGTTGCGCTTGTTGCAGTTGCCCCGATTCATGCAATTGCAACCAGGTGCTAGCGAAGCTGTTTAAACTGGGGTGATGATTAAGAATCCAATCATCTTGATTGAACATACGCACTAATAAGTAGGTTAAAGCGCCAGTTACTATCAGTGCCAGCCAAAATGCGCCAAGAATTCGCCAAAACAATGAGCGCATAGTGTTGATCCTAATAAAAGCAGCGGTTCAGCTTAGGCATGAACCGCTGCGGGATACTTCTGAGTTATTGAGTCGCACATTTACCAGATGGTTGATTCTGGCAATCTGCGCGAGAAGTTTTGCCAGAGCGATGCATTTTCTGCTTCTTGTGCATATTGTTTTGCATGGTACTGATTTTTTTGTCGAACTTTATTTGTTGCTCTGCATTTAACACGCCACGCAGTTTGTCGTGATGGGCTTTACGCGCAGCTTGTTGTTGCGCTCGGTGCTGCTGCATTTCCTCTTGAAAGCTTGCGCGTTGTTCAGTGGTGAGTTCAAGTTCATCAAACCAAGCACTCTGGCGCTGCTGCATCATTTGTTGACGCTCTTGCATACGCTGTTCTTGTTGCGCTGTTTTGCCAACTTGTGCCGGCGCTTCAGTTGCAGCAAAAACGCTAAAAGGAAGTAGGGCACTGAATAATAGGGCAGTTAATTTGATTCGCATGGTGTTTCTCCTTAATAAGAGTCCCGATGTCTTCGGGATGGAACAAGTATGCCAAGATCAACGTCAACTGCGGTCAAGCTCATGTAAAGAATAGGTAAACTTTATGCGCTGTAGAAATAACCGCGTCCGCGCATAGCAATGATTCGAGGGCGTGAGTCAGCGTGCGCTCCGAGTTTACGTCGTAAATTACTGACATGCATATCTAAGCTGCGGTCATACAGGGTGAGCTTACGATCAAGCGCCAGTTGCGCCAGTTGTTGTTTGTCGATGGGCTCACCTGGTGTTGCCAGTAGCGCTTCAAGAATACGGCCTTCAGAGACGGTTAAGACAATGTCCGCTTGATCATTGATATTCACCACGCCGCGCGCGGGACTGTACTGCAAGTCGCCGAAGACGATATTGCTGGGCACACAGGGTAAACTAACGCTACGGCGCAATACTGCACGCAGACGAGCGGTTAACTCGCGTGGATCACAAGGCTTAGCCAGATAATCATCAGCGCCCAGTTCTAAACCAATAATACGGTCAGTGGGCTCACCGCGCGCAGAGAGCATCAGCACCGGTAGCTCTGCATGCTCTTGACGTAATTTGCGCAACAATTCTAAACCATTGCCGTCCGGCAGCATGACATCCAGAATCACTGCATCAACCTGATGTCCGTCAGCCAAGTAGGCTTGTGCGCCTGCAGTATCAAAGCAAGCATGCACGACAAAGCCTTCTTGACTGAGCCAATGACTTAATAGCTCGCATAACTCTTGGTCGTCATCAATGAGTAAAATATTGCTCATAGCGCTTTAACAACTCCAACAGCTCTAGTGAGCATCTTACTGCGGGAATACTTGCTTAAAAGGTTTCACCTGTACATCCGCATAAACACCCGCAGCGCAATACGGGTCAGCAGCGGCCCACTCTTGCGCCGCTTGTAAAGATGCAAACTCGGCAACAACCAAACTACCACTAAAACCAGCGGCACCTGGGTCGCTGCTATCTATCGCTGGATGAGGACCAGCAAGGATTAAACGCGCGCTATCTTGCAGTGCTTGTAAGCGTTCTAGGTGAGCAGGGCGTGCAGCCAAGCGTAGCTCTAAGCTATTGGTATTATCAGTCGCAATAATTGCATAAAGCATGGTTATTCCTTATTCGGGTTAACTGGAGTGTCTTGCATGTAACGTGACAAGAATATCCCTTGGCCAATCAAAAACAGCACCGTCATTCCTAAGCTGCCAAACACTTTAAAGTCGACCCAAATCGACGGAAAGTTAAAGGCTACAAACAGATTCGAGGTGCCTAAAAAGAGGAAGAAAACGATCCAAGCGATATTGAGTCTGGTCCAAATCCGATCAGGCAGGCTGACGGCATGGCCCATAACACGCTTGATTAAAGGCTGCTCACCAATAAAATGACTACCAGCAAAGCCCAAAGCAAATAGCCAGTTCACCACCGGTGCTTTCCACTTTAAAAAAGTTTCGCTATGAAAAGCTAACGTCAGTCCACCAAAAAACAAACAACCCACTAAGGTAATCCATTGGCTTTTTTCTAAGCGGCGATGGGCTAAAAACAAGCTGCCGTAGACCAGCACCGAGCTGATCACCAAGATTGCCGTGGCGCTAAAGATACCGCCGAACGAAATAACATGGCCTGCCAGCTCAATATCACGCGGTTCTAGCTTAAAGACGATAAAAAACAGCAGAAGAGGGATAAAATCGATGAATTGTTTCACAGTGCGCGCCATAACAGTAAGGAAACGGCATAATAGCAAACACAGCGGCTAGCGTAAGCATTGAAAATGGATATAGATCTACATTGTCACAGTACAGCATCTGACGGGGCTCTTGCGCCACGTGAGGTTGTGTTGCGCGCACATCAGCAAGGTGTTGAGGTTTTGTCTCTCACCGATCACGATACACTGGAAGGCCTGATCGAGGCGCAGCAAGCAGCACAAGAAGTCGGCATCAAGCTCATCACCGGCATTGAGATGTCGTGCTTATGGGGTGGTGCCACCATCCACATCTTAGGTTACGACTTTGTTTTAGATGATCCGACTTTATTAGCAGCAGTCAAAGATTTACATGAAGGGCGCTGGTTGCGCGCGCAAGAAATTGCAAAACGTCTTGCAGCAAAAGGCATGCCCGATGCTTTAGCAGGTGCGCAAGCCATTCAGGCGGCATTAGGCGACAGTTTAAATGCACCGGCACGTCCACACTTTGCTCAGTTCTTAGTGAATGCAGGTCATGTGCGCGACCATGCAGAAGCCTTTCGTAAATGGCTCGGTGCAGGCAAGATTGGTGATGTGAAGCAGCATTGGCCATCTTTTGACGACACCATGGCCGTGTTGACTCAAGCTAAGGCATCGATCAGCTTGGCACATTTGTATCATTATAATTTCACCCGCACGAAGCGCCGTCGTTTAGTGCAGGACTTTGTCAACGCTGGCGGCCATGCTATCGAAGTGGTCAATGGCATGCAGCCAGCCGAACAAGTCGGCACACTATCGATTTTAGCCCGTGAATTTAATTTAAAAGTGACTGCAGGCAGTGATTTTCACCTGCCACGGCAATGGTCAGAATTAGGTAAGTATCGAGCTATACCAGACGATCTCACCCCCTTATTCGTCCATCATTCCAATAACTCACTATAAGGACATCATTATGAAGTTTTTCCAGATTCATGCGGAAAACCCGCAAGAACGTTTAGTTAAACAAGCGGTGGAAGTGATTCGCAAAGGTGGCGTTATCATTTATCCCACTGACTCATCGTACGCATTGGGTTGCCGTTTAGGTGACAAAAGCGCATTGGAACGTATTCGCCGAATTCGTCGTTTAGATGACAAGCATAACTTCACTTTAATGTGCCGCGATCTGTCAGAGTTAGGTGTGTTTGCTAAAGTAAATACCACCGCCTTTCGCCTATTAAAAGCTTATACACCAGGACCTTATACCTACATTCTTAATGCAACACGTGAAGTTCCACGTATGCTGATGCATCCTAAGCGCCGTACCATCGGTTTGCGCGTCCCAGGCCATCCGATTGCGCAGGCGTTATTAGCAGAGTTGGGTGAACCGTTGATGAGTGTGACGCTGATTCTGCCTGATGCGACTGAGCCGCTGAGTGATCCTTACGAGATTCGTGACCTGCTAGAAAGCCAAGTTGATTTGATTATTGATGGTGGTTATGGCGGCATTGAAGCCTCTACTGTTGTTAGTTTTGTTGATGAAGAACCCGAAGTGCTGCGTATTGGTTGCGGCGATCCCGAACCTTTCCAGTCGCTTTGATGGCAGCACATGTCTAATCCGTCAGCACCAAGTGTTTCGACAATAGAGCAGGGCGTCGATGTAATGCCTGCGGAAGCTCTGCAACTGCCTTTAGCGCTGGTGTATGGCGAAGCGATGACCGCTTTGCCTATGGATTTGTATATTCCACCTGATGCTTTAGAAGTGATTTTGGAAGCTTTTGAAGGGCCGCTGGATTTACTGCTGTATCTAATTCGCAAAGAAAACATCGATATTCTTGATATTCAAGTCGCGCAAATCACCCATCAATACATGGGTTATGTCGAGCTAATGAAAGCGGTGCGCCTTGAGTTGGCCGCTGAATACCTAGTGATGGCCGCCATGCTGGCTGAAATTAAGTCGCGCATGCTGTTACCACGCAGCCGTCACAGTGCCGCCGATGAAGAAGATGATCCGCGCGCTGAGTTGATTCGTCGCCTGCAAGAGTACGAACGGATTAAAACCGCAGCAGAAGACTTAGATGAAATCCCACGCTTAGGTCGCGATGTGTTTATTGCAAAGGCTGTGGCACCGGATGCGCGCAGCCGTCGCTTAGTACCTGATGTGGCTTTTGAAGAGGTGTTATTGGCCATGGCTGAAGTGTTACGCCGCGCCAATATGTTTGAAAGCCATCAAATTAGCCGTGAAACCTTATCCACCCGTGAGCGCATGAGCATGGTGCTAGAAGCCTTGCGAGATGGCAGCTTTGTGCCCTTTGCGCGCTTATTTAGCATAAAAGAAGGGCGCTTAGGGGTGGTGGTGACCTTTATGGCGATTTTGGAACTGGTAAAAGAGTCGTTAATTGAACTGGTTCAGAATGAGCCTTATAGCGAAATCCATGTACGGACTAAACAGCATGAATGAGCTGGATTTTGATGATGTAGAGCAATTTGCTTTAGTGTTGGAAGCCTTGTTGTTGGCCGCCGCCAAACCCTTAAGCCTAGAGCGTTTAACCGAGTTATTTGATGAAGAGGAGCGTCCGAGCAGCAGTCAATTAAAAGCCGCACTGGCCAAACTGGCTGAAGATGTGGCGACACGCAGTTATCAACTGACTGAAGTCGCTTCTGGATACCGCTTACAAGTGCGCTCTGCATACAGCGCTTGGGTTGGACGTTTATGGGAAGAGCGCCCGCAGCGTTATTCTCGCGCCATGCTCGAAACCTTGGCGCTGATCGCTTACCGTCAGCCAATCACACGCGGTGAAATTGAAGATGTGCGCGGCGTGGCAGTCAACACGCAAATTATCAAAACGCTCTTAGAGCGTGAATGGATACGCGTGGTTGGTTATAAAGATGTGCCGGGTAAGCCAGCCATGTTAGCCACCACCAAAGTGTTCCTCGATTATTTCAATCTGCGCGGACTCGATGAACTGCCAAATCTCGCTGAGTTAAAAGGCTTACAACCAGAACCAGAAGATGATCTGCAGCAGAGCGTACAAGCACAGGTTGCGACTACAGCCGAAACCGCAAAAAACGCAGAGCCTGAAGATAACAACATCACTTTTAGTTCGTTACTCGCTGAGTTGGACGACATGGAGCAAGGTTTGAAAACAGAGTTTACCGATCAGCCGTTAGAGCTGAGCATCGATAAACCTGAAGCTGACTCACAGAGCACTGATCAGATTACAGCTAAAGAGTGATCTCAGTTGCTACGTTTATATATGCCATAATCAATATTATGTTAAATCGACTATATTGAAGACCATACGACTAAACCCCTTTGCATCGACAGACACCTCCTTCCTGCTGGGTTACAGCCTCAGCTAAGACATGAATCTGCTTCAGTCAATACGTACCTGCATCAACAACAGCTACTCGGCTTTACTAACTGATGATAAAAGCAGCGCCATGCGCACAGATGTTAATTTAGCTGCCGCATGTCACTTATCGGTTTTTACTGAGGATAAGATCTACTGTTCATCATCCTTCGCAGTTGTTTTCAGTTGCCGGATGATGATTATCAGCATGGCAGCCAACACTACAACGCCAGCCGCTAAGATTGCCCACAATAAATATGGTGGACGCTCAGATTGTGATTGTAGCGCCGCAGGCGTAACCGGCTCATCTAGGCTAAAGCTGGCTTCAGGTAATTTGTCTTCGTGACCTTGCTGATAGCCAGGAATCAATTGTGCTAGCTGCAACCATGTGTTTTCTTGGTTTGTACAGGTTAACCGATACGGCGCATGGCCCTGTGCTAAAAATGCAAGCTGCTGCAACGGCACTAAAGCTACGGCAGTCATATCGCTTGGCCAAACAGCATTATGCCCCGTGGTTAAAACCTGTAGTGCTTGCCAACGTTCTTTACTCACCCTAAGCGGTTGGTTGTTATGGGTTTTGCCATCGTATTGCACGTGCATCACTGAGCCGTGACTAAGTGTGCGCCAAGGTGATTCTGAGCTTACCCTGCCCTGTAATTGCACAGCTACATTTGTACCTAAAGTCTGTGTGCTTAATTGCAAAGCATCAATGGCCAAAGGCGGGTTGAATTGCCAGATCAAAGCCTGTTTACCCTGCATAGTTTTACTCTGGGGTGCGCCTAACTCAATACGTTCCTGCGGGGGCGCAGTGTTTTGCTGTTGCTCACTGATAATTTCTGCACGGTGAATGACTATTTCGCCGGCCAAAGCCTCGTCCCAGCGCAAGCGAATAAAGTGCTCATTTAACGCTATGTATGGCAGGTCAATGCTCATTTTATTAATGACATTACCGTCTTCGCTGTGCCAGCGGCCAAGAAACGCATCGGTGTGCAGTGGCTGCCAGCGCTTGAGATCCTTGCTGATATCGATTTGCACAGGAATCATTTCGCTTTCTGGAATATCAGCGCTTAGAATCAATTGCACAGCCTGGTGATCTTTATCAAATAAGCGGCTGTCGAGTAGTACCCCGCGTTGCTTGCGCTGAGAGGTTTCGCTGCTGGTGACAGTGTTCCACTCAAGACTGCGCAGCCCTTGCTGCTCAATCACGCGCAAGGCGGACCGATCAGGCAAGGCCTGCCTGTCCCATAATGGATATACAGCGTTAATTGCGGTTGTTGTATTCAAAACTGTGCGCGCTTTTTTAGCTGAAATACGCGCCATACTCATGTTTTTACCAGCCCCATCGATGACATGAATATTTGCAAAACCAGCTGTTTGACACTCAACCAACAGCTGACTAGGCACACTCACACGATGAATACTGTCTTGGCTGTGTAGCTGTAAATCAACTAAAGGTGCCGCAGCAAGATGACTGGCGCACACGAACAAAAATAGCCCTGCGCTGGATTTTTTATGCTTCATGCTGATCTCCAGTCGAGGGTGGAATCGGGGCAAAGTATCCAATAATCAAAAGCATCACCCCCACTACAATAAAGGCGATCACTCGTTCCATACCGCCATGATTGGCAAGGTCAATTAACACCAGCTTGACCACTGTCAGCGCCAATAAAGCCGCCCCTACCATCCAAATCCAGCGAGATAAACGACGGTGCGCGACGAGCATCAGCACTAGGGCTAACGTTGACCATAAAATGGCATAGCCTGTCTGCACTGCAAAGCTTTTAAATAAAGCCTCAGCCTGCCAAGTAACATCAAAGTAATGATGCGCTGTGCGCAACCAAGCAGTATTGAGCCAAACAAACAATGCAACAGCCATGCATACATAAAAGTTTCGCAAGGAGATTGCACTAGAAAACATCTGCATCTGTGGATGATTGCGTAGCGATGAGAACCAAACAGCAAGACTGCCGATGCCAAGCAATACGGTTAAATCTGTCGGGTTAATAATAGGAATAAATGGCAGCGGTTTAGCTAAACCTGAGGACGTCAGCATCAGTAAGGTTGCTAGCCAGGCGATTAATGCCACCAAGGGTATAGCGCCCGCTTGCAGATACACCGAACTGTAATCACGTAATGGCCAGGAGTTGCGTACTTTTCCAGCCCATGTAGTCAGCAGTATTAAGCAAACCGTTGCACAGAATAAAAATGTGACACTTTGCCAAGCGCTGGTTACCAAGCTGCTTTGATGTACCACCTGATAGAGGCTTTGTCCGAATACCGCCAAAAGAATGTAGACACTGCTTGCATGCGCAAATCTACGCACAGATTTTGTGAACAGTTCGCTGTGATGATCGGCCCAATATAAACTGTAGTAGTGCAAAACAAAGGCCAAAAGCCAAAATGCCCAACCATAATCAGCTAAAACAGTTTGACTGCTATGACTCACGGTTACGACAAGAAAGGTACATAGAGCCACCGGTAAAATGCAATACGCGGCGGCATCGGCTTGCGCGTAAATGCTGCGCCCCCAGCGCATTGATGCAAATACGAGTAACAGTGCTGTCGCTGCAACTAAATAGAGCCGTAGCGCGTTGTCTCCCGTGCTATCAGCGAAGCGGCTGAGCAGCCCTGCTTGATCAAGCGTTGCAATTTGAGTTGCGCAGGCGAGCCATATTAAGAGCAAACCTAAGACATAGAAAATCGGGTGCAAGACCGGCTCAACAGAACTGTATGTCTGAGCCAGACTGCTATTGCTATGGGCTAGAGGCTTTTTCAACCAAACCGCTAGAATCAGCGCAAGAACAGCCATTATTAACGTGCTGAGTACTGGGCTACTTAATTCTGCCCAAGTCATTGGCTCTAATAAAATAGCCAAAGAAGTCGCATATAAAACCAGTCCGAGTAAACGAGACATCCAGCGTGCTTGTCTGGCACCGACCCAAAAAGCCGCCGTCCCTTGTAAGGCCCATGTAATTGCTAAGAATTCACCATCCAAAGCTAAGGGAATTGTTACCGTGATAAAGCCGACGCTTAAAGCAATAAAGCTCTCCGCCAGTAAGCGATAATGTTGCTTACCTTGTTTTATTTTGTTCAATAGCAACATGCTTAATAGTGCATACAAAAACGCTAAAATCAGAGCAGAAAAAGCAGCGCCCAATGGTAAATGTTTAATCAAACCGTATTGCAAAGCAAAACCGATGATTGGCGCACCAAAAACTAAAGTTTGATCAACAAATTCTAAGTGTGTCTTGGCAGCTTGACGTGCCGCATTTTTGGCATAGAACAGAGCTGTAATCAGGTAAATCAGGAAAAACCCAATTAAAAAAAGTTGGGTTGGCAGGTAGTTTTCTGTTGTGAATGAAAGCAGTCCCCAGCTTGTACCTACACCAAATGTGGCTAAAAAACCAAGTAAGTTGAGTGCGCGCCAGTACTTAAAGTAAGCAATCAGCAAAATCGCAAGGTTTAGCACCATGTAATAGCTAAATAAGCCAATGTAATCACCGCTGCCAGTCGACAGCAGCACAGGCGCTGCGAATCCGCCCGCCAAGGACATCACTGCTAGGGCTTGGCTGTTTTGCAGCAAGGCCAGCAGGCAGCCGGCGGCACAGACTAAAATAATAAGCGAAAAAGTAATGGGCATGCCTAGTAAGCCATAACCTTTCATCGTTGCCAGCAAGGTTAAATAGAGCACTGCCACGCCCCCACCTTGTAAGGCTAAGGCATAATTGGGCATCATTTTGCGCTTGATAAAGCCAAATGAGAGCAGCGCTAAGCCACATAATGCGATAAAACTTAAGCGCAGTTCAATGGGCAATAAGCCCTGTTGTGTGGTGTATTTAGCTAAAAAAGCCAAGCCAATAAATACTACAACCACACCGACTCGCACCATGGTGTTGCCGCCAAGCAACCAGTCAATACCGCGCTGTATCAACGCGGAAACACCGCCTACTGGAGAGGCTTGCGGCTCTTGGTGAGCCTTAGGCGTTGCTATGTAGTCATTCTGTACACGCGGTTTGCTCGCGCTCGGTATAGGCTCAGAGCGCAGCTGAATCGGCGGCGCAAGCACACCTTCATCAAGAGTGAGCTCGAGCTCAACAGTAACGGGCTCGATAGCTTGAGCTATGGGGGGATTGATCGGCTGAGATGCTGCTTTAATCAATGGCTGCGCTTTTAGCTGAGCAAGTTGTTGGGCATTCTTGCGATTGTTTGCAGCAATGGATGCTGCTACTTCTTTACGGATCTCATGTCTTAAATGCAGAGCCGCACCTAAGCCAAGCAGTGGCCATAAAAACCAAGAATCCATACCGAATGGTCCAAGTTGCACAGCAAGGAAAGCCACACTTGCCCAAATAACGCCCCACAAACCCATCAGATCATTCCTTGTTCAGTATAAGTATTTATTGTTATCAACATCCACCGAGCAAGCGGGTGCTCGATGCCCTTGCTGTGTTGGATTAGTATGATGGCGCATTATAGTATTATTTTTGTTTTACCCTGTGACGAGCAGCGCTGTTAAGAAATTCATTTCATTGAGCGCATAAAAATAACGCGCATCCACATGCTCCAGTGACACAACATTCTAGGCAGACGATACAAGGGAGCTTGGCATGGACTCATAGCTATCTTTCTTGTTAAGCAAAACTGCTGCGCAATGCCGCATCCCTCTATCAGCAGCAACATGCTAAATTAGCCGATCTAGACAAATGTCAAGATTCACCCATTACTCGGAGGCTTCATGCGCTTAACTGTCCTTACCGCAAGCGTGCTCGCACTAACGCTTGGCGTTGTTGCTGCAATTTCTGCAGAACAGCAAGAAATGAATCATCAGCACTCAGCTCATGTAACCGAGCAAACGACTCTTGTGGTTAAGTCGGCTTGGTCGCGTGAGTTACCACCTAGCGCAACAGTTGGCGCAGCCTTCTTAAGCTTATCGAATCATACCGACCAAGCTGATCGATTGCTGAGTGCTGAAAGCGCAATTGCCGAAGTAACAGAGTTGCATGCGCACGAACATGAAGGCGACGTGATGCGCATGGTAAAAGTCGATGGCATTGATATTCCTGCCCATAGTGACCTGACTCTTGAACCAGGTGGTTATCACATTATGTTGATTAATTTGCATAAGCCTCTAGTTGCAGGCCAGAGTCTGCCACTGACTCTGCACTTTGAGCATGCCGGCCAAGTGGATGTCACTGTGCAGATTAAAAGTAGCGATGCTGGCACTTCTGCCGCAGCGCCAGAGATGGATCACTCTCAGCATAACCGGCACTGATACAGTGTGGCTTAAAAGGTGAAATGCAAAACGGCGCAAAGTTATGCGCCGTTTTGGTGAGTCGCGTGGCTGAGTTAAGCGCTCGGTGTGCGCATGGTGACAAACTCTTCTGCAGCCGTTGGATGAATGCCGATGGTGTCATCAAACACTTGCTTGGTTGCCCCTGCTTTGAGTGCGACGGCAATCCCTTGCATCAACTCCCCCGCATCTGGCCCGACCATATGGCAGCCTAGAACCCGGTCAGTCTTTTCATCAACAATCAGTTTCATAAAGATACGTTCTTGCTGCTCTGACAAGCTGAGCTTCATCGGTCTAAAACTGCTTTTGAATATCTGCACCGCAAAGCCGTCTGCCCTTGCCTGCTCTTCGCTGAGGCCGACAGTGGCAATGTTAGGCAGACTAAATACTGCCGTAGGAATTAAGTTGTAATCGACAGGACGATACTCTTCTTTACGGAATAAACGTCGCGCCACAGCCATACCTTCTGCTAAGGCGACTGGCGTCAACTGCATGCCTCCAGTGACATCGCCAATGGCTAAAATGCTACTTTCTGAGGTTTGGTATAGTTCATTAACGGCAATGTGGCCTTGCTCATCCAGCTTAACATTGACGTTTTCTAAGCCTAAGTTGTCCAGCATTGGGCGACGACCCGTAGCATAAAAAATGCAGTCAACTTCAGTGGTTTGACCGTCTTTAAAATTGATCAATAAGCTCTTGTCTGCTTGCTTTTCAATGCTTTGTACATCGCAGTTAAAGCGCAAGGTCATATCTTTTTTCAACAATTCTTGGTGCAAATGTTCGCGAACATCTTGATCAAAGCCACGCAAGAACATATCACCACGATAGGCTAATTGTGTCTCTGAACCGAGGCCATGAAACACTGAGGCAAATTCCACGGCAATATAGCCACCACCAATCACTAAGACACGCTTAGGCTGCTCTGGCAAAAAGAACACTTGATTGGAGTCAGTCACGTGTTCACGGCCTGGAATATCAGGCACCTGCGGCCAGCCGCCGACGGCAATAAGAATGTGCTCAGCGCTGTACTGTTGCCCGTTAACCTCAACCGTATGAGCATCGATGAGTTTGGCATGACCGTTGAGTAGGTTTACGCCACTGTTAACTAGTAGTTTTTCGTAAATACCATTTAAACGCTCAATCTCAGTGTTTTTATTGCTAATCAGTGTCGACCAGTCAAAGCTCTTAGCTTCTACGTCCCAGCCAAAACTGCGGCTCAGCTGAAAGTCATCATGAAAATGTGCCGCGTAAACCATCAGTTTTTTCGGCACACAACCTACGTTGACACAAGTGCCGCCTAAATAGCGGCTTTCCGCTACGGCTACACGTGCACCAAATGAAGCGGCAAAACGAGCAGCTCGTACACCACCTGAACCGGCACCGATGACAAACAAATCAAAATCATAGGACATACAACACTCTCCAATTCAGGTGGTTAATACGTTTTGTTAGTGGGATTTATTGACCTTCTTTGTAAAGGTTCTCATAACAATAGTTCGTAGCATCAATGTAGCCTTCTACGCTACCACAATCAAAACGCTGGCCTTTAAACTTATACGCCATCACGCAGCCTTGCTGCGCTTGTTTCATGAGCGCATCAGTGATCTGGATTTCGCCGCCTTTGCCGGGTTCGGTTTCGGCAATCAGATCAAAAATATCAGGGGTTAAAATATAACGACCAATAATCGCAAGATTAGACGGCGCATCTTCAGGCTTGGGCTTTTCAACCATCGAGTGTACGCGGTAAATATCTTCACGGATCATTTCACCAGCAATCACACCATATTTTGCTGTGTCTGCCATAGGTACTTCTTGGATGGCGACGATGGAGCAACGAAACTGATTGTACAGTTTGATCATTTGTAGCAAAACACCATCGCCTTCGGGATTGATACACAAGTCATCAGCGAGCACGACTGCAAAGGCTTCATCACCAATTAAGGTGCGGCCAGTGAGGATCGCATGCCCTAACCCTTTCATTTCAATTTGGCGGGTATAAGAAAAGCTGCATTGTGTAATAAGGTTTCTAACCCCGGTCAGGTATTGTTCTTTATCAGTGCCTTGAATCTGCTGCTCCATTTCATAACTGATATCAAAATGGTCTTCAATTGCCCGCTTGTTGCG
>Ga0209075_1001353_pt1 | contig 23030 bp, 20 predicted proteins | sample Stecom2011_FD_187523 | JGI IMG/M metagenome (GOLD analysis project Ga0209075, IMG submission 187523) | Agricultural soil microbial communities from Utah to study Nitrogen management - Steer compost 2011 (SPAdes) (version 2) | ecosystem: Environmental > Terrestrial > Soil > Agricultural land...
GGACAGAAACGACAGCTGTGGTAACACTTCCAAACATCAGTCCGATGATGAGAATGGCCATAGTATCTTTTATTTTGAAAGTAACCGCCAAAACAGCAAGGAGGACTAAAAAACTTCCCAAACCTGCTGCTAAAACCATACTCCAAGGATTCATCAAGAGCACGCCAAAAACTCCGCCGATAGCTCCTGCGCCTAAAATCAGAAAAGCCACTCCTAAGCTGGCACCACTACTGAGTCCTAAAACAAACGGACCCGCCAAAGGATTTCGGAAAAGTGTTTGCATCAGCAATCCGGAAATTGCCAATCCACCACCGGCAATCATCGCCGTAATGGTTTTGGGCAGTCTGTAGTCGAGCAAAATATAATTCCATGTTTCTTTGCTTGCGCCTTGTCCGGTGATTACCGACACGACTTCACCAAAGGGAATGGCGACCGACCCCAAACTTACATTTAGAAAAAATGCGATGAGTAATGCTACAAACAGCAGGACAAAATGAAGTCGGTATGTCGTGGTTTTCACCATCTATTGAAGTTTGTCAAAAAAGAATAGTTCGTATTCGGGTAAAAGCTCGGGATGGAGTATTTTTATGTGGTCTTTCAATACCAAATCGGGTCTGTTAGGAGCCAATTCAAAATAAATCGATCCTCCTGTTTCTCCTTTTTTCATGTTGTAAGTATAGACTTCGCCCATTTGAAAAGCTTTGAATTGTGTATAGGCAGCGCTTCCTTTTTCTAATGCTTCCAAGCTATTGTATTGCGCCGGACCGATCCATATATCGGCATCGTGTCCTTTTTCCAATACCGCTTCTATATTGAGCGAAAGACTTCCCGTTCCTTTACTGTCTTTCCAAAGATAATCTCCTTGGGCATCATCGATAAACTGCGCGCCCCAACTGTTGCCTTGTGGCGTGTACCATACATCTTTAAACATGGCGCCACTGATAACCGTGGGTTTTGTTTTTGCCGTCAACGCGAGGTCTTTCGCCCAGAGATATTCTTTCTCAATCGCTGAGAAAATACTGTCTGCTTTTTCCTTTTTGTCAAAGAGAACTCCAAAGAACTTGATCCATTCCGCTTTTCCCAGCGGAGTGGTTTCGGTCCAATCGCCGTTGTACAGCACTGGAATTCCCGTTTTTTCGATTACGGAAAACGTGGGGTTGATGCCATCCATCGCAAAACCCACCAAGACTTCGGGCGATAATTCGATGATGATTTCAGTATTCAGGTTTTCATTCTGACCCAAGTCAACTACTTTCCCTTCTGAAATTCGCTGTCTTGCTTCCTTTGAGGAAATGAAATTCAAATTCGGAAATCCTACCAGCGCATCCGTTTCATCCAGCATTTCCAACGAAGGGATATGCGTGGTGGAAGTCACTGCAATTTGATTGACAGGAACCGTAATAACCGCATCGAATTCTTTGGGATTATCGAGCGAAACACCTTCTTGAATCAAGGCGTATTTAAACTTTTTTTTCGAATCAGGCCAAGGGGTGTGAATGGTAACTAAGGTGTAGGTTTCATATTCGTCTATGTCGAAACCACTGGCATAGGTCACAATTCGATCTGTGTTTACAGATGTTGATTTAACTTTATTCTCGCTTTTTGGATTATTACAAAACGTAAAGAAAATCACGGAAAAAAGAAGGAGATAATTTTTTATGCTCGGCATGAAATTGGTTTTACTTGCGATTTGCAAAGGTATTACAAAGTTTGACAAAGATTAAAAACATTCCTGAGAACTCGACTTCATCACAAAGTTATAAGATGGTGTGTCAAGATATTTTAAATAGAAAATTGTTTTTCAATCTAAAATAACCTGTATCTTCGCCCCAGATTTTGGTGAGTAGTTTTGTTTATGGTTTACATTCCTCAAAACACTCTTAAAAAGGGAAATAGGTGAAAAATCCAAAGATTTTAATTCCTATGCTGTTCCCGCAACTGTAAGTCGGCCCAATAAAAGACGTATTGGGTTTTGCATTCTTCACAACCACTTTTTCGAGCTTCGGAAAGGGAAGGTAGCAGAAAGACGAGCCAGGAGACCTGCCAAATCAGTTACTAATAGCATTTAACTTTCGGGATAAAAGTTGATCATATGAATCGAAACAGATTACATTTAATCGTTATTGCGTTACTGTGCGGATGGTCCACCTATTCGCAGGTGAAGGCTGTGCAAAAGTTGGACGAGGTGTACTTGACTGACACTAAGCTGGTTGCATTTTCTGAAGGCTTTAAAGTGGATAAATTGCAGGATTCTGTGGTTAAACGAAATGCAGCTTCACTCACAGACGTATTGCGCTTTAACTCGTCTATTTACTTTAAAGAAAATGGCCACGGCATGGTTTCGTCTCCATCGTTCAGAGGAACCAACGCTGCCCAAACAGCCGTAATCTGGAATGGGATTAATATCAATTCCATCTTTACGGGGCAAACGGACTTCAATATTATTTCACCACTGGGTTACGATGAAATTGCCATTCGAAGTGGTGGAGGTGGCGTACAGTATGGCAGTGGCGCCGTAGGAGGAAGCATTCACCTAAACAATCAGTTTTCTTTTGATGCTGAAAACGATACCCAATTGGGTTTTGGGTATGGAAGTTTTGGAACTGTTTTCGGAAATACAGCAGCCACCCGAACGTGGAAAGATCATTATTTGAATGTCGGTGTCGACTTTATTAGCTCTGAAAACGACTACGATTACATCGGAAAAAACAAAAAGAATCTCCACGGGGAATTTTTGCGGTTTTCTGCCAAAATCAATGAGGCACGTAAGCTAAAACGCGGGATGGCGAGTTGGAATTCGGAGTATTCATACAGCGATAGAAATTTTTCAGGTAGTCTAAATACGATTGGTGTAGATGCCTATAAAGACGTCAATACACGAAACCTGTTACAGTTGCACCAACAATTTGGCAAATTCAAAACCGTAGCAAAAGCCGCACATCTTTTTGAACAGTATCGCTATTATCCCAATTCTGAAAAGCCATTTTATCAAGGAGGAAAAGCCCACACCTTTATTGGGAGTTTGGAATCTGAAGTATTGGTTCGAAATCAAGTTCAGGTTCACGGGAAGATGGAATTCACCCAAATTAATGGGGAAGGAGAAAATGTAGGCGAACACACAAGAAAAACCATGGCTGCTGTGGCATTGATAAAGCATGAAGTGTCTGATAAATTTGGTTACGGCATCAACTTAAGACAGGAGTTTTTAAACGATTTCGACAATCCGTTGCTCTTTTCAGCCGATGCGCGATGGCAGGCAACAAGGTTTTATGCCATTCGGATGAACGGATCGAAAAATTACCGCATTCCTACTTTCAATGATTTGTATTGGCAGAGCGGAGGAAATTCGGATCTCAAACCAGAAGTTTCGTATCAAATGGAAATTGGACATGAATTTTCTGTTGAAGATTTCAGTTTCGATGTCGCAACGTATTATATAACTTCCAAAAATTTAATTAAATGGGTGCCTGTATCCGGTGCTATCTGGCAGCCTGAAAACATCGCCGAATCACGAAATTTTGGAGTTGAGGCCAAAGGAGCCTATGCTTTCAAATGGCGTCAACATCTTTTGAGGCTCGAGGCGATGTACACCTACACCAATGCGGAAGATTTAGAAAAAAACAAACAATTGATTTACGTGCCTTATCACAAAATGTCGGGGACCTTGACCTATGATTACAACCATCGAGTGTCGGCGTATTTCCAGACTGCTTTCACAGGTGAAGCATATACCACGACCGACAACTCATCGGTAGTGGATGCCCATACCGTTATCAATCTTGGGGCGACGTATAAATTCTTAAATAATCCAAGCATATCCATAGGAGGGCGGATAAACAACCTATTGAATTCGTATTACGAAAACGTGGCATATCGTCCGATGCCTTCCCGAAATATTCAAATATTCTTAAACCTTAAAATCTAAAAAATGAAAACCATTAAAAACTATTTATTGCTTTTTGCCATTGCCTCATTTGTCTTTACTTCTTGTAGCAGTGATGACGATTTCACACCATCTGTAATCGTTCCGGAAGCGTATGAAGACGGAATACTGGTATTAAACGAAGGACCTTTTGGTCAAGGAAGCGGTACGATAACGTTTGTTTCAGAAGATTTTGCTACCGTAGAGCAAAATATTTATAGAAATGTAAACGGCACGGAGTTAGGGAACGTAGTTAATTCTATGGGTTTTGCCGACGGAAATGCCTATATCGTCGTGAACAATTCACATCGGGTGATGATAGCCAATCGATATTCTTTCGAAAGTCAAGATTCCATCACAACAGGCTTGGAAAATCCACGACACTTTGCTTCTAACGGTCAAACGCGAGGCTATGTCACAGCGTGGGGAGATCCTTCCAATGATAACGACGATTATGTCGCGGTGATCGATCTCACGACGAATACTATTTCCACAACGATTCCTGTGTCTTACGGTCCAGAAGAAATCTTGGGTCACAACGGAAAAATGTACGTTGCCCACGCAGGTGGTTGGGGGCAAAACAACTTGATTTCTGTAATTTCAGGTGTTTCAGTCGAGAAAACAATTATCGTTGGAGATGTACCAAACTCTATGGTTGTTGTAGGTGACTATCTCTATGTTTTAGCAAGCGGGAAGCCAGAGTATTCAGGTGAAGAAACGGCTGGCTCTTTAACCAAGATTGATTTGAATACGAATGAAATCGTCGAAACACAGACTTTCGAAGTAACACAACATCCATCGCAACTTGTTACCGATGGCGTTAATTTATACTACAACCTTTCGGGCAGTGTTCATAAAACCGAAGTCGCTTCGATTTCTGTTCCTGGTACTCCTGTTATCGATAGATCGTTCTACTCGTTGGCAATTAACGATGGCATGTTATTCGGTACAGATGCTGGAGATTATGCGAGCCAAGGAACGCTTTACGTTTACGACCTAGCTACTTACGGACAGATTAAAGAAATAACAACAGGAATAATTCCTGGAGGAGTTTATTTCAACAACTAATTGTTGCTTGATATAGTTTAAAAAAAGCTGACTAAACAAGGGCTTCAGATTGGTATTCTTATCCTGACCATTATCAAAAGGCATTGACCAAAAACGTGAATTAGCATATTGTCCTCTAACGTTTTAAGGTCGAAATGTCGGGAAAAGTTTACAACCTTATCCGCGTCCTGCTTAAGTCAGCTTTTTCCTGACTTCCGCGAATTTTTAAAACTAAAAGATCTTAATATGCTAAACACTGGATTACAGAGTGCTACTGCTAAGATGTTTTACATTTTGGGTGTCCTGTAATACTTTTATTTTTGATTATAAACTTAAAGTGTTGAACTCTTCCAGAGTTCTACATAAGGACGGTTTCCTATTTCCTCGAATAAAACCTTCATTTCATTTCGGTTGTATTCGAGGTTATCAATATTAAACCTCTTTGAGGTTTTTAGTAGTATCTATTTTTAATTCTAACATTTGACTCTGAAAGAGTCTAACTTTGATAACCCCACACAAGCGCAGTGCAGTGTGGGGTTACAAATGCACCCACTCTTTGAGAACCCTGAAAGGGTTCAACAAAAAGTTTATATTATTTTAAAAGGATACCATATAATTTAGGATTTGGGTGTCCCAGTGCGCAAGTCAGAAAACAGATTAAAGAAATAACAACAGGAATAATTCCTGGAGGAGTTTATTTCAACAACTAATTGTTGCTTGATATAGTTTAAAAAAAGCTGACTAAACAAGGGCTTCAGATTGGTATTCTTATCCTGACCATTATCAAAAGGCATTGACCAAAAACGTGAATTAGCATATTGTCCTCTAACGTTTTAAGGTCGAAATGTCGGGAAAAGTTTACAACCTTATCCGCGTCCTGCTTAAGTCAGCTTTTTTATGTCTTATTGCGAATCGATTTCCTGTACCATAATTCCATGCAAAGGAGATTCCATTTCGCTTCCACCAACTTCTTCAAGCAAATCGAAGGCTTCAGGAATATATCTAGGAGAAACACCTATTTGATTTAAAGCAGCTGCCAAAAGCGGTTCATCGGGCTCGCCGAGTGTGCCTAGGTTAAAGAAGTTTTCACGCAATTCGATATTTGGGAAAAGCCCGTCCATAAAGTCGGTATTTCCGTTTTTGTTGGCAATTTTAAAAACGAGTGGGAGCATGGCATACGTATGTGATGTCGAAGCTCTTTGGCGACTGAAATCGGGTGCGTCGTACAATAGGAAAGAAGCTTGAAATTTTCCCACAGTGGCATCGCCAATTTGTACGGTGTTGATATAGGGGTTGAGGCAATTGATGACCAACTCGCTCGCAGAAGCGGAGCTTTTTGTGGTTAAAAAATAAACACGGTCGAGGTTTAAGCTGTTGATTGATGCTCCGGTACTGATTTTGTCGTCAAATTTTCCGTCCCTTGCATAATCACCTTGTCTATCGCTATTCCATAGTTCCTTATACAGAAGCTGTCCGTTGAATTGTCCGGTAATCATACTCGATAAATCCACTGCAGTTTCAACAGAACCTCCGCCATTATAACGAAGGTCGACTACTAAATCGGTAACCCCATCGGCTTTAAATTGTGCAAAGACATTGTTCAGTTCAACGTCGTAACGTCTTGTAAATCCCGTGTACATAATATATCCGATTTTCTGTCCTTGGATGTCTAAGGTCTTGCTCAGAAAAACAGGGTTTTCGTCGTATTCGTATTTTGTCAATGTCACGGATTCACCCGTAAGCGTAAACTGGTTTCCGTCGTATGTCGCCAATCCGATACTGTAGTTTTCCGAAGCCAATAAAGCTCCGTAATTTTCAGGTGTGAGTTGCACACCATCCACCGTCGTAAACAAGTCGCCTCGCTTGAGATCTTTTGATGCGGCATCGGAGTTGGGAAGAATGTATCGCACATATCCGAAAATTTTATCGCGATTGTCTGGATAATACACTAATCCATACTCCATGCCGTTGCTCATACTAACACCTGAAAGTGCATTCTCAATAGCGATGTAGTCGTCGAATAAGCGGCTAAAACGGTCTTGAGGTGCGATTAAATTGTCGAAAAGCGATTCGGGGGAATCGAAACTTTTTAGAAAGTTATTGCGCTCTTCGTTACTTCCAAAGGCGTCATCGGCAAGTTTTGGAACATCTTCCTTGTACAGGTAAAAGAAATTCAGCCCGCGATAGATAAAGTTTTGAATCTCTAAGGTTGAAGCGGGCGAAATCTTATCGTCCATATCTTCAAAACAAGACGCAAACAAAAGAGGGATGATCAGTAGGAGAAGGTATTTTCTAATTTTCATAATGGGTATATTAAGGAGCAATAAATTCCGATGGAAATATATTTAAAAGTAAAAATATAGTTTTTCGTCTAAAATCGACGAAATTTACGTTTCTAGGATGTCTTCGTAAAAGTATCAATTTTGATCGGAATGTTTAGGTTTCGATTTAATATTGATGGTTTCTAATTTGAAATACAATTAAAACTATACGATTTAGCCTATCGATAATTAAATAAATAATTTGTAACAAACGCGTTAACAGCTCGTCTTGAGAATAGACTGCAGCTCTAAATTAATAGAAGTTTCATGAACAAATCAGAATTTACAGAAATTGTAATGCCTTTTAAGGACCGGTTGTTTCGTTTGGCCAAACGAATCCTCGTATCTGATGATGAAGCGGAAGATGCAGTTCAGGAAGTTCTTTATAAACTGTGGCGCGGTCGCGATCAGATTAATAACTACCGCAGTCCGGAGGCGTTCGCCATAACGATGACCAAAAACTATTGTCTCGATCGGTTAAAATCCAAACAGGCAGGAAATTTGCGAATCGTCCATTCCAATTACGAATCGGTAGGTTCTATGGAAAAGCAAATGGAAGCGGAAGAAGGCGTGGAGTTGGTAAAAAAGATTATGGAGGAGCTAACGCCAACGCAAAAGATTGTGATGCAATTGCGCGATGTGGAACAGTTTGAATTTGCCGAAATAGCAAAAATGTTGGACAGCAACGAAACGGCCATTCGGGTGTCGCTTTCAAGAGCGCGAAAAGCTGTCCGTGAAGCGTTGATTAAAAAATACAACTATGGAATTAAGTAAAATAGAAAATCTATTGGACGCCTATTTCGAAGGGCGAACCAACCTCGAGGAAGAGGAGGTTTTGATGGATTATTTTTGCAACCGTCATGTGGCCAATCATTTGTTGCAATACAAACCCATATTTATCGGTTTGTCAGCAGCGAGGAAAGAACAGTCTAAACGTTCTTTTGAAATTCCTGAATCGGGAACTGCGAAAAACATGATTTGGCGTTATGCCGTTGCAGGTGCATTGGTCGTTACGATCGGAATTGGAAGTTTCTTCCTTTCCAATCCTGGAATGTCGGCTGAAGAACAAGAAGCGTTGACTGCTTTTGAAAACAGTAAAGAAGCGTTGCGATTTATGTCTGAAAACTTGAACAAAGGCGCCCATAAGATGTCTTATGTAGAAGTGTTTGAAACTTCTAAAAGCAAAGTTTTTAAAACTGGGGATGAATAGCGCATTTCGATGCGTAGACTAAAACAGGAGTGCTCGTATTGACTACGATTTGTTTCACCCAATGTGAATTAAAATTTAATTGAAAATGAAAAAAATAAAAAGATGAAAAATATAAGCTTATTACTCGTTTTTCTGCTCGCCCCATTTATTATTATGGCGCAGCATGCTTTCGACTCTTTTGAGAATGAAAAAGACGTTACCTCGGTTGTAGTGACGAAAAACATGTTCAAATTATTGAGCAAAATGGACTTGAATTCAGATGATCCTGAAGCACGAGCCTATCTCAATATGGTGAATAGTTTGAACGATATCAAGATATTCACCACCGAAAACGCGAGCGTTGCACAGCGAATGGATGCGGCTGTCAATTCTTATTTATCATCCTCTCGCGGTCTTGGCGAACTGATGCGGATTAATGACGACGGACAGAATATCAGGTTCTACAGCAAGGAAGGAAAAGATGCAAACCACGTCAGTGAGCTGTTAATGCACCTCACAGGAAATGTCGAAGGAAAGACCACCACTGTGATTATGAGCATTACAGGTGATATTGATTTGAAACAAATCTCGCAACTCACACGCGATTTGAAAGTGCCTGGAAGTGAGCAATTAGAAAACATCGATAAAAAGAAAAAGAACTGATGAAAATAGCTGTGCGATATATTTTAGTCCTATTTGTTGCTTTCATAGTGACCTCTTGTGGAGAAGCGTCTTTGCAAAAGTATTTTGTAGAAAAGCAAGATGATCCCAAGTTTATGAAGATCGATCTAGCACCGAGTTTGCTGGAAGGAAACAACACATTAGGAGCCGAAGAAAAAGAAAGGCTAAAGGGAATCAGGAAAATTAACGTGATTGCCCTTCCCATTAAGGAAACCAATGAAGTGGATTTCGAATTGGAGCGCAATGAGTTAGAAAGCATTTTTCAACAAGAAAAATACAAAGAACTCACCCGAGTGAAAAGTTCGGATTGGAATTTCACGGTGAATTATACCGGAGAAGAAACAGCCATCGATGAAGTTATCGTCTATGCTTTTAACAATGAACAAGGACTTGCCGTTTTCAGATTGTTAGGCGATGATTTAAAACCTGAGCAAATCGTAGAATTCGTTTTAAATGCCAAAGACAATGGTATGGACTTCTCAGCACTTGGAGGTCTCAAAGATATCTTTAACTAATACCGATAAGAAAATTAAAATTTACTCTTTTAAATTCCTGTGTAATTTGAGGGAGTAATTCTTCTCATTTCCTTCTTCACAGCTTCCGAAACATCTAAGGTTTCAATAAAATCAGCCATCACGGTTTGCGTTATTTTCTGATTTGTTCGCGTTAAGCTTTTTAAGGCTTCGTACGGATTCGGATAGGCCTCACGTCTGAGGATGGTTTGAATAGCCTCTGCAACAACCGCCCAATTGTCTTCTAGGTCTTTTGCAAGTGCCGCTTCATCCAAAAGTAATTTATCCAACCCTCTTAGTATAGAGCGCAATCCAATAACGGTGTGTCCAATCGGCACGCCAATGTTTCTTAAAACCGTACTATCGGTAAGGTCTCGCTGCAACCTACTAATAGGAAGTTTTGCGGCAAGGTGTTCAAAAACGGCATTGGCGATTCCTAAGTTTCCTTCGCTGTTTTCAAAGTCGATCGGATTTACTTTGTGTGGCATGGCGCTCGAACCTACTTCGCCTTCTTTTATCTTTTGCTTAAAATAGCCCATCGAAATATAGGTCCACATATCGCGGTCCAAGTCAATCAAAATCGTATTGATGCGCTTTAAGCAATCAAAAAGCGCAGCCATATGGTCGTAGTGTTCAATTTGAGTCGTCGGGAAAGAGTAATGGAGGCCCAGTGTGTTTTCAACAAAGTTCTTTCCAAATGCTTTCCAATCTACATCGGGATAGGCAATATGGTGTGCGTTGAAATTACCGGTAGCACCTCCAAATTTAGCTGCGTTTTTCACTTGGTCCAACAGTTGTTTTTGCGCTTCAATCCGAACGATAAAAACTTCGATTTCTTTGCCCAATCGGGTAGGAGACGCTGGCTGTCCGTGCGTGTGTGCCAACATCGAAACATGGGCCCATTCTGAAGCCAAGGTTTTTAATTTGTCGGTAACGTTCCCTAAAAGTGGAATATAAACTTTTTCAACAGCATCCTTCAATGAAAGAGGAACAGCGGTGTTGTTGATGTCTTGCGACGTCAATCCGAAATGGATAAACTCCTTGTATTTTTGAAGACCCAATTGGTCAAATTCATCTTTAATGAAATATTCCACAGCCTTGACATCGTGGTTGGTCACTTTTTCTGTTTCCTTCACTTTTAAAGCATCTTCCACAGAAAATTCCTCGTAGATCTTGCGAAGTTTTCCAAAGGTATTGGTATCGAAATCTTCAAATTGAGGCAAGCCCAATTCAACCAAAGCGATAAAGTATTCTATTTCTACCAATACGCGATATCGGATAAGGGCTTCTTCAGAAAAAAACGGAATTAACAGTGCGGTGTGCGATGCATATCGACCATCAATCGGTGATATGGCTTGTAGCGAATGTGTTGGCATGAAAGTTTATTTTACGAAAGTGCAAAGGTACGCAACTCTCTCGAGATTTATTCATCTATTTTTCCTAGAAAACAAAGGGAATAGATGCATGTGATTTTGGTGGAAAATTGCGCATCTTTGTGTGAATGATGTTGTTGTTGCGCGTGGGTTCTTTGGGTTTTTGTAACCAAGCGAAACAATAATTATATTATTTGTAATTTTATTGAGCGCTGAATAAATCTTTATAATATTATGAAATTACTGAAACTGAATACCATAGGGGAAGCCGTTGTCTATCTGCACAAACTGCTAAAACAAGCGGGATATAACCTCAGTCTTAGCCAGCATTTTGATGAACGAACTGAAGCTGCCGTGAAGAATTTTCAAGAAAAGAACAACTTGGCGGTCGATGGCATTGTCTATACCAAAACGTGGAAGGTTTTGCTAAACAGCAAACCTAAAAATACGACCGGAATGGAGTTGCTCAAATATGGACATCAGCGCAAAGCCGTTGGAAAACTTCAAAGCATGTTGGTGGAGTTAGGCTATAATCTCAGTGTTTCAGAATATTTCAATCGTGAAACCGAAACTGCCGTTAAAGATTTTCAACGAAAAAATAACTTTCAAGTTGATGGGATTGTTTTTACCGAAACGTGGGCGGGCTTATTTGCTGCAGTTCGTGCACTTAATAAAAATAGATTGACAACCCAAGCCGACTTAACGTCGAATCGAAAACTCAGTGCGGGTGATGTTACTCGTTTTGCACATAGATATGATTTGGAAGAAGCTGTGATAAAAGCGGTTATTGACGTAGAGAGCAATGGGAAGGGGTTTTACGAAAGTGGCCGACCGATAATCTTGTTTGAAGGACATATTTTTTGGAGACAATTATCCTTGCGAAATTATAATCCAGCCAATTTGAAGGCGGGTTTTGAAAATGTGCTCTATCCTTCCTGGGATCGATCTCAATATTCAAGAGGCGAAAAAGAATGGGATCGTTTGATCAAAGCCACTTCGGTTCATGATGCTGCTGATGCCGTTGTGGCTGCTTATGCTTCGGCTTCGTATGGCTTGTTTCAAATTATGGGTTTCAACTACGGGGCGTGTGGCTATAACGATGTGATTTATTTTGTAACCGACATGAGGGAAAGCGAAGGGAAACAATTGGAAGCCTTCGGACAATTCCTAAAAACAAACAATCTCATTCCACTATTGCAAAACCATCGATGGGCCGATTTTGCCCGACGGTATAACGGACCTGGTTATAAAACAAACAAATACGACACTCGGTTGGCAGCAGCTTATAAAAAACACGCCAAGTAAAAGCCTCAGTTCAAACGGAAACACGATTTTTACTCCGGCAATGTCGAATTTCAATAAACAATGATACTATTTCTCAAGGAGTTTGTAAATTTTTGTTAAAGAACTTCGATGTTTTTGTCAGAACCCCATAATGCTAGTAAGTTTGAATAAAATTATAAAAACACGTTATGTTTAAAACATCAAAAATTAGAACTTTATTTTTATCGTTCACTTTATTTATAGGTTCCATAGGCCTTTTCGCACAAGTTCAACAAGATATTTCCGATGTGCAGTTAGCGCAGTTTGCTGATGCATACATCAATATGCAAAAGGAAAATCAGGAAGCTCAAAGTCAAATAATGACTATGATTGAAGCCGAAGGATTAGAAGTAGACCGTTTTAGCCAGATTCAACAAGCTGCAAATGATCCGAGCCTAGAGTCGGATGCAACTCCTGAGGAGGTTAAGAAACACGCTAGTATCATGGCGAAGATTGAAGGTATGCAAGATCATTTCGAGCAGCGCGCCATTGCAGGAATTGAAGCTAGTGGAATTACCATGGAAGAGTATCAAGAAATCGCATCTGCGCTTCAGCAAGATCAAACCTTGGTGACTAAATTGCAAGCCATTTTAATGGAGAAATCACAGCAGTAATCACTACTAGATTATGCTAAACGAAAACCGTCCAAAATCAACGTAGATTTTTGGACGGTTTTTTTATGGGTTGCGAGGATTGTCATTCAATATCAATATCGTACTTGTCCAAAAGACCGGCCGCACCCAATAATGAAAACCGAGCTTTTTTAACTTGATTTCGTTCAGGATCGATGGAGTAATTATAAGCCGTTCTGAAATCTACTTTTTCAAGATTTGATTGGTCGAAAATGGTCTGGGCCAAATCACAATCGTCAAAAATAGCCCCCATCAAGTCGCATTCGGAGAAATCGGTTTCTTGTAGTTGGGAATCTCTAAAAACAGTTTTCCTGATTTTTAAATTATAAAATGATGCGAGGTTTAATTGACAACCTTCGAAAGAAAAAGAAAGGCCAAATGCATCACAGTTTTCAAAATGCAATCCCAACAGCTTGCAATTTATAAATTTTGTGTTTTGGAATGCCGTCTTATTTAATTCCGACAGGCTTAAGTCGCAATTATCAAAAGTGCAATTAATAAATCTGTATCCGGAAAGGTTGCTGTTTGAAAAATTACAATTGCTAAAGATACAATCTTCGTATTCTCCTTTTGACAAGGAATGAAGGTCTGTAAATGTTTTATCTAAGTGAAACGTGTTTTGCATTTAATTATGGAATGGTTTGATAAGAAAATTTATTGTTGAATGAGAACAAAAAATTGATGTTGGTTTCCCGATTTCTTTGGTCTCAGACATATTGCAATATTACAAAACACCTTTGTCGATACTATGAAAGAAGGCTTTTTTAATTACTGCTTAATTTCAATGGTCGAATAGCCCAAGCTTCCTTTTACGAGTTGTATTTGAGTGGTAATCCGCTCTTTTAAAGCACCGACGTGCGAAATGATGCCTACAGAACGGTTGCCTTCGTTTTGCATTTTTTCTAAGATGGTAATGGCTTGGTCCAACGTTTCCGGATCGAGGGTCCCGAATCCTTCGTCGATAAATAGGGATTCAATTTTTACGTTTCTCGCAGCAATGTCTGAAAGAGCAAAAGCCATCGCCAAACTGACCAAAAAGGTTTCCCCACCCGATAGCGTGTGCACGGAACGTCGCGCATTTCCCATATACTTATCGAAAACCTTGAGCGTGTCGCTCTTTTCGGCTTCGTCGGCAGTAGGGATGTCTAACAGATAGCGATCGCTAAAATCCAAGAGTCTTTTATTGGCATAACCAATCAATTGTTCTAACGTGAGATCTTGTACAAAGTTCGAAAACTTATTCCCAGTAGCATCACCGATCAAATCAGTCATGGTTTTCCACAACGTTAAGTCTTTTTCTAAGACTTTTAATTCGTTTAAAACTTCTTGCTGTCGGTTTTTAGATTTTTTGTCAGCCTCTAAAATTTGGGTGATTTTTCCAATATTCCCAAGGAGTTCGTCTTGTCGTTCTTTTGTTTTCGCAACCAATGCAGATAAGGTTTCAAACGAAAGTGATTCGTCATCTTTGGCGGACAATGCTTTGATATCTCTCGTCAGTGTATTTTCTTTCTCTGTAAGAATGGTCTTTTTTTCATGGAGCACTTTCTCTTGCGCCCGGATTCTTCGCGCGCGATCTTCGGGAAGGATACCTGTGCGCAAAGTTTCGAGGTTTTCTAATTGCTCTTTTTCTACAATTTGATGTAATACAGTAGTTAGATCCGTTTTTTCTACAGTCTTGGATTTTAGATTTTCCACATACGTTTCAATCTGTTTTTCAAAAGAGGAAATGTTGGTTGACGTGGTTGTAATTTTTGACGAAAAAGCGCTGGCTTTTTCATTGATGTTTTCTCCTTCGTATAGACCTATGCGTTGCTTGTTTAAATTTGAATAGGTGTCTAAACTCGTTCTCCATTGTTGTAAACTTTCATCTAGATCTTTTACGATCGAATCGGCTTGAAACGCTTTCTTCGATGCTTCCAATTTTTTGATGTGTTGGTTTAATTGATCTCTCCGAGTCAATAACATTTCTATGTCTTCCTCGTAATTCCAATCTAAGGCATCTGCGAGCTGTTTGACTTCTTTTAAATATTGAAATGATTCCTTTTCTTGCGTTTCTATATTCGCGGTCAGGTTCGCAATTTCTTTTTCTTGAAACTTGGTTTGTGCACCTAAGGAGATTTGAAGTTCCGACTTCGTTTTCAAAGATTCTTTTTTCTCTTTGAGCAATTCTTCTTGATTGTCGAAATAAGGTTCCTCAACAGCATACGGATGGTGTACAGAACCACAGAGCGGACACGGTTCGTCTGGGATGAGCTGTTGTCGATGGGCCTCCAAACTCTGGTGTTTGCGCTGTTGTTCTAAGGTCTTTTCTAACTGTTCGACTTCACTTTTCAAGGTGGGAATCTCTTTGATGAGGACGACAATTTTGTTGGAATTGTGCTTTAGTTTTTCTTCCGCAGTTTTACGCTTATCTTTTTGGGACTTTAAATTATCCTGAACCCTTAATAATTGCTCTTTCTTAGTGAGTAAGCTCGAAGCGGTTTCATTGGATTTTCGCTGGGTTTCTATCGCCGTGTCCAATTCAGTCAATGAAGTAACTCCTGAAAGTTTTATCGTTTCTGAAAGCGTGGCTTTAAAAGAATTTACTTGGGCAGCAAACGTTGCGAGCTTTTCGGCCATGGGAAGGTGATAGCCCAACTGATTGATCTTTCTCACATGAGCATTGAGTTGACTCTGATGAAGCGATGCTTCCTGTCTTTTAGTGTGCTCTTCAGCTTGAAGCTTTTCGATGCGGCTGCGAAAGGTTTCCAGTTTCTGGGTTGCATTGTCAATAACAACCTCTTCCTTAACGAGTTGGGAAATCGTGGTTAACAGCAGTTTCAATTCACTTTCTTCTTTTTCCTTTGAAGTCTTTAGTTTGGATAGGGTTTCTTTCAATTGGTCTGTCTCTTTGACAACCAGATCGTAAGCTTGAATATCCTTGACGTATTTTGAAAGTTTATCGTGTTTTTCTAATTTGGATTTATAGGGTTCGTAAACTTTTAAATCCTCTTTGAGTTTTTCCTTTTCAATTTCAAGCGCTTTGCTCTCCTTTTGTTTCTTTTGAAGTTCTTGTCGGATTTTAATTTTTTCAGAAGCAGCAGTGTGTTTTTTCTCAACGTCTGGTTTTGCTTCATTTAAAGCTTTGAGTTCCTCTTGTTTTTCGGTAACGACTTCAGGAGACAATAATTCGATGCTTTCAAGCCCTGCCTTTTTCAACTCGATTTCTTTTTCAATTCCTTTGAATCGCTGATAAACTGTACTCCCAATTCTCCGATAGGATCGGGCTCCCGTAATGTCTTCCAACAATTTGTTGCGTTCGTTGCGCGGGGCTTGAAGCAGTTTGCTGAATTCTCCCTGCGAAAGGACCATCGCTTTTACAAACTGTTCATAGCTCAAACCGATGATTTCCTCGTTTTTTTTGGGCGTGTTTATGCCTTCCTCAACAAACGTGTTGGCTTGGATATCGAAAAGTTCTTGTTTTCTACCTCGCAGCTTGTTGTTCCTGTTGCGCTCAATCGACCAATGCGATCGATATTCCTTGCCATTGGCGCGGTAATCCACTTCGGCATAGCAACTCCTCATGTTGCGTGTCATAATGCCGCCATCGTCTTCCAAGACCTTTTCGGTAATCCCTCTCGAACTGGTGTTGACACGGGCAATTTGGTTGTATAAGGCCAACGTAATGACATCCAATAAGGTCGATTTTCCAGAACCCGTGGGTCCGGTAATGGCAAAAAGTCCAGCATCGGCTAAAATACCGGAGCCAAAATCGATTTCGTGTTCGCCTTTTAGGGAGTGAATATTTTCGAATCGGATTTTAAGAATCTTCATAATATTATAAATTCAGTTCTTCCAATATTTCACGGAAGGCATTTTTTAATTCCTCGACGTGTCCAGGATCCATGCCGCCCTGTAATTCGAGTTTCTTTTCAAACATTTCCATCGGAGTCACATCAGACACGTCCGTACCCACTTCAAAAGCATCTGTCGCACCGCGAATCTTACTTTTAAAATTAAGACGGGATTTTACGATTTCCAATTGTGGGTTGGGATTGGAGTTTACAAAAGTTTCAAAGGCTTGGCGCCTTTCGATGCTTTCCGCTTCTTCGTTGACAATGACTTCAACTAAGGAGGTCAGTGCCGTTGTTTCGGAATAAGTGTTGATTTTATGTGTTACAGCTTGTAAACTTCCCTCAAAGGTCAGGAGGTTTCGATATTTTGGAATTTGGATAATTTCAACATTTATAATTTCGTTGTTTTCTACCGTAATGATATTCACTTGTTTTTGATCTTCTTTTTCAGAAAAACTTAAGGGAATAGGGGAGCCGCAATAGTAAATGTTTTGCGACCGGGAAATCACTTGGGGTTTGTGGATATGACCTAGAGCAACATAGTCTGGAATTCCTTCAAACATCTCGACTTCAACACCTGCTTGGTTCCCGATTTGGATATCGCGCTCGCTGTCTGAAAGCTGGCCGCCTTGAACAAACAAGTGTGCCATAACTAGAAATACGGAGTCGGCATGATGGTTTTTATAATGTGCATTGACATCGGCAAAATAGGTGCGCAATCCGTCTTTAAACTGTTCGATTTTGTCGGCATAGGTTTCACCGGCGACCGATTTTCGCACGTCGCGGTCTTTAAGAAAGGGAATGGCAGCTACCGTAACGCTTTCGCCTTTTGTGTCGACAGTGATAAACATGTCATCAAGAGATTCTGTTGCACCTCCAATAACACGGATATTGAACGCTTCCAACAATTGGGCTGGGGCGTTCAATACAGAGGCAGAATCGTGGTTGCCGCCCGTGAGAATGATTTTGCAATCTAGGGCGATGAGTTTTTTCAGTATGTCGTAATACTGTTTATAAGCGGCTTGCGATGGATTTGCCTGGTCGAAGATATCACCAGAAACCAAGAGAAGGTCAATGCCTTCTCTTTTGATGGTGTCTATCAACCATTCGAAAAACATACTGAGATCTTCACTCAGATCGTACTTGTGCAGTTGTTTCCCGATATGCCAGTCGGAAGTGTGTAGAATTTTCATCATAGGGGTAAAGATATCGAAATCGAAATCGAAACTGAAATCGAAATTGCATTTTGGAAAGTAAAAGTACCCTTAGATTTTGATTGGGTTCAGAATGTCAAGAAGAGTGTAAGTTTTTTGTCATATGGGTAAACGAATCAAGATTTTCTCGATGGTAGATATAGGTGCGAGGTTCTTCAATTCGAAGAATTTTAACTTTGTTCCGTTGTGCTTTCTCTAGGAGATGTGCATCCATTCCTAAAACAGAACCAGAAAAACCATTTAATTTTTTAATGATATTATGTTTGACGAAAAAGCTGCCACCAATGGCGCATTTAGATAAGTGAATTGGGTTTTTAGGATTGTGGAGGTCTGGAACATACGGATCGCCAATGATTTTTACGCCCCCATGCAAAAAATCGATGTCTTTATTTTTTTGGAGGATTTCGTGACGTGATTCTAAATGATCGGCCAGATATTCATCATCGGAATCCAAAAAAGTAACGTATTCGCCTTTTGTTAGGGAAATGCCGTTGTTTTTTGCTGTGATAATCCCTTGGTTCTTTTGAAATCGATAGACTATATTTTTATTGAGGTAAGGTCTTATTTTTTCTTCCGTACCGTCCATACTTCCGTCGTCTATTAAAATTGCTTCCCAAGAAGGAAAACTTTGCGAATTTAAAGAATCAAGCGCTCTTGATAGAAGATCTGCCCGGTTGTAAGTTGTAATTACGATCGAAAAAAAAGGATGATCCATAGTTTTGAGCCATGTAGTCGTATAAAGCTACACAATTAATCAAAGAGTTTTCATACGAATTTGCTCCTATATTACATTATTACATTGTGGTATTAGACTTGATAGACCCAATTGGAATTTGTTCCGTACATTCGATATATCCTTTGCGATGCTATCCTCGTTTTTTAACATCTCCCGAACTACTTCTGTTTGCAGAAACCGTTGGATTGCCGTAGTAATTGATATCTCCGCCACTACTGGCTTTAGCTGCTAAATTTTCTTTGACATTTACATAAATATCCGAGCCGCTGGATGCCGTGGCCGAACAGCGAATGGTTTCCAGTTCCTTGGCTTTGATGCTGCTGCCACTAGAGGATCGGGCGATAAGAGATAGCGTTTTACCCATGGCATATATATCGGATCCACTGCTTGATTTAAGTTCGAGATTTTCGGATAATACATTTAGATGAATGCTTGCGCCGCTACTGGCTTTAGCCGATAGTTGTTGGCTTTTGATAAGATCGGTGCTCCGGATGCTGGAACCACTGGATGCTTCAAGATGTTCGATGGCAGGAAACGTAACGTATACTTTTAAGGCTGTAGACCGGCGGATTCCGGTAGTGGGTCGAATTCTCAAGACCCCATCGCTCACTTTGGTTTCAATATACTTTTGAAGATTCTCATCGGTTTCCACAGACAAGGCACGTTTATCTCCTTGTGTGATATACACGTTTATGCCTGCACTGCTTTTTATGGCTGAAAAGTCATCTTGAATGGTACGGTCTTGTGTAACCACATGGCCATTTCCTTTTTCCCCTATGTTGATATTCCAACTGCAAGATTGAAATCCAAGGGCAATGATGAATAGACTGATGTAATGTAGTGTTTTCATGATAAAGAAATTTAAGTGTTGGTTTTAATCTTCAAATTTTTCTAACACGCGGGTTTCCCACGTTTCGTTAGTTTCGGTTGCGGTGGAATCCGTCACCGTTTTGGTCGCTTCTATCTCGGGGCAATCCAAACATTGAAATTCATCTCCTTTAAACAAATAATAATGTGAAGCATTACTTGTCTTTCCTGGAAATTTCGATCGGTGACTAATAAACGAACTCGATTTGTTATCGGCGTGAAAAACAGTTTCTTCAGGGAGTAAGAGCGTGATTTTCATTTCTTGATCGCGATATTTGTTCGCCATATCGGAAATAAAAAATCCGTTTAAATTCAATTGATCGTTCTGGATATCATAGGAGTAATCTACTGCTTCAGCTCGTTTCTTTGCATCTGGAAAACTATTTCCCTTCGCTTTTTTGTCGATTATGAGCTTGGCAATCGAATCGTTGACCGGTCTGATATCGATTGTGATATTGTTAGAATACATCACTGGATCGCCATTTTCATTGTGTTTTATCGTTATGCCACTTCTGCGGTAAACATCCAAGCCATAAAGACTACTGCCGATAATAGACAGGCTTAACGTATCGCCGGAAGTTATCGGAAGGGCGACTTCTTCTATACTATTGCTGCTGTAATTCCACTCTCTGGATTGCATGGTTCCGATTATAATCAGTCCGATGACGGCTAAAATCCAAACAGAGAAAATTAAGACTTTAATAGTTGTGCTCATTTGTCTTAGGTTGGTAATCAGCAGGTTAAGACCTAAAACGAAAAGAACAAACAACGGAATGCCGATGACTAAAAAGAAGAGCAGCGACGATACCCATAAAGGAATTACATTCATGTTGATTAGTGCGTAATATTCCGAAAAACCAATCTGATCCCAGAAAGCGATATTGCCAAAAGAAATGATTCCGGCAATTAAACTAAACAACAGCGACAGTGAAATCAACAGAATGATGACACCGACAAATTTAGCAAAAACGACGAGTAACACTTTCAGAGCATCGCCCAATCCATCGAAAAACTTACTGGCTCCTGTTTTTATTTTGTTTCCATATTTGTCGTAATCGGCGTTTTTTACGCCTTGGGCCACATCGTTAAACTTCTCCTTGAATTTTTTTTCGATGTTGGAGATGTTAATGGGTTCGCCCGTCATCCTTAATCTGTCGGAGGTCGTAACGGCAGCAGGAATAAGGATCCACAAAATAATGTAGACCAATACGGGAGAGCCGAGGCCGCCCACAAGAAGAAGAATCCAAATCAATCGAATCCAAATGGCATCGACTCCTAAATAGTGGCCCAAGCCCGAAGAAACACCTCCGATATACTTGTTGTCGATGTCTCGAAACAGTTTGCGATTTCCTGATTTTGGAGTATATGTGGCTTGGTCTTCCTCTGTGTCCTCATCCATTTCATAATCTTCAGGCTGTCCCATAACGGCAATGACTTCATCCAATTCGCTTTGGCTAATAACCTGTTTGGTGGAATCTATTTTATCGGTAAATAATTCGGCAATTCGCGCCTCGATGTCTTGCATGATTTCTTCACTTCCCTCAGCGTTTTTTAACGATCTTCGCACAGCGTCGAGGTAATTCGATAGCTTGAGATAGGCGTCTTCATCGATGTGAAAATGGATTCCTGCCAGATTGATGTTGATGGTTTTTTTCATTTTGTCTGGGATTTGTGAGTTACTTTAATGACAGCTTCTTGGAGATCGTTCCAGGTGTGACCTAATTCAACGAGAAATAGACGTCCTTTGTCTGTGAGTTCATAATATTTTCGCGGTGGACCGCCAGTAGACTCCTCCCAACGATAGGAGAGAAGCCCTGCATTTTTAAGCCGGTTTAGCAAGGGGTATATCGTTCCTTCAACGACGATCATCTTAGCATCTTTTAAAGCTTCTAGAATATCGGAAGTGTAGGCTTCGCCATCCTTCAATATCGAAAGGATGCAGAATTCTAATATTCCCTTGCGCATCTGGGCTTTTGTGTTTTCAATTTTCATAAATCTTTTCTGTTGAATTCATTTTATTTTGATTTTAAAAATTGGATGGTTAACGGGTATCGGTACGCTTGTCCGTTGGAGGCGCGAAGCGCAGCGACAATCATTACGACGATTTCAAAAAAGAATTTTCCAATGGATAGGACGACAATAAGGAATAACCAAATCATCCAAGTTGGCCATCCTTGTGAGAAAATCGAAGCAAATTCATCGCCGTGTCGATCAACCATTTCTACGAAAGCGACAAAGTCCACGAGAAAAAATATGATTAAAACAAGGGTAATAAATCCGATGATAAGCGAGTAAATAAACATACTTATCTGAAAATTGATCGCCTGGCTGCCGTGGTCATCCACGAAAGCATCATCCTTATTGCGCGTCCATATCAATATAGGAGCAATGATAAATAGCAATGGGAAGAAGTATTTTAAAAATCCCGATAAATGTACAAGAACTGCATTGGTTCTGGCATTCTTGTTCGGTTCCAAGGTGTTGTGTTCTGAAGTAGTTTCCATAGTTCTGTATTTGACTATGCAAATATACTTCCTTTAGATGGTAGCTTGCATTACATAGTACCATAATTAACATATATTTAACATTTAAGTTGTCACATTAAATCGATATATTCGAAGCAATAAAAAACACGATATGGAACTCAGTCCGAGGAAAATCAATGCTTTTTTAATGTTCAAACTGCCTTCGGCGTATGTTACGGGGGTACGTGTTAAAGCGATATCGGAAGCCCATTGTATTACAACGTTAAAACACCGATGGATCAATCAGAATCCGTTCCGCTCGGTGTTTTGGGCCGTACAAGGGATGGCTGCCGAATTGAGCACGGGTGCGTTGGTAATGGGAGCGATTCAGGCAAGTGGGAAGAATGTTTCTATGTTAGTCGTGAGCAACAAAGCCACGTTCACTAAAAAGGCGACAGGGCGGGTTTATTTTGAATGTAATGAAGGATTGCTAATTCAAAAAGCCGTTAAAAAAGCCATAGAAACGGATGCAGGACAGACAATATGGGTGAAATCGGAAGGACGTGATGCCGCAGGTGATGTGATTTCTGTTTTCGAATTTGAATGGACGCTGAAACTGCGGAGTAAGCAGTAGTAAAAGAATTTGTGGATGCCGCGTTGTAAAAGATTAAAAGATATTGAAATCATCTAATCCTTCATCATCATCGTCGTCGAAATCTTCTTCATTTTCGAAATCTTCTTCATCTTCGAAGTCTTCTTCATCTTCGAAGTCTTCTTCATCTTCGAAATCTTCTTCATCTTCGAAATCTTCTTCATCTTCATATTCGTCTAAATAATCTTCGAACCATTCAAAATCCTCCGATGATAATTCTTGCTCATCAATGTCGTCGAATGCCACTCCGGGCGGGTTGAAGA
>Ga0209075_1001355_pt1 | contig 23027 bp, 20 predicted proteins | sample Stecom2011_FD_187523 | JGI IMG/M metagenome (GOLD analysis project Ga0209075, IMG submission 187523) | Agricultural soil microbial communities from Utah to study Nitrogen management - Steer compost 2011 (SPAdes) (version 2) | ecosystem: Environmental > Terrestrial > Soil > Agricultural land...
GTATTGGAGGACATAAGTTTTGTGCTGGGAAATCCCAATTCTTGATGCCGTAATAATGACTGAGTATTCCTGTGTTTAACAACCTAACAGCACGTGGATCCGAAAAGTCAATTGAATCTTCTCCAAATTTGTTGGGGAGAATGTGTTTTTTGAGTTCTGGTTTGGCTTTTATGAGGGCTGATAAATCATAACGATTTACGTTTTTATTGCGGGGGTGAAGCTGGGATTTTTGTTGTTTTTCGGAAGACATGAATCGTTTTTTAGGCAAAGATATGGTTATTTAAAAGATATCTTTAGGTTGATGATCTATTAATAAATCATCTGTCTACTTCCAATCAAAGATATACACCGGCAATCTATCTGGGATTCTAACTGAAACCAATTCTTCACCATTCTTTTGAACCAAGCGATCTTGTTCCCATTGGAAAATGGTTTTTACCTTTCCTTTGGTATGGATCAGCTCTTGGAAACCGTAAAATAAAAACTGATTGTCGCCAACTGCAACTGTTCTTGCCCCACGAATGGAAGCACTGATTCCTTTGGTGTAGTTTAAAGTAATGACATCGGTAAGTTTGTTGTATTCTCCGCCAATGAGGGTGAGGTTTTTCTCGACTTCATCTGTAGTGGCTAAAAATAATTTTCCTTGAGTTTTTTCTAATTTTGAAACGAAATCGGAAGGCATAACATAAATTAGAGCGCCTTCGATATGCGGATAATGATCCGTGTTTACCCTTATATAATTGTTGTTTTTTCCATTGGTTATTCTGTTGAAGACAATAAATGAAAGCATAACTCCAGTCATTATGATCAGTAGATTAACAATTGCGACAGGCGTACTGTGGAAATTGGAATACAATAACCAAGCGATAGCCACAAATGGAATAAGTGTAAGTAGGGCAAATGCGAATGCAGTGAACTTTTTCATTTAACAAATGTAATGATTTCTTAGCTTTGTAGCCTAATGTTGAAATGTGATTCGCAAACATATAAAGATTTAGAGCTCGAGAAGCTGCAAGATATTCTTAAAGAGTACTGTATTGGCCCGTCTGCACTAAAGATCGTGGAACAGTTAAAACCTGTTCACAACAATGAGGAATTGATTAAATTTCTTAATCAGACCAATGAACTGGTTGAGATTCGACGAGAAGGTGAAAGTTTTCCCCGTTTAGAATTTGAAGAACTCCAAAGTGAAATTCGAATGTTGCCTGTGCAAAATGCCAGCTTGCCACAAGAGAGCTTTGCACGGATTCGCTTAGCGTCTGCTATGGTAAATTCATTGCTGTATTTCTTTAATAAACGCGATACAGATTTTCCACAACTGATAGAATTACTTTCTAATGTGGAATATACCAAAGATATTATTGAGAAAATCGATACTATTTTTGATAAGCATGGAAAGGTAAAAGATGATGCTTCCCCACAATTGTCCTCGGTTCGTCAACAAATGGAATCGATAAAAAGACACATTCATTCGACTTTTGACAGAAGTATGCGCAAATATTTAAAGAAAGGATATTTGAGTGATACAAAAGAAAGTTATTTTGATGAACGTAGGGTTTTAGCGGTAATTTCATCTTATAAAAGAGAAGTCGACGGACAAGTGGTCAGCAATTCAAAATCGGGTAACGTGACTTTTATTGAGCCTGGTGAAACGGTTCCTTTAAATAAAGAATACGAGCAATTACGCGACGATGAGCGCAAAGAGATTTTCATTATTCTTCAGCAGTTAACCAGAGAAATGTTAGCGTATTTGCCATTGATTAAAGATTATCAACAAGTACTTACGAAATTCGACTTTATCAATGCGAAATGTCGTTTGGCTTTATTACTCGATGCAAATTTACCATCAATCAATGAAAATAAATCAATGGATCTGATTGATTGTTATCATCCTTTATTAAAGTTAAACAACGAGCAATTAGGAAAGAAAACCATTCCTCAACGTATTTCTATGAATGAAAGTTCAAGAATGTTGGTGATTTCTGGTCCCAATGCGGGAGGTAAAAGTATTACCTTGAAAACAGTGGGTTTACTTCAATTGATGCTGCAATGTGGTTTGTTAGTTCCGCTGCATCCCAACAGTAATATGTGTTTTTTCGACGCTTTGTTGACAGATATTGGAGATAACCAGTCTATTGTGGATGAGCTCAGTACTTATTCTTACCGATTAAAAAGGATGCGTTACTTTTTAGAAGTAGCTGATGAAAATTCTTTGCTCTTATTGGATGAATTTGGTACAGGTTCAGATCCTGATTTGGGTGGAGCCTTGGCAGAAGTCTTTTTTGAAACGCTTTACGATAAAAAATCTTTTGGTGTGATTACAACGCATTACAGCAACATCAAGTTAAAAGCAGATGAATTACCTGAAGCGATTAACGGTTGTATGTTGTTTGATACGGAAACACTGAATCCTTTGTTTAAATTTTCAATGGGTCAACCTGGAAGTTCTTTTACTTTTGAAGTTGCACAAATCAATGGAATTCCAAAAGATTTAATCAATAGGGCAAAATTAAAATTAGACAGTAAAAGAGTTCAGATGGACCAATTACTGCACGAATTACAGAAAGAAAAATCTTATTTAAGTCGCTTGACTAAAGAGCATGTATTGGCGCAGAAAACCACAGAAGAGCACCGTCAATTCTACGAAGAAACGAAAAGTAAATACGAAAAGAAACTTGAAAGTCTTAAAGATAAAGCGGAAGAGACGAATAAATTGGTCAGTTTAGGAACAAAGCTTCAGCAATATATCGACGATTATAAAGTCCGTTCTAAAAAGAAAAATGTCAACGATGAGTTACTTCAGGATTTGAAGAAATATATCGCCATGGAGAAGTCTAAACTCGAAGAGCTTAAGCAAGAGGTCCGTTTAAAGAAGCAAAGCAACAAAAAGAAGTATCCGGAGAAGGAACTAGACCAATATCAACAAAGTAAGATTAAAGTGGGCAGTAAAGTTAAGTTGATTGCTACCAAGCAAATAGGAGAGGTTGAGGAGATAAAAGGTAAGGATGTAACCGTTTTATTAGGATTTGCCAGAATGAAAGTAAAATTAACCCAATTGATTTGGGTTTCTTAATTAGATGATTTTGTATCTTTGTCACCATGAACAAAGATATTACAATAGCGATTGACGGTTGGTCATCATGTGGGAAAAGTACATTAGCAAAAGCTTTAGCGAAGGAATTAAACTATATCTATGTAGATTCCGGTGCAATGTACAGAGGAGTCGCTTTATATGCTTTGAGAAAAAACTTCGTTTCCAGAAACCATTCTGATGTAAACAGAATTATAGCTTCTTTATCTAAGATCAAAATTAGATTTACCAATAAAGGAGGAGGCGCTGCCGATCTTTGTTTAAATGGAGAAAATGTGGAGAAAGAGATTCGTTCAATTGAAGTCTCAAACGTGGTAAGTTTAGTCTCTAAAATCAAGGAAGTACGTGAGTTTTTAGTAAAACAACAACGTATTCTTGGAATCGGTGGAGGAGTAGTCATGGACGGTAGAGATATTGGTTCTGTTGTATTTCCTTTGGCAGAATTAAAAATATTTGTTACTGCCGACCCAGAGATCCGTGCGCAACGTAGATTCGACGAGTTAAAAGCCAAGGGTGAAAACGTAACTTTAGAGGAAGTTAGAGCGAACCTTGAGTCAAGAGATGAAATGGATGCTAACCGAGAGGAAAGTCCACTCATCCAAACAGAAGACGCTATTGTTCTTGATAATTCTCACCTTACACGAGAAGAACAATTGAAAAAGAGCCTAGCACTCGTAAATAAAGTCCGAAAGATGTAACGATTGTAGTAGAATTTCGTTATAATTGTTAGAACCATTACATTTATGCTAGGTGTAATGTGTAAAACCTTTTTAAGAAAAACTATGCTCAAAACGATAATCATCGCAGTTACCTGCGCATGGATAGGTACATCCTATAGCCATGAAAACGACAGCTTATTGGTTTCTGAAAAGTCAACTACTCCAAAAGTTGATTATGTAGAGTCACGTTTTCTTAATGATACGGTGAATTTACATTATGTAAACAATATCCAGTTGTTTGAACAAGAATGGAACCGTTTAGCACATCCTATATTTTGGAAAACCATCATGACCCTTTCGCCAGATTCATGTGTAATAAACATTGGTGCTACGCGTCAAATTGTAGAGTTTACCACTTTGAAAAAATGGGATTCTAAATCTGATAAAGAGAAAGATGTTTACCGTGATTCAGTTCGTGTAAGTTTAGGTTTAGATAGTTTAGCTAAAATTTACATGACAACAGGTAAAAAAGATTTTTATGCATTCGACAATGTTTTACCTACAATTTCACGTGGTGTAGAAGTATTCAGATCACAAGATGTTGACCCCTGGTATGCACAAGCAATACTGATGATTGAAAGTCCGGGTAAATTAGCGAAATCTAACGCAGGAGCTTACGGATCTTTTCAGTTGATGGCTGGTGTTGCAAGAGCACAAGGTTTAACTGTTAACCGTTATGTAGATGAACGAAAAGACTTTGATAAATCTGCAATTGGAGCAAGTAGTTTGATTGGAAAAGTATGTATTCCTGAGGCCAAAGTTATTTTGGATAAAAAGGGAATTGCGTATCAAGAAAATGACTTGTGGTTCCGTTTATTTGTGCTGCACATCTACCATGCTGGAGCAGGTAACGTTTCTGGTGTGATTGAAAAAATAAATCCTTCGGAAGGAGGAATGGAGTTAATTCAAACCATGTGGATTACTGAAAACGGAAGGTTTAGAAACGCATCTCAGAATTATACTCAGCTAGCACTTGCTGCGATGTTGATTTTCGAAGAAATGCTGTGGGACTGTTAGATATAGAACCTATTTCCAAGGCAGTATTGAGTTAGCGTATCCAGATAATTGACGGATAAGTTGAGTAGGGGATAAAAAAACACTATTTACTCTATTTCAATCTCGTGTAGGATGACATTCAAATTTTTATATACAAGTTCTCCATCTCCTTGATTCCATATTAAGGCTTGAAACTCTAATGGACCAGTTGTATTAGGGAATTGCTTATAGTTAAAAAATAAATGGTATTTATCTTCATTGTTTAGGCCTCCATTTTGCCATGATAGTATACTATCTGCCTCATCTTTTATTTGAAATACAATCGAACTTCCTTCCTTTATTTCACTTTTTAAATCAAAATATATTTCTGCTCTAAAAGCGCGATTTGGAATTTTCATTGAAGGAACGATAATATTGTATTCTTCAGAAGACTTCACTAGATTTGAATCTACTCTTGAGTAGATAAGCTTTGCTTCTAAACCTTTTGTATAAACCTCATGATTCATAATTAAGTTGTTGAAACTCGTTCTATAATTGATTGTTTTAAAATTCTCTAACTCTTTCTTCAACTGCCCTTTTTTCTGGTCATCCTTGATTAACTCCAGGGTTAATTTTTCACCAACTTTATACAAGTCATCTTTTCTTAAATAATATCCATCAGAATAATATTCATACATTCCTCTGTTACCATCCATAAATGCATACTTTCTTGTGATTGTAGAATCCGTATCGAAAAGAGAAAAACCCAAAGAGGCACTTTGTGTGGTGAAGTCACCTGTATAATGTTCTAACATTGATAAAAGGCTTGTTGAAAGATCTAAATGACTTACCGTTTGACGATAAGACTTACCTGATTTTAGTTTTGGTGAATAAATTAAAAGTGGCACATGGTATTTGGTTAATTCATTTATTCTGGGCAATTCAGACATGGGATGATCTCCTGTAATTATGAAAATAGTGTTTTCATAATCTGCTCGTTTTTTATACGATTCAAAGAATTCTTCTATTGCATCATCAACGAAAATCAATGTTTTTAAATACGTGGCATAAGTAGAAATAAACTGTCTATTCTTCTTTGTTTTAAAACCATTAAGCACTTCGGAATAATATTTATCGTTATCGGTCACATAAGGTGGATGGCTAGATCCTGTGAAAAAAGTATTAAAATAAGGTTGACTCGGAAGGCTATCCAATGATTTAAAATACTGTTCGTACAAATCCCTATCATTGTAGCCCCAAAAATAATTATCGTCACCAACAATGATTTTCTTGAATGAAGGAGCGAAATCTTCTTTATCGAGAATCCAGTCTACATTATTGTATTTAAAGAAGTTCCGCTTGTTGTGAAACCAAGCTCCTTGTCCATAATAAAAAGCAGTATGGTATTGTTTGGCTTTCAATAGATTGACTAAAGTATGGTGATGAGGGTAGCTATTTAAAAGCGTGAAACCTAAATCACCATAAGGTAAGCCCCCAAGCAATGATGGAACAGCAGCAAAAGAACGTTCTCCAAGTGTAAAACAACTTTCCCAATACAAACTTGAATCTTTCAGTTGGTTCAGAAAAGGCATTAAATCAATTCCGTGATAATTATGAATGTATTCATCGCTTAAACCTTCGACAATCAGTAAAACAACATTTGGGACGGTGTCAAAACGCTCCATTGATTCAAAAAGAGCATCGTTTTTACTGCGTTCATAAAGTAATGGATATTCCTTTGATGTAAACTTTTTGTGGGGATATTGTGCTTGAAAAAACGCAATATTTTCAGTGTTTAGCTTTTCAAAATCGTGCTTAGGTGTAAAAGCATATTTTATTGAATTAAAATAGAAATAGCCCGATTTGTTTTGAGTGAATTTATTCAGCGAGCTTTGTGGTAAAAGCATAAGGAAAGCCATTGTAAACGTTCCTAATAACATGATGTAGAATCCCGCTTTTGGAGTTGTTGAATGACTTGTTTTTTTAAGAATTCCCCAAAAAATAAAGCAGGGAATTAGAGACAAAATACCGATTAGAATAAGCACTGGTAAAAGCCATACATTTGACGTTGTAACGGTAAAATAGATTTCTTCAAATGGATGATGGTATAGAAAAATATCCAAAGGAATCAGTTGATGAATGAAATAAGAAAGAATTAAAAAATGTGCTGCCGTAAATAAAAAGAACAAGAATAATACAGCGCCTTTAGCCACATTTTTATTCAACTTATGAATGAGATGAAATAAAGGAAAGAAAATCAAGAGGACACTACTCATCAAAGCAAAATCATAGAGAATCCCTAGCGCTTCAAATCCAAACCAACTTGTATTCCAGCCAAAAACAATGGAAAGCATCAGGAGTTCAATTCCGCGAATGATTAAAATCATCCAATAGCTGGTAAGTACAACTGGAATATAAGATTGAAATCCACTATATTTCGCCATGACTCAAATTTAGTAATTTATTTATGTTTTTATCAATTGCTTTTTTTTAAAAGCAATCAGAAAAAAATTACTTCACCACAGCCTCTAGTTCTAATTTACTCAATTTGATAGTTGCAATACGGTTAAAACTTCCCATCACGGTAGTTCGTGCTAAAATCATCAATCCTTCGTCTTTTGTCTTGGCGAAATCACTGGCTTTTAACGGAACACTTTGTCCAATATATTTACTCGCTTCAAGTTCACTGCTTCCTTTTAAGTAAAAATTAAGCAACAATTGATTGCTTTTTGTTGTGGCTAAATAAACAACGTATTCCGCGCCATCAACATTTATTTGCTTAATCAAAACTGGACTGTGTGGGTCAAGCTCTGACTTTCCATGTGCGGGAATCGATTCAGCTATGTCAATTGTTGTTGGAGAAAGGCTTGCACTTGGATTGAAATACATATTAGAATACGTAAATCGGGCCAAGGAAAATTGATTTCCACCTAAAGGCAAAAGCGCATTTAATCCTCCATCAAAACCAGCACCGTTGTAAACTCCAGAAAAATTTAGATTGGCATCCAGAAAAATAGTGGAGAAGCTATAGTTGTTAAATCCACTCATAACGATGTGACTCTTTTCTGGCGTAACACTTATGAAAAATGGAAAGCGTTTTCCTGTGTAATTCATGTGGTGTACAATTTTGTCTTCCACATCAGTAAAAACCTGTACGCTTCCAGCTTTTTGAATGAGATCCATATTGCCGTTTAGTTCAAAAATACCAGTTTCATAAGTTGTTCGTTCATAGTTTTGGATGTATACTTCGCTTTCATTATCAAATACATACATAGGATAGCGAATCTGCTGAAACGCTTGAAATTCAACTGCTTGTCTTCCGCTTTCATCCACTTGCATAATGTATGTAAACAAACCAACAGCATCCATACATACAAAATATAAATTACCATTTCGCGCTATTAAATTTGGAACAGCGTTGACATATTTAGCGGGTAAATTAACTTCCCAAAGTAAGTTGCCCACATTGTCTGTTTTCAGTAAATGAATATTCCAACCATTGTAAGCGCTTAAAATTAAGTAACCATCGTCACTCGTTTGTTGCATGCTTAATGGAAAATAATCTTTATTTCCATCTTTATCGTCATAGACTTTGATGAAGGATTCTTCGGGTTTAAATTTGTCTTTACATCCAGAAAAAACAAAGCTAAACGCAAGAAGGAACATGAGTTTGTATGTAAATTTGTACAAGGAGTTATTTTTTTTCATCTTCAATTTTAATATCTTTTACGTCTAAGAATATTCGTAGTAACAGAATTATTGATTGGAATGGAAACCGAGAATTGTATATTCCAATTGCTCAATTTCATTTGATCCATAACATCCAAATACGGTAAGGCAAAACCAGTATAATCAGCATATCGATTTTCATCTTTTATAATCTTAAAAAAGCCATATCTGAAATTACTTTCAACACCAAAGGTGAGGTGTTTGGTATGGTAATTAACTCCGACTCCAGCGGTCAATCCCATATTGAACTTTCGAATATGATCGGTTAAGGAAGCCATTTGCGATGAAGAAATTTCATTTTCAGTTTCTTCTCCATCAATGGTGTTGTCGTAATTAATTATTTTTTTGGCTTGGTGTCTAAAATTCATAAAAATCCCACCTTGCACATACGGTATTAATTGACCGTTTGCCATATCCCATCTCACCATTATTGGAAGTGTGAAATAAGATATTTTTTGAATGTGGTGCATTTCTCGGTTGAAATCTTGATTTCCAAGTGTGTCAGTCCAAGAGTAATCGGTGAAATACTTAAATCTTAAGGATTGATATCCAAATCCTGCAAGAAGTGAGATTGAATTGGTGAAGCTATAACTATAACGAACGCCAAATTGACCACCAAAATTCTTGCCAAATTTATCATATTTCTTTTGAGTTTCCTCGTCTTCAGATCCTCCAACTGTACTCAGTATTGAATAATGATCAGTAACTTTTGGTATAGAAAAGTTGAAGCCACCTGTCATTTCAAAATACGATTTTTTCTTTTTATATACGGTGTATTTTTGTCCAAAGGAATACTGAGAAATCATGCTCACGAGCAAAATAACCGATAGTTTAGTATTTAAACTCATTTTTGTAAGATTACTTTTTTCGTAATTGATGCGTTATTTGTTGTTAAAATAAAAATATACGTTCCGCTTTGAAAATGGGAAAGGTCAAAATCAAGGCTGTGCTTTCCTTCATTTGTATGTTCATTTACAAGGTTCGCTATGGATCTTCCTGTTAAATCTATCACTTCAATATCAACATGTCCGGCTTTGTTCAAATAATATTCAATAGTTGTTGCGGAAGTACTTGGGTTAGGATAACAATTCATCCATAAATTCTCCTTAAACAACTCTTTAGTGCTTAGTTCTTTACATTGGATATAATCCACTCGGTTCTCTATGAAATTTTGAAAACGAACATCACTAATTGCTGCATCTGAGGCCTGAAACCAATCTTTTACAATTGAACTAAATACTTGTCGATAATCGTGTTGCATTGGAATGTTTCCGCTTTGTAAATTTGATAAATCTGGATTCTCACCATAAACACCCGGATTCAAACAAGTTCCGAAAACCAACATAGGCGCGGCATTTCCGTGATCTGTTCCATAACTCGCATTTGAAGCTGCACGACGACCAAATTCAGAGTAGGTCATTGATAACACACGATCAGCTAAACCAAGGTTGCGTAAATCATCATAAAATGCTTTAACAGCAGAGGAAATATGGTACATTAATGCTGCATGTTTCCCCATTGAGGTATTATTGGACTCCACCTGATTTGCATGTGTGTCAAAACCACCAATTCTACATAAAAATATTTTCGTTTTTATTCCTCCACTTAACAAACGCGAAATAATTTTTAATTGTGGTGCCAATGGATTATGAACTGCTTCGGGTGGTGCAATAAAAGGATATAAATCAGGATAAATCGTCGAGGAGTTTGATCCAGAATTATACACATTTCTTAAACGATCAGCATAATTGTTAGATTGCTGTTCAATTTGCATCATGTATTCAATTTCATCTCCAGCATGAGAATCTGGAAAGTTAATTGGTGATTCTACTCCAACACTATTAATTAAATCGTAAAATGCATTTGGATTTTCAATGGACAAACCAGCTGGAATTCCTTCATCGCGGTGAAACGCTAAAGAAACACCTGTACCAATTTCAATCGCTAATGGATCTGGGACTGTTGGATTCGGATAGTTTGTTGGATAACCTGGATAATAATGTTCCAAATATCTTCCCATCCAGCCCGAGCTTTCGTATTCATCATAACTTACTCCCATCTGCCAAATGTCACGGCTACGGAAGTGTGAACCATTACTGTTTTCATAAGATACATTTTGAATAACAGCCATGTTTCCATCGTCATACATTGCTTTTGAACCCACCATGTCAGGATGTAAGCCTACTTTCTTATTATCTGGCAGTGTTAAATCTAATGGAATGTATCTTCGTGATCCAGTTTGTGGAATCGCAATATTTGGTCTTAAATTGTAATAATTTCCATATTGATCAATTGGAATAACCATGTTTAGTCCATCGTTTCCACCATGTAATTCTATTAAAATTAACACCCGGTCGTTATAACTTTTCATGGCCATTTCCTCTAAAACGCCATTTCCTTGAAATGCATGAAGCGGAACTCCATTAAGTTTTAATAACATGCCAGACCCCATTAGGGCTGATAATCGCGCAAAGTCTCTTCTATTCATAATGTATAGCTTAATAGAGTTGGTATTCTGGTGATTGCATCATTGCTAATGCTAATCTTTCTAATTGGATTCGGACGTTGATATCGTTATTTGTATTGATATAATTGTTCCATTCTATAGCCCAATTAATTGCCGAAAGTTGGTCCAGTAAAATAGTATCTTTAAAGTAATCAAAGCGTTCGGTAGTCAGTTGAATAGGAAGCATCCAAGCTACTAATTCCTGCATTAATAAAGTTGGATCACTTGGATCAGTACAATTATCCTTCACGAATTTTACAAAATCTAGTTTTAATAAGGTCGTTCCCCCGTTTGTAAAACCGTTAATCAAAAGTTCAGCAAATTTATAACGATTCGCAAGGTAATTTGATGATATCCAGTAGCGTTGAAAATCAGGGACTTGGAAGTAAGCATCATATCCCGCCACATCATAAGGCTCAAAAAAGTTCAATCCTTTAAAATCTAATTGATGAAGAAGTTGTCTATATAAATCGTAGTGATTTTCCAAATCATTTGTTTTATCTGGAACATCTAATTCAAATAAACGAACTGTACCCACTAATAAATCAAGTGGAGATTTAATAATGGCTCCAATGTTATCATCATCTGTGGGAGCGGAATCTAAATCATAAAAATGTTCGCTGGCAAAGAGTACTTCTAAAACAGAAGTAATTTCAAAATTATTTTGCTCTAAAATTACCCCTAGTGGTTCAATAATATCCGTTTCAATTTCAGGCGTAATATCAAAATAGACAAATTCACGGTAAATTCTGCGACAAATGTTTTTAGCGGTATGTGGTGAATTAAAGATCATGTTTATCACGTCATCCAATTCATCATAAACCGCTTGGATACTCGCATTTGATCCAACGACGTTTGTTGTTTGAATGAGTTCATTGTTGAAAGCAGCTGTAAATTGCTTATCACTTACATCATGTTGTGAGGAAGTTGTTCCGTTGCCTTTTACTTTTCCTGTTGGTAAATTGGTTACTGGATCTATCGTTTGAAAAGTGGGATCGATTCCCCAGCCTGTCAATGCTTTTGTAAGCGCTTTTACATCTGTTTCAGTGAAATTGGTATAATCTTCAGGACCAATTTGTGGACCTTTTCCAACGGTAAAAAGTTCTAAAAATTCACGACCAAAGTTCTCTTGGGGAACACCTTTGATGTTTAAATTACCATCTAAGTGAATCAACACACCATTATCAATACAAAAGGCTTTTGCTAAATCTTTGTAATTTCCCAATGCATAAAAACGCAAAAGACGCAAGTAGTCTAAGGAAAATTGAGGTCTATTTTCTACTCTAGAAATTATAAGAGGAAAGTGAGTATGGTAAAACCAAACCATACGTTCTGTCAAGTTTGCCCCTGAAACCCTCATGTTTTCAATCCACCACGAACTCGTAAATTCACTAATTGTATTTGTAAAACGATTCGGATCTTTTGTATTTGGATAAACCCAATCCGTTCCCGTCAAATAATCAATCGGTAAATCTGGCGTAATTTGCGGTTGAATCAATTGTTGAAACGCAGCACTTGCTGTCAAATTGGAGAAGGTTTGAATATCTGCTAAACGAGGACCAAAAGTAGCTCTTCGAAGTAGATGAGCGGCATTCTGAGTGCCTAGATTTCCAGTAATAGGGTTGAGAGATGCCATTTTTGTGTTGTTTTAACCAAATATAGAATTTTTTATTTTAAAAAATAAATTTTTTAATTGAGGGTAATCATGATTGTAGGGTTTTTAAATGGTGACAAGTAAATTTCACTTTACTTTTCCATCTGCAATTCTACAATTAAGGATAAGTAATAATTGGGAGTTGGTTTTTTTTATAAGTAAGACTTTGTAAAACAGGTTGATAGAGGTTTTTTCTATATTCGAAAGTTATTTTTTCTCTTTCTTAATTCCCTTCCGTTCTTCCATTCTTAAATAGTTGATTGTTCCAACCATTGTCAGTAAAACGGGAGCAATAACGACTCCGAGGTAAGGAATATACAACAAGAGCGTAAATAGAATTCCTGTTAGTGTCATTTGTAATGGATGGCTAAATGCATAAATCCAACTTTTCCCCACACTTACATCATGGCGCTCTAGGGAGTAATCATAACTGTTAAATCCTGTAAAAAATCCAATTAGTAGCAGAGAAACAAATGGTGAAAGAAAGGATAGTCCGAAGAGCCATGCGAATATAGTCCACAATAAATAAATGAAAAAGTAAATAAGACCACCAAGAATTACAACTCCAATTGTTCGTAGGATATCATTAAAAAACTTTGACCAGTTGGAAGGGAATTCTTTCCCTGTTTCAAGTGTATCCACACGCTGACTTAGCACTGTATGGAAAGGGGAGAGTAAGGTGATGATCGTAAATTGATAAATGAATATGGAGAAACTATTTACCCAACTGAATACTGTATCGATTGCAGTTCCAATGTAACTGCCTATCCAAGGGATTTTAGAGAAGAAACCAAGCGTACTGTTGAAAGAAGATAAACCTAAAGTATAAAAGTAGAAAAGAACAGCAATGACAAGTCCTGGAATAAAGAAAATCAAGAAATGTCCTTTAAAAAGTAGCGTAAAAGCGCGAATTATGGCGTAATAATGATCTTTTAAAGCTGTCATGAACTTGTATTAAACAATTTTAAAATTAACATGATTATTCCAAAAAATGCAATTGTTCCCATGAAAAATAGTTTTCCACCACGGTATCCTTTTCTATACCAGTACCAGCTGTTAATTCCTCCGAGGATGAGTCCGCCAATAAAAGCATATAAATAATGGTTTGATGTCATCTCTTAATATTTTTACAAGACTACTGTTTTCTAAATAAATTTTAAGTGATTTTTGTTACTGGTCTTCGACATTTATAATCACGCCAATCACGCAGATGTCATCAATTTGCTCGTGATTCCCCGTCCAATCCTTCATTGATTGCTCAAGGATTTCTTGCTGTTCCTGCATAGGAAGAAGATAATTATCTAAAATCAGATCTTTCATCTTCTTCACTTTATATTTTTTGCCTTTTGGACCTCCAAATTGATCTGCATAACCATCTGTACTCATGTAAAAACGAGTTGTAGTATCAAGTTTCAATTCATGGAGTTCATAGACTTGATCAGTAGGAGTGAACCCACCTATTGCAACTTTTGTAGCTTTTATTTCTTCTATCTCTCCATTTTGAATCATCCACAATGGACGATTTGCGCCAGCATATTGTACTGTATTGGTGCTGTGGTCAATTGTTATTATCGCGGCATCCATTCCGTCACGTGTTGCTTTTTTACTCTCATCTTGACGAAGAGAAGTTTTAATCCCTTCATTTAAAAAACTTAGAATTAAACTTGGATTGGTAATGCCTTTTTCGCTCACACAAACATTGAGTTTATCTACTCCAATCATAGACATAAATGCACCTGGAACTCCGTGGCCAGTACAATCAGCACAAACAACAACTGAGATATTGTCTTTTCGGGCATACCAATAAAAGTCACCACTCACAACGTCTTTAGGCCAAAATAAAATAAAAGAATCACCCAATTGACTCAACATTTCTTCTTTGATTGGCAGGATTGCATTTTGAATCCTTTTAGCATAGTTGATACTGTCTTCAATCTCAGTTTTTTGGATTAGGATTTCAGATTTTTGCTCTTCTAGACGTGTGTTTTTCTCTGCAATTTCTTTGGTGCGTTCAGTTACAGCAAACTCCAATCGTTTGTTTTGTTGTTTTAATCGATATGACCCAATTCTAACGGCGAAATAGATAATTAAAAACAGCAGTATGATATAACCGAAATAGGCCCATGCAGTTTTATACCATGGCGTTAAAACAGTAAAAGAAATATGGTCAATCGCTGATTCTTGTTTGTATACATTTCGTGCTTTTACTTTAAAGTTATAATGACCATCAGGTAGATTAGCAAAGTCGACTTCGTTTTTTTCACTCCAAGAAGACCATTTTTCATCATATCCTTCCAAAATATAGCTAAATTCTATAGGTTGGTGGTCCTCAAAATAAGGTGCGCTAAAGCGAATTCCAATATAGCTTTTGTTATATTCTACTTCAATCCCTTCAATGTTTTCATGTGTGTTTCCACCATATACCATCTCATTTGTTTTGCTATAAACTGCACGTATTATAGCGCTGAAATTGTTTTTGTAAGGAACTTGTCCATTGATATCATAACGAATCAAACCATCCGAAGCACCAATCCATAAGTAGGGTTCTTCATGAGAGTGATATAAGGTATTAATTCGTCCTTTTTTAATTCCCCAAAAAGGACGATTGGTAAAGGTATTGTCTGCTTTGTTATATAATCCAACGTTGTTTTCAATACAATACCATGTGTTTTCAGCATCATCGTGTAAGTAAAATAAAGCTTTGTTAATTGTACTGTCACCCATCGCTTGAGGCATGAAAAAAGTATAAGTTTCACCATCCATTTCTGTTTCATCAATATTTAAAATACCTTCTGTTGAACCCAAAACAATACGATTGTTTAACATTTGAGGCAGTAAAATATGATCACTTGGTAAACCTGAATCAGCTCCAGAAAAGAACTGATAAGAATAAGTATTGCCTTTGCTTATTTTTAAAACCCCTTGTCCATGAACGCCCATCCAATAATTAGTGATGTTGTTTTTGGTTTCTTTTTCAATTCCTGTAATGGTAGTGAGGTTCTCTTTTAAGGCATAAACAAGTTCCATTGTCAAAAGATGGTAGATATAAACACCGTTATACCCTGCAGTTACCAATACTTGATTTTCAATATCTATGTAAGAACTGTTCGTATTGTACGGTGTGATTTTATTTATTTTTAATGGAGAAACAGATAAGTCAGCACTGTACAATCCTTCACTTGTACTAATAAAGAGTGTGTTTTTATAAATGTCTAAATCCCAAACAGAATAATTAATCCCTTCTATTTTTTCAAAAATTCTAGCTAGACTTTTATCCTCATGGTTCAATCTAAAAAGACCTTCATTTGTTCCCACAAATAACATATCTCTTCCATTTACTTTTTGATGAACGACAGATTCTACTCCGCCATGCACCCCTTGTTGATTCGAGAAATAGGATAATCTGGATTCTAGATTAATTAATGAAATTCCATTGGCTGTGGTTATCCAAAGGTTTCCATCTTCATCAATAAACTGTTGACTGATATCGTTAGAAGTTAATCCCATACGTTTATCAATAATTCCAAGTTCTTCACCTTGTTTGTTAATGATAATCAATCCTTTTCCTTTGGTTTGTAGACTAATTCTATTGTTTTTAATTGTTGTTGCACCAAAAATTAAATATTCCTTCAAAGCCTCATCATTTGTTGAAGTAATAGCTGAAATAGAATTCGTTTGGAGATTCCACTCATAAAGACCTACTTCCTGAGTGACCACAATTTTTTTGTATTTTACTTTTCCGTCAGCAATTCCAAATACTCCAAATAATTCAAATAAATCTGTGCCTTTAATTTTATTCCATTTTTTGCTTTCCCAAATCATTAAGCCTATTCCACGCATACGTGCAATGACTCTTCCATCAACTTCAAATAAAGTATGCGCTGTGGAGGGCATGTCTAGGAGTTCAACCCGCTTGTTCTTATAAAGAAAAATCTGTGCTTCACTATGAAAGAAAATGCCTTCGTCTGTTTCATAAATTCCCCAAATCTCATTAAAAGGAATTTTCTCACGAAGTGCAGAATCGACAAGTGAATGATAGCTTAGTTTTCCTATTTTATTTGGTTTTAAATATCCGAAATCCCCCATTACACCAACGTAAATAACTCCATTGGAAGAATAGTGTAAAGCATGACACGCTCGGGTAGGAACAACAGGAATAGCATCCCAGCGACTACCATCAAAGGAAAGGATATTACCGGTATTTCCAAAGTACATTACTCCTTTATCGTCTTGACAAATGCCATGGTTTTCAGGAGCGAATTCACTTCCGTAATTGGCAGAGGTATAATTGGTGATAGGAGGAAATATGTTTTGAGAAAAACCAATGCTTCCCAAAAGAAAAGAAAAGAAAATAAGTAGATATGTGATAGGACATTTCATAAACACAAAGTAAAGAAAATCAGATGAATTAAGTGACAGTCGAATAAAAAAAACTCCAAAGAAAGAACTAAGGATAGAATGTAATCTATATTTTAGGTCATTTAAATGATAAAATGATGAAAGATTTATGCCTAAAAGATGCATTGAGGGAAGTTGAAAAGTTTCACAATAGCTTTGGAATAGAGAATAATTATTCACCCACAACATTAATAGGGGTAGACCAATATGAATTGCGTCACCGTTTGATGCAAGAAGAAAATAATGAGTATCTTGAAGCTGTAAAAAACAATGATTTAGTTGAAGTAGCGGATGCTTTGGGAGATCAACTTTATATTTTGTGCGGAACAATTTTAAAACACGGAATGCAAGAATTAATTGGTGAAGTATTTGAAGAAATTCAGCGTTCAAACATGAGTAAACTTGATCGAAATGGGAATCCCATTTACCGTGAAGATGGAAAAGTATTAAAAGGGGAGAATTATTTTAAACCTGATATTCAATCAATTTTAAACAAGTAGTTATGGCTTTTAATATCCGAGTATATGGTATCTTAATCAATGCCCAAGATGAGGTTTTATTGTCGGATGAACGCCGGTTTGGACGCGAATTCACGAAGTTTCCTGGTGGAGGTTTAGAACATGGGGAAGGATTAAAAGATTGTGTTAAAAGAGAATTTAAAGAAGAATTAAAGCTCGATGTAGAAGTGCTTGATTTAATTTACTTAACCGATTTCTACCAAGAATCAGCTTTTAATAAAGACGACCAAATCATTAGTGTTTATTATGCCCTTGCATCAAAGGAAATCGACTCAATTGAAACTTCCAAAAAACCTTTTGATTTTAATGGTGAAGCAATTGAATCATACCGATGGAAACGCCTTTCGGAATTAACAGAAGAAGACCTTACTTTTCCAATCGATAAAGTTGTAGTGGATTTACTTCGGAATAAGGTGTAAACATCGAAATAAAATTACATTTTCTCGCGGCTTCTCTACTCTCGCTCTGTTTTCCGCTCTGTTTTCCTTATTCTAATCTTTTCTGCACATAAGTATTAATTTTCTCATAGAACTGTTCTGGAGTGTAAGTCCTCCAAGAAACATCTTCCAATTCTCCGCCTAATACAAAATACTGGTCTAAATGAATTTCATTAAATTCTCGTACTACATGGTCATGAAAATTAACCATAGCAATATATCCATCGTCTAATTCATCAAACCATTCTTCGTAATAACAATCATCTGAATAATGAAAGTTGAGTACATTTTCTCCGATTAGAATGAATTTATCTATTCCCTCATACATTAAATGTTCTATAATATCCCGTTTGAGCAACATGATATCATTGTTTATGGCATCATTCCATTCCCCAATGAGTTCAATAATGGTATAGCCATCATCATAATCCGTATAAAGTATTTTTATAAATAGGGTAGGAGAACCAAAATTATCCCATTGTGGATGCAGTAGATAATTGTACACTTGTTCTGAATATTCAAATTCACTGTACTCCATATCATAAAAAGGGGAACGCTCATCTTCCGATGAAACGTAATGATCTCTCCAATTAAAATAAGGCTCTATTCCATGCATGCTGCAAAGATAAAATATCAATTTGATGAAATTCTATTTTCAGGCTTAATAATTGATAACACTTGCTTTTTATTTTGTTTTCAAACTTCAATGCGATTCGTTTTGAAATAAATTGAATGAGAATACATATATTTATAAAATCAAATAAAAATTATAAATCAATAAGCTATTTTACGATATGAACAATAAAATACTCTTCCTTTTTACAGGAGCTTTGATGTTAACCGTACTAATTGGTTGTAAAGCCAAAAGTACAAGTGATTTGAATGCTGATGTAGCAACATTTGTAAGTAATTCAAAAGATATAGTGAGTTACGGATATGTTGATTTCACGGCGATTAAAAACAAATCTGAACTTACAGAAATTAAAGAATTGGGATCTTTTATTAATGAACAACTTTCTTCAATAGAGAGCGGATTAAAATTATCAGATAAAATTCATTTTGCTCTGGGGGGGCCATTGGATAACAGAGGAATGCCAAACAATACTTATCTTTTTATGAGTGTTGAAAACAAAGACAGTCTTCAAAATATGTTTGAGGAAATGGGCTTTTTCTTTGAAAAGGAAAAGGATCTCATGGTGTTTTATGATATGAATATGGCAATTGGATTCAATGAAAACACTGCCGTTATGGTTTATGGTGAATTTGGAGATGAGTCAACAGATCTTTTGGAGAAGACTTTCAATTCTTTCAAGTTAAAAAAGAAAAATGAACGTATTACTGAGGTTTTAGCTCAAAAAACAGATGTTTTAATTGCTTCACATCTAGAGAATCTTTACAGAACTTCAAATACTTCTTTGCAAAACCTACCTGAAGAGAAGCAAAAAGAATTAGAGGAAATGGTTGAAGACGGTCACCTGGTTTTTAATCTTGATTTCAATAAAGGAGATTTAACTGCTAGAGTAGATATTTCTAAAGTTAACAAAGAATTGAAGGAAGCTTATTTCTTTAAGGATAAAGGAGCAAAGGAAATCATAAATAACATAGGACCTGGTACACCACTTATTGCAATGGCATTATCATTTGATGTTGATAAACTAGAAGATTTAATGGAACGCTTTTCTCCAGATACAGAGAAATCTTTCATTAGTTCTTTCGGACCACAAGGGATGATGATAGAATCAATTCTGGGTGAAGAATTATCTGATATGATGAATGGAAATATTGGTATGATAGTGAGCAGTGAAGCTTCTAAAGAAAGCATTATGGGGATGGGAAGTATTCCTAACGTTAACCTTTACCTAGGATTGGGGAAAAATACCAATAACATGATGGATTTATTGCAAACCTTTTCAGAAGAAGAAAAGGTTGAGAACTTAGGAGACGGATACTACAAACACGACCAATCTATCATGTTGATTAGAGACAACGCTGTGATTATGCATAGTGAAGCTGAGTCAAAGCAAACCTTTAAAGTAGCGCCAATGCAAGCCATTAATGAAATGAAAGACTTTGGAAACAAACCGTTTTCATTGTTTATTGATTTAAAGAAGTTTATAGATTCTGATTTAAACATGACAGGAGGACAATATGATATGTTATTTGGACTTACAGATCATTTAACTATTACTGGAGATAACAATGAAATAGTTATGAAATTGGTTTTGAAAAATAAAAACGCAAACATTCTTAAGCAACTAGTAGATGCTTATGAGGAAGAACTAAAGAATCAAGTGGGGAACATTTCCTTTTAATTTGAGATAATAAAAATAAAAACACACTGATAAGAGAGGTGCTGAGATATACTATTGGCGCCTCTTTTTGTTTGAAAAGCCTAAAGTAAATCAGCTTTTTCTATTAAGAATTCATTCAAATAGTCAGTTTTTCTCAACTATTTTTGGGTTTTCCTTGGTGATTGAATAATTAGTTATTATATTTATGTCACAAACAATCACACAAAGGTGCTCGATTTGTTTGAGGTCGTAAGACCGCCCATGTAACGTTGTTTGAAACTTAAAATATTACAATTAGAACTGTACTTGAATTATCAATGGCGGGCCTCCCTACTTCGTTAACGAAAAGGATAACCCAGAGGATTACAGAAATAAATCAGAGGTTCTATACATGTCGATCTGAAGTTTCCAGATTTTAAGTTGCATGGGTTTTTTATTTCCTTTCCTTGTTTTTTAATGAATCTCATTTTATCATAAACTGTTTCTTATATATCTACTTATGAGAATTATTTGTTTGTGATTATAAATTCTTAGGAATAAAGTATCCACCCGAGCAACTACACCTCCAAATTTTCAGGGAACAAGTCTTGTAATTTATTGCACGGATAGTCGGCGATTACTTCGAGTACTTTATTGAGCCATTTCTCTGGGTTTACACCATTGAGCTTGCAATTGGCGAAGAAGGTATAAAACATTGCTGTTCTTTTGGCACCGTTGTGAGAGCCTGCAAATAGGTAGTTTTTTCGACCAATTGCTACTGGTCGTATTTTATTTTCGATGGCATTGTTGTCGATATGGTAGTTTTCATTTTCTAGATAAGTCAGTAGACTTGACCATAACTTGGTGCAATATTCAATAGCTTTTCCGATGAGTGATTTAGGTAATACCATATTTCGCTCGCGATGCATCCATTTTCCGAGATTGTTGATTATTGGGAGTGCTTCTTCTAAACGAACTTCGTGGCGTTCTTCAGCGGTGTGATCCGCGATTTTACGTTCAACAGCATAGAGTTTTTGTATTTCTTCCAACACGTATGAAGCACGCTTTTTGTCTTGTATTAATGCTTTTTCAAAATAGCGACGTGCATGAGCCCAACAAGCCAGGTGTTTTATTTCTTTGTTCAGACAATAATGATTGTAAACTTTATAACCATCGGTTTGTAACGCGCCACGATAGTCCGTGAGCATTTGGCGTGGAGCATCAGTTCCACGTCCTTTTTGATAATCAAAAACACATAATTTGGACTCTACCGCATGATATACCCATAGATAACCCAAATGTGTTTTACCTTTCTTATCCTTGTCTAATACTTTTAAAGTTGTTTGTTTATCTTGTATGTTTTTAATGGTATTCACGAGCTCGTTCCTCGGTTCGTCGGCTTGAAGATAGCGCTGATGTTTGACATATTCTACCATTCGATCATATAGCGGAACAAGAAGATTTCCTGTTAGCGCCACCCAAGAATCAATCGTAGATGGCGCTATTTCTATGTCGGCTCGCTTAAATATTTAGCTACGCTGCTCTTCGTGGTGCTGTTGACGATATAGCGGCAGATGATCCACGTATTTGCTAACCAAGATCTGTGTTAAAACTGAGTTTCCTGCTAAGCATTTTTCAATGGGTCTGGATGGAAGCTCAGCAATTTTTATTTCTTGAGTCTTTTTGTTTACGTATTTAGGTCGGATAATACGGCGTTTGAAAAACTGAGCGGGTGTATATTCCAACATTTCAGTAATTTCTTCCCCCATCTTCGCCATGTCCTCAGTTAAGTCTTCTGGCTCGATGATTTCCTCCACAACTGGAAGGTTTTCCGGCAATTTATTTCGTCCAGCATGCTTAGTTGTTTTTTTACGCTCATATGTGATTTTCTCCTTCACAGGAGTCTCGTCGACTAAAGCTTCTTGAGAAGCGAACTCTTCAAATGATAACGCCAACTGATCTTTGTTCTCATTAATGAACCGTTCCTTTTTAGAACCAAAAAGCATGCGCTGCAAATTTGCTACAATGATGTTTAGTCAAGCGATATCATCTTCTTTCTTAGCAATGTCTTGATCTTTCTTTTGATTAACAAATTCAAGCTTTTGGTTGGATGATTCAAGTTTCTGATTGGATTTTCTGAGCAGCAAAAGTTGATCAATCAACTCCTGCTTTGTCATATTTTCCAACTCGTTTTCCATGCCCCAAAGATACACTAAAAGCATTGTATTTAGCAGCTTTCCCAAGCAGAGTAATCAACAAAATTATGTGGTTAAATACCGCTTTCTTTTCTTGGTTTTCTCAAAGGCGATTCCTCGTAAAATCATGTAAATCTCTTCCTGAGTGAGCTCACTATTTGGCGCGTAAACATTGGCAGTTGGGCGTTTAAAAGTTCCTTTTTCAAGGCGTTTGTAATACAAAACCAAACCATCTTTATCCCAAAAAAGTATTTTCACTTTGTTGCGGTCTTTGCTAATAAAAACGAAAAGGTAACCACTTAAAGGATTTAGCTCCATTTCATTTTGCACAAGACCAAAAAGTCCATTAAACCCCTTGCGCATATCACATGGCTTGGCATATAGAAAGACTTTTGTTGAAGTATCTATACCAAACATCATTTGTAGACTGTGATTTTAATTCCTGAAGGTAAATCTATTTGCAAGGTCTTTTGGTGATTCACTTCGGGAACGGCAACGGATTCTGTGATGGGGATTTCTTTGAAGTTGGATTTTG
>Ga0209075_1001356_pt1 | contig 23022 bp, 17 predicted proteins | sample Stecom2011_FD_187523 | JGI IMG/M metagenome (GOLD analysis project Ga0209075, IMG submission 187523) | Agricultural soil microbial communities from Utah to study Nitrogen management - Steer compost 2011 (SPAdes) (version 2) | ecosystem: Environmental > Terrestrial > Soil > Agricultural land...
TGATTCTCGCAGAGAAACATATTGTGTGCGAAGACAATATCTAGACCGGAAAAAATCTGCGCCTGTCTGCGTAATCTGCGGGAGAAAAAATGCTTCCCGCGGATGCCGCTGATTCTCGCAGAGAGACTAATCATGCAGAAAAATGCCATAATCCGGATAAAATCCTCGCCGATCTGCGTAATCTGCGGGAGAAAAAAAAATTAAAATCTACAGAAGAAGAAAACAATGGACGGCACACAAAGAAAAAACATCCAAATAGGATCAGAGGTAGAAGTAGTACAAAAACACCACCAAAGAAGCGGTGAACTTACGCACGGTTTTGTCAAAAAAATCCTTACCAGTTCTCCCAATCATCACCACGGCATAAAGGTCATGCTGGAAGACGGAATAGTAGGAAGAGTTAAAAAAGTAATATCACCTCCAGGGTGAATTTGCTTTCACCCTGGAGGTGTTGTTTTATTGCAAATGTTGCACTTGGGAATATACCAGTTCTTGTATACCAGCGGTTTTCACTCCCACTCGTACATAAACGTCCCTACCGGACAGGGATCCGGGTAGATCTATATTGATGCTCACCGGCGAGGACAAATCCAAGTCCCCGGCCGGTACTTCTTGATTTCCCTCATTCCTCACCACATCGAGGATGGCAGTCCTTCCGACATAGACGGCTACCATCTCCACATCCCTTACAGGATTTACACTATTTACCTCAAAATTTGCCGTTAGGCTTCCTCCGTTCCGGGTGAATTGAGGAGTGGTCAAGGTGTAATAAGGGTCCACTTCCACATCAAGGGTTTCGCCTCCCCTAACCTGTACGTCGATCGAATCCGTCACATCCAACCAGGGGCCGTTTCCCCGTATAAGCGTCAGTTTATAATCGCCATCAAATAAAGCGGCAGAAAATGTACCGTCCTGGTCCACATGCAAAGGAATCTTCTGGAACAGCTCATATCCCGGCTGCCACAACTCTAACTGTACCCCCTCACTTCGAAGCCCTAAAGGTTCCCCTTGATAAACCACCCTCCCTTCTAACAAGGATTTTGGAGGGTCAAAATTGTCATAATCACAACCTGTAGCTATATAAACGAAGGCGAGGAATACAGTTATCTTTAATATTGAATTCTTCATAATGATTTTTTTAATGGAATGGGTTTCTTACTAATTTGGGGTTGGCATCAATAAGATCCTGGCCAATAAGGGAATAATAATTACCAAGCTGGAAAAATCTCGGTGCTCTGAATCTAGGAGCGACAGCCTTCACAAAGACATATTTCCCGTCACGGCTGTCCCCCGGCCTTACGATCCGGTAGGGATACAGGCTGTAAACCACGCTATTTGGATTGTTGTTGTTACCCGACCATTGTGTATGGGCGATTCTCCATCTTTTGTAATCCCATACCAGGTGGTCTTCAAATGCCAGCTCCACCCGCCTTTCGTTTCTGATTTTTTGGATGGTGAGCTCCGTCAAGCTATTAGGGCCAAATCCAGCTCGTTCCCGTACCACATTCACCAGCTGAAGAGCTTCCGCTGTCCGTCCTAGCTCAAAGGCAGCCTCGGCGGCATTCAAATAGACCTCTCCGAGCCTAAACCGTACCCACCATACCTCACTCCTGATACCCCTCGTACTGGTCTGAGGGCCATTATCGACATATTTTCTAAGATAAAACCCGGTATTGGACACTTCCTGAATCGAACGATGGGGCCCGGCTGCTGCAGTTAGAACACCCCCGTCCCCATGCACAGTAGCCAAACCGTTGGATTCAACGACATTGTAAGAACTTCCATTCCACACCATTACCCCGGCCTGCATGAAGATCTCCTGACCCTTGAAATTTGCTCCGGGATAAACTACCGTGCCATATAAACGGGCATCCTTATCCGCGAAAATATCTTCCACCTCATCGTAGTACACATAATCCGTATTATCGGCATTCCTGATCCTAAGCTCTCCCGAACTTCCGTCTAGATACTCAAAATCCTCCACCAGGTTTAGAGAGGGCGCAATCGCGGATGAACCCAAATTATCTTCTCTTACCGACCGGGCAATATTCTCGTAAGTGAAACCGTGCCTCTTATCCGCAGAAGACAGAAAATCCTGGGCCCAGATCACCTCGCTGTTGTTGTTCTTACTGACGAGAGCTTCATAAAAATTCTCACCCAAGTCGGGGTTTTCCTGATAAAGGGCATAGCCCCCCTCGTTGATGATTTCAAGAGAAGCATCCAGTGACTGGTTGTAATACCCCTCAGCCCTTGCGGCAGGTATTCCCACCTCTCCGCCTGGAAGGCTTATTGGTGCTCCCATCTGGTTATTATATTTGGCCAACGAAGCAGCGTACAACATGGCGCGGCTTTTCAGAGCAAGAGCCGTAAACCGGTTGGCCCTGGTTTTACTGCCCTCGTTGCCGATGCTTGGGATAATAGCGTCCAGCTCAGTGGCGATGAAATCATACACCTCTTCCTCCTTGTTTCTCGGAAACTGCAGGCCTGAGGGATCACCGGAAAAGTCGTAAATCAATTCTTCTGTAATGATCGGAACTCCGCCCATTCGTTTGACATGCTCAAAATAAATCTGAGCCCGAATAAACCTTAACTCGCTGATGAATTGGGTTTTTCGGCTTTCCTCAAGTGCTGAAATTTCCTGAAGCTTTTTTATGGATAAATTGATATCCCTGATCAACTCGAAATTCCACAGGCCCCACCTATCAAAGGGATAGGATACAATATTGTTAAGTCCTTCTTGGTTTGATTGGCCGGACCACATGGCCTCATCATAAGCGGCAAATTCCGTCCATCCTGTTGTCAGGGAAGTATGTGCTGGAATCCGATCATAAAAATTGGACAAGACTCCGGTAATCAAATTGGCATCATTCCACACCTGTTCATCCAAGAGAATACTGGGTGGCTCCCGTTCCAGCCAGTCCGTCTCACAAGAGGTCAGCGGAAGGTTACAGGCAATTGCTATAAGTAAAATAAAATATCTTCTTTTCATGTCTATATTCTTAAAGGGATAGATTAAATCCGAAATTGAACAAACGCTGCTGGGGGTACACCAACCCATTGGCAGAAGTGATCTCAGGATCAATTCCCAGGTCTTTCACGTTGTCAAAGGAAAACAAATTGGTACCGCTCGCATACACACGCAAAGAATTAACCCCGATTCTGGAAAGGATAGAAGTTGGAATTTGGTACCCGACCTCGAGGTTCCTTAGTCTCAGGTATTTCACGTTGGTAAGCCAAAAGGTGCTGTGTCTTGAATAGTTGATGTGGTTTGCTCTTCTAACAGCAGGGTAAGTTCCTGATACCCAAGGGCTATCGGCATTGAAGGGATCTTCACGGTGCCACCTGTCTTCGAACATATAATCCGGCGAAGTACCGTTGTTCTGGAAGGGATACCTCAATTCCCAATCCCTTACAAAAGACTGCATAGATGCTCCTGCAAGATTAAAGAACAAGCTAAACCCTTTGTATTGGGCAGAGCCATTCAAGCCAAAGCTCATGTAGGGATTGGCCCCCACTGCATACCCTATGGGTCTTTCATCCAATGAATTGATTAATCCATCGCCATTGGCATCATTATAAATAAAATCCCCAGGAAGCATGGTTCGGTTGCCCTGTCCGTCAATATTGACAGGATAACTTTCGATATCCTCCATGCTTTGGAATCTACCTATGACTTCATATCCCCAATTGATGTTGGCCCACCTGCCTTCTTGGTCGTCCCTGTACTCATGCCAGGAGTTGCCAAACCGGGGCTTATACCTTTCTATAATTTTAAGTCTAGAGATGGTCCCGTTGGCTGATAGGCTAAAATCCACATTGCCTGCTTTCCCGGTGTAAGTGACAATTCCTTCCACCCCTCGGTGGGCATCCGTTTCCAGATTTTCTGAAGGTAGGTTGTAGCCCACTTCCCTTGGAAGCAGCACATCATATCGGCCTGCCGGAAGACCCGTACGTCTTCTTTCAAATATGTCGCCTTGGACAAACAGTTTGTTGTCAAACAAGTAGGCATCCAGTCCCACATTAAAGTTGGTGTTGGTAATCCAGGAAAGGTTGGTAATCGGCAGTCCCCTCGGATCCACACCCGGCACAAAGGTTCCATCTAATATCGAGCTGCCATTAGCAGTAGACCTGAAGTCATATCCCGCATAATAACTGAAGGGATCCACGATGAAATTGTTATTGCCTATTAATCTGTCGTTACCGGTTTGTCCGTAGGAAGCCCTAAACTTCAGATCGCTTATTGTGCCGCCCTTTATGCCTTCCATAAATGGCTCATCGGTCAATTTCCAGCCTAAAGATACGCCGGGGAAGAACCCGAATCTTTTGCCCGGAGCAAATAGAAAAGACCCATCGTACCGGCCAAGCAATTCAATCATGTACTTTTCCTTATAGTCATAGTTGATTTTGGCCAGATAACCTTCCCTCGCTTCCTGATAAATCTCATCAATAAGAAGATCCTGATCGGCAAAGGACATGATCGGAATATAATTGTTTGGGGGAACCGTATGGACCACCATGTAATGGTTTTGGGTGTCCCAACGCTCATAACCCGCTATTGCCGACAGGTTATGGGTGCCAAATCGCTTTTCGTAATTGATTTGGAACTGACCTACCCTGTCTATTGTATTTCTTTTCCTTCTTTCCCTCCATGGGTTTTGATTGCCATATTCGGGGCGGGTTTCATAGGTATCTGTATCTTCGTTGTAGATGTAGGCATCATAAGTGTACTCAAACCCATCAAAATCAAAATTGGTGAAATTATAAGAATAAGTACCCTTAAAGGAAAGGCCATTGTCAAAGTCATACCCAGCATAAAAATTCCCTTTGATCGCCCTCCAAATTTCGTCCACATAACCTGTTACTTCTTTGGTGTAGGTGGCTGGATTGACGTTGATATTGTGCACATCCCCATTTATATAATTGGGATTGTCATTGGCATAGGGCCGCTCGGTAGGCCACATGGTGAATATACTGAGGAATGGGTTGAAATAATCATCCAAGCCTGGCACTCCCACCTGTTCCCTGACTTCCAGCCGTCCGCTTAACTGGGTTCCGATGGTAAGACCTTTAGCCAAAGTCATATCGATGTTGGATTGGAAGTTCGTCCTCTGGAAAAGGTAATCTTCAAGCATGGCATCTTGGTTGACATGGCTTAAGGAAAAATAATACTTGGTGCTCTCTGTCCCTCCCGAAGCACTTCCGCTAAGCGAATATTGGGGAACATTGGGTTTCATGATAAAGTCGTAATAATCAAAGCTCTGATAGCCTTTTTCTGTACCTTGCTGCCATTTACCCAACTCATCGGGTGTCCAACTCGTGGGAATACCTAAGTTCTGGTCTGACTCAGCCTGCGCCCTTACAAATTGGTAGGCGTTGGCGGGCTGGGGATAACGGGTGAAATTCTGTAGCCCGTAATATCCGGACAAATTAATTTCGGGCTTTTGGTTGGTTTTCCCTCTCTTCGTGGTGACCAACACCACTCCATTGGCGGCCCGCATACCATAAATTGCGGCCGAGGCATCTTTAAGAATCGTAATGCTTTCTATATCACTTTGGCCGAGGTTGTTAAATTGACCCGCGTCTGAAGGGACACCGTCAATGACAAAAAGCGGTTGGCCCATGTTTCGGATTTGAATAGAAGCACTAGAACCCGGACGGGCATCGCCCTGTCTGGCAGTAATTCCCTGGATCCTGCCGACCAATGCCTCCGAAGTGGTCACAGAGGGAGTCCTCAATAAATCCTCTGCTTTGACTTCCCCGATGGCACCGGTGACGGTTCCCCGTCTCTGCGTACCGTAACCTACCACCACTACTTCTCCAAGGTCACTCAGGTTTTGCTCGAGAGAAATATCGATGGAGGTTCTATTTCCCACAACTATTTCTTGACTGGTATAGCCGAGATAGGAAAAAACCAAAACGCTTTCTGCTGACGGTACTTCTAGGTCAAACCGTCCGTCGGCATCTGTAGCAACCCCAATCGCTGTTCCTTTCACCATAACGGAGACACCGGGGAGGGGGATACCATCAGAGGCATCCACTACCGTTCCGGAGACCGATATATCCATGTTTACTACAGCATTAGAAAGGGGATCATCCAGGGCATAAAGTGGCAATAGAAAACACAATTGCAATAAAAAAATACCTATTAATCCACTTAACCGTCTTTTGAGAGGTACATCTCTTTGGTTCATATAAGTTGGGTTTATGTTAAAACGAAATTTGCAAAACTAGATACTCCAATCCTTTAAAGAAATTCACCGCATAGCTAGAAGATCATGTAGGATTTTAACATCGTTTCCAATATTAGAAAATTATATTTACCGATACAATAATTAATTGTATTTGGCACAATTGTTCTTATACAAATGGTGATTACACCTTTTTTAGTTAAAGATTTCAATGAAAGAGGAATTTGAACTATACCTATCCCAAAAAGGGTTAATCTTTTAATCCTGAAATTCGTTAATTATTTTTGCTACCAATCTAATCCTTATGCCAAAAGAAATTGTATTCTCAAAGAATGCCCCCGAGCCCATTGGGCCCTATAGCCAAGCGGTGAAGGCGGGCAATGTTCTGTATGTATCAGGACAAATTGCGTTGGACGCCGACACTGGGGATTTGATCAATGAGAACATCACCGAAGAGACCCACGCGGTCATGAAAAACCTAGACGCCATTTTGGTGGCAGCCCAATTTAGCTTTATTGATGTGGTGAAATGCACCATCTTTATCCGAAACATGGAGGATTTCGCCACCATTAATGAAGCGTATGGGCAGTATTTCAAGAGTAGTCCGCCAGCTAGGGAAACTGTAGAAGTGAGCAGATTGCCCAAAAACGTGAATGTTGAAATTTCTTGCATAGCAGTAAAAGCCTAGCCTAGTTGTTGGTATGATAATTTCGAAGTACCACGGGTGTCATCTTCCTGCACCGATGTGCGGGATTAGATCATCCAAACTGTTTTATGGTGAACATCTTTCCTAACCATAGCGAGATTTTGGTTTCTTCCTTTTCCTGTGAAGAGGTGGCTAGGAAAATTGCTGCCGTCACCCAACGGGTAAATTACATGGATCTTCGGGACTATGCTGTGAACAGCCCTCAATTCAATGGGCAAGTGGGCCAAAATTGTTTTCAACTGTCCCTCGTCATCAAAAGAGCTAACACCTTCTTACCTCTTATTAGAGGGAAAATGGAGCCCACGAAGAGTGGATGCATATTATTTTTGAACTACTCTCTATTTCCAAGTGCTGTCATGTTGCTGGCCTTTTGGAGCTTGATAACATTACTGATGACGCTTTTCTTTATCTTTTATGATAGACAATGGGCCTATGCGCTGGCTTGTCTGGCAGCGTGTCTAGGAAATTTCGGTTTTTCGTGGGTGTACTTTAAATCGAAACTGAAGGAGTCCCAGATAATTTTTCATCAGATGTTGAGTCTACAGGAGAAAGAGTAGCGTCTCCAAGCCCCACGGTCACGGAAATGCCCTGGGCCTCAGTCCCTGATTTTAAAGATTAACCCTTATCTTTAACGCTGAAATAAAAATTTAATTAACAAAATATATTCATGCAGTTCAGAATAGAAAAAGACACGATGGGGCCTGTGGAAGTGCCCTCGGAGAAATTTTGGGGAGCACAAACCCAGAGGTCCATCAATAATTTTAAGATCGGTGGCCCACGTAACCAAATGCCTTTGGAAATCATCCACGCCTTTGCCATCCTGAAAAAATCCGCTGCCGAAGCCAATGCCGAACTTGGCGTGTTGGACAAGGAAAAGGCGGCCACGATTTCAGAGGTGTGTAATGAGATTTTGGAAGGGAAGCTGGACGATCAGTTCCCGCTGGTCATTTGGCAGACGGGATCCGGCACCCAATCCAACATGAACACCAACGAGGTGATCGCCTATAGAGGACATGTGCTGTTAGGTGGCTCCTTGGAAGACGAGAAGAAGAAGATCCACCCCAACGATGATGTCAACAAATCGCAATCTTCCAATGACACCTTCCCTACGGCCATGCACATCGCCGCCTATGAAATGGTAGTGAAGACTACGATACCGGGAGTGGAAAAGCTCCGTGATACCCTCAAAGAAAAGTCCGAACAATTCATGGACGTGGTTAAAATTGGCAGGACGCATTTTATGGATGCTACCCCTCTAACTCTGGGACAGGAATTTTCCGGGTATGTCGCCCAGCTCAACCATGGCTTAAAAGCGTTAAACAACACGCTGGATCATCTTTCTGAATTAGCTTTGGGAGGTACCGCAGTCGGTACCGGCCTAAATACCCCCAAAGGATATGCTGAACTAGTAGCACAAAAAATTGCCAAAAATTCCGGACATCCGTTTGTCACCGCCCCGAATAAATTTGAAGCCTTAGCCGCACATGATGCCATTGTCGAGACCCACGGTGCTTTGAAACAACTGGCAGTAAGCTTGATGAAGATCGCCAACGATATCAGGATGCTTTCATCAGGGCCAAGATCGGGCATAGGCGAAATTTTAATTCCCGAAAACGAACCGGGATCTTCCATTATGCCTGGCAAGGTAAACCCCACTCAGGTGGAAGCCTTGACCATGGTCTGTGCGCAGGTGATGGGTAATGATGTGGCAATCTCCATTGGAGGCTCTAACGGGCATTTTGAGCTCAACGTGTTCAAGCCCATGATGATCAACAACCTGCTCACTTCTGCTCGGCTTATCGGCGATGCCTGTGTTTCGTTCAATGATCATTGTGCCGTGGGCATTCAACCCAATACGGAATTTATCAAACGGCATTTGGAAAATTCCCTGATGTTGGTCACCGCGTTGAATCCGCACATCGGGTATGAAAATGCTGCCGCTATCGCGAAAAAAGCACACAAGGAAGGAACCAGTTTAAGAGAAGCAGCTCTTTCATTGGAACTTCTGACCAATGAGCAGTTCGATGAATGGGTGAAACCAGAAGAAATGATAGGCGGACTGAAGTAGAATTGCAACTTATCCGCCAAAAAAAGCAGAAGGTAACGTAATTTTTGTATTTTAGACAAATTTTACTTACCTGCTTTTTATGATTATGCGTGCGCCTTTTTTTGAAAACCTTTTTGTCGTAGGTCTCATTTATGTCCTAACGTTGTATTTCAGCCATTCTTCTTATGCTCAGCTCTCTAAGGAAGAGAAAAGAAATTGGAAGAAGGAAATAAAAAAACTTACTCCGGAAGGCATGAAGTTCCTTATGGAAGAAAGACAGAGGCTCACTTCCGTGCTGAGAATCCTGAACAACGAAAGCGCCCAGCTTAAATCAAGAGCTTTTGAACAGGATCAAGAAGTAGCCTTCCTTAAGTCTGAACTACAGGAATCCCATGAGCGGCTAAAGACTAGGGAAATCCAGCTAGGTTTGATCAATGAAAACGGAGAAAGGTGGGATAGTGGCGTGGTATTTAAGGTACAAATAGGCGCTTTGACTGACCGGGATTTCCTAGAGGTTCAGGAAAGAAGCTATGCTTTAGAGGTGGAAAGAAACAAGAATTATAGACAGTATGTAATAGGGAACTTCAGGAATTACCATGAAGCCGACCTATTAAAGAAGCATATGCGGAAGGTGGGAATGACTAAAGCGTGGATAGTGCCTTATAAAAATGGAAGAAGGGTCGCGTTGAAAGATGTTCTTGATGTGGTGACTGCCCCATAACTGCCGCCACTTTTTTGTTATTGACGATCCGGTTCAAGCAACACGACCAGGATTAATTATTTAGGTTTTATACGAATCAAGCCCCATAGTTTAGTAATTTCGTCACATGGAGTATCGGTGGAAAATTAAAGACAAAGCAGATCTACAAGCGGTAGAGGAACTTAGCACGGGGATCAATGTGAACCATGCCCTCGCCAATATGCTTGTAAACCGCGGAATCACGAATTTCCAGAAAGCCAAGGATTATTTCCGCCCAGATTTTGATAAGCTTCATGATCCCTTCCTAATGAAGGATATGGACAAAGCGGTGGAAAGACTTTCCGAGGCCATGTCCAATGGTGAAAAGATCATGGTCTATGGAGACTATGATGTTGACGGGACTACCGCAGTGGCGTTGTTTTACGGATTTATCAAATCCATCTACGACCAGGTAGATTTTTACATCCCCGACCGCTATAAAGAAGGCTATGGCATATCGGAAAAGGGAATCCTTCATGCCGCTGAAAACGGTTTTAAATTAATTATCTCCCTAGACTGCGGCATAAAGGCTTTGGGAAAAGTAGACTTGGCCAATTCGCTCGGTGTGGATTTTATCATCTGCGACCATCATAACCCAGGCGAAGAGATTCCCAAAGCTATAGCTGTCCTGGACCCAAAAAGGAACGACTGCCCTTACCCTTTTAAGGAGTTAAGCGGCTGCGGCGTTGGGTTCAAGCTAATCCAAGCCTATTCCATAAGGAACGGAATGGACACGGTCGCCCTTTATGAATACTTAGATCTTGTGGCGGTAAGCATTGCAGCGGATATCGTCCCCATTACCGGAGAGAACAGAGTTTTGGCCTATTATGGTTTGGAAAGAATCAACAACAATCCACGACCGGGATTGAAGGCATTGATGCTCAACGGAAAGCTGGAGAAGGAAATAGAAATAGGCGATATTGTATTTAAAATAGGCCCGAGAATCAACGCTTCAGGAAGAATGGAACATGCCAAGGCCTCTGTACAACTTCTGATCTCAAAAGACCTTACTGATGCCCGTCAACGTGCCTTGCTGGTAGAGGATGTGAATTCCAGCCGAAAAAACTTCGATGAGAACATTACCAAAGAAGCGCTGGACATGATCAGCCTTCAAGAAATCAATGGCGCCTTCAAAAGCACAGTGCTGTTCAAACAGGACTGGCATAAAGGGGTCATAGGCATTGTGGCTTCGCGGTGCATCGAGCAGTATTATCGGCCTACCATTATCTTGACAGAGTCCAACAACAAAGCTACAGGGAGTGCGAGATCTGTTGTGGATTTCGATATCTATGAAGCCATTAGTGAATGTAGCGATCTTTTAGAGCAGTTTGGCGGGCATAAGTATGCTGCAGGACTGACCATGTCGGTAGATAATGTTCCGGCTTTCCAAGAAAAATTTGAAAGGATAGTCAGTGAAAGGCTCACAGAAATTCACATGAAGCCGATCTTGGAAATTGATGATGTGCTCCGACTTGACCAGATCAACTACAAGTTTTATAATATCCTAAAGCAGATGGCTCCCTTTGGTCCAGGCAATCCTGAGCCGATTTTCTGCGTCAATAATGTCTATGCAGAAAACATCAAAATCCTAAAGGACAAACATTTGAAGTTTGAAATAGTGCAGGATGGACAGGCGACAAGACCTCTTTGCATTGCCTTTTGTTTTGCTGAATACTACGAAATGTTAAACAGCAAGATGCGCTTTAATATGGCCTTTGGCATACGGGAAAACACCTTTAGAAACACGAGTAGTCTTCAACTCTACGTTAAAGACATTAAATTTGACTGATATGATATTACGGGCTGATAACCTGGTGAAGATTTATAAAGGAAGGAAGGTAGTAAACGACATCTCAGTAGAGGTTGGGCAAGGCGAAATTGTAGGGTTATTGGGACCCAACGGTGCCGGCAAAACGACTTCCTTTTATATGATTGTAGGGTTGATCAAACCCAATATGGGAGATGTCTTTTTGGATAAGGAAAATATAACTTCCTTGCCCATGTACAAAAGGGCAAAAAAAGGGATTGGATATCTTGCCCAGGAAGCCTCTGTATTTAGAAAGTTATCTGTCGAAGAAAATATTCTTGCCGTACTTGAAATGACCAGCATTCCAAAAAAGGAACAGAAAGAGAAAGTGGAAAGCCTTTTAGAAGAATTCAGCCTTACGCATGTACGGAGAAACAAAGGAGGGGTGCTCTCCGGAGGAGAGCGTAGGCGAACTGAAATCGCGAGGGCATTGGCGGTAGATCCCAAATTTGTACTCCTAGACGAACCTTTTGCAGGGGTAGATCCCATTGCGGTAGAAGAGATACAAACCATAGTTGCGCAGCTTAAAAATAAAAATATTGGAATACTGATCACTGATCATAATGTCAATGAGACCCTCTCGATCACAGATAGAGCTTATTTGATGTTTGAAGGCCAACTGCTCAAGGCCGGTACTGCCGAAGAGCTCGCTGCTGATGAACAGGTCCGGAAGGTGTATCTGGGGAAGAACTTTGAACTGAAGAGAAAAATCTAGACTATGGAGGTAATCAATACTTTTATGACTTGGTTGTTCAAAAACCGCATCAGTCAGATCGACAGGTTTAAGAATAACCCTATCGATGTCCAAAAAGAAATATTTTTTGAACTAATCAAATCCGGAAGAAAAACCGAATTCGGAAGAAAATACGGCTTCTCAGACATACAGAACTATAGGCATTTTACCAACCAGGTACCGGTGCACGATTACGAGCAAATGAAACCCTATATCGAGGAAACGATGAGAGGGAAGCAAAACGTAATTTGGCCTACCAGTATCAATTGGTTTTCGAAATCTTCAGGCACAACAGGAGGAAGAAGCAAATTTATCCCAGTATCCCAGGAAGCGCTGGAAGATTGCCATTATAAAGGAGGAAAAGATATGCTGTCCCTTTATGTCAATAATTATCCTGACACGAAATTATTTAGAGGGAAAAGCCTTTCAATTGGTGGAAGCAGCCAAGTCAATCCATTGGACTTCAACAAAGCCAGCCATTGTGGAGACATTTCCGCAGTTATCATCCAAAACCTTCCCATGTGGGCCCAAATCGCCAGAACGCCAAGCCTGGAAGTCGCTCTGATGAGTGAGTGGGAGGAGAAGATCGAAAGAATGGCACATGAGACTCTGCATGAGAATGTTGTAAGCATGGCGGGCGTTCCCACTTGGACGGTTGTGCTTCTCCAGAAGATCCTGGAACGCTCTGGCAAAGACAATATTCTGGAAGTATGGCCAAACCTTGAGATCTTTTTCCACGGAGCAGTAGCCTTTGGGCCCTACCGAAAATTATTCGAAGGGCTAGTTCCCTCTCCCAAAATGCATTATATGGAGACCTATAATGCTTCGGAAGGGTTCTTTGGGATTCAAGACCAAAGGAATTCGGAAGACTTACTGTTAATGCTTGATTACGGGATCTTTTATGAATTCATTCCAATGGAAGAATGGGACAAGGAACATCCGAACGTAATCCCTCTGGAGGAGGTGGAATTGGATCGAAACTATGCACTTCTTATCACCACCAATGCAGGCCTCTGGAGATATAAGATAGGCGATACGGTGAAGTTCACTTCTTTATCCCCCTTTCGGATAAGAATCTCCGGACGAACCAAGCATTTCATCAACGCCTTCGGTGAGGAGGTTATCGTGGAAAATGCCGAAAAAGCGATTGCTACCGCTTGCGATGTCACCGGAGCCTCTATCACCAACTTTACTGCCGCGCCGGTCTATTTTGACCATGACGGGAATAAAGGGGCGCATGAATGGGTAATAGAGTTTAAAAACGCGCCATCCAATAAAGAACAATTTGTTGCTTTGTTGGATGAAAGCCTTCGGGAAATCAACTCGGATTATGATGCCAAACGGTACAAAGATCTGGCGCTGGTCACACCGACGGTTCATTTTGCTCCGGAAGGCCTTTTTGAAAAATGGATGAAATCGAGGGGCAAGCTCGGTGGGCAAAACAAAGTCCCAAGGCTGTCCAATGACCGCGTGTATATAGATGAAATTCTCGCCATGTTCTAAGAGGCCGAATATCCTTGATCACCTCCTGAGAAAGACGTCAAAACTTTATTCCAAAATCAAGGCAATAGAAGCTGAAAACCACTTAACAATTCTTTAACATCAGAAACTGACCGGCTGTCAAAATCTCCCCTAGCTTCTTCTAATTCACATCAATAAAAAGCAAGTAAAATTTATCCACAATATAGATAATTTATCCACACTGGCACAAAACATACCCATAACTAATTGTAAATGAGTTATTTACACCACCAATATTGATGTTCAAATTTGTGGATAAAGTTGTATCCTAATAAGTTGGCGTGCTTTTTCGTCTAATTCGAAGTGGATAAACCAAGCAACCAAATATTATTTTATTCTTATCAATCTTGGTGTTGCTTGATCAATTTTTTCCTGTAAACATTAAAAATTCTGGACTTAGAAATAAAACCAATATACCGTCCGTTTTCCACTACTGGGAGATTCCATGCTCCTGTGTCTTCAAATTTATCCATGACTCTCTGCATATCATCTGTGGACTCGATATGACCTGGTGGCTTACACATCAGTGATCGCACCACTAGTCGTTCCTGCTTCTTCCGATCAAACATAATATCTCGGATGTCATCTAAGGTTACCACACCTTGCAATATTCCCTCTTCATTCACCACAGGAAAGATGTTCCGCTTGGACAATTTTACAAGGTCGCATAGATCCTTTAATAAAGCATCAGGATGAATTGGGAGTAAGTCGCTTTCCATGATACTTTTTACATTAATCGATCCCAACACTTCTTCATCCTTGGTCTCTGGCAGGTGCTTCCCCTGATTGAGCAGCTGCTGCTTGTAGAGTGAGTTCTTTTCGGAATAAGTGGTGGTATAAAAGGAGATCGCGGACACTAACATCAAAGGTATAAACAGCTCGTAGCCGCCAGTAACTTCGGCTATCAGGAAGATCGCCGATAGTGGCGCATATTGCACTCCACTCATCACTCCACACATAGCCACCAAGGTAAAATGCGCCAACGGGATCGGAATGTACCAACCCAACACATTGTTAACAAAGGCAAACAAAAAGCCCGCAACGCCACCGATGAACAAGGAAGGGGCGAACAAACCGCCACTCCCCCCACTCCCGATAGTCAGCGAAGAGGCAATAGGCTTTACCAATATGATCAGGGCCAAAAAAGCAATTAAAAAGTAAGGATCGTCATTTTCAGAGAAGAAAAGACTGTTATTCAATAATTGTAGAGGCTTTCCGTCAATCAAAGATTGAAGAGCGGTGTAACCTTCTCCATAAATCGGTGGGAAAACAAAGATTAATAATCCCAAAGCACCTCCTCCATAAAGAATTCTCAGCCATGGATTTTTTTGTCGATGAATATGCTTTTCGGTCAACATCAATGACCTAATCGTATAAATCGATACCACCCCTGTGAATACACCTAATAAAATATACATCGGCGTATGCGCTGCAATAAAATGATCTTGTAGAGTAAAGGTGAACATTACATCCTTTCCCAGCAGTACCATCGAAGTAAGTGAGCCCGCCACCGAAGCAATCAACAAAGGGACAAAAGCCCCCACGCTAACCTCCATCAAAATCACTTCCACAGCAAACAGCACAGCCCCGATGGGCGCTCCAAAGATAGCGGAAACTGCCCCTGCTGTGCCGCAGCCGATCAACAAAGTACGCTTTTTTGCATTCAAATGCATCAGCAATCCGACGTTGGAACCTATAGCTGACCCCGTTACCACCATAGGAGCTTCCAAACCGACCGATCCTCCGAAACCTACTGTAATGGCGGAGGTGACCGCCCGGCTGTACATATGCATCTTAGGAAGAATACTCCCCTTCTTGGATATGCTATAGAGCAGATCGGGTATACCGTGGCCTCCGAAATCCCTAAAAAGATATTTGGCGACACTATAGGTCAACAGAAGTCCGATGAGAGGTAAGAAAATATAGAGGATATTGGCGTACTTGATATCCGCTCCTTCAACAAAAAAATTCTGTATATGATGAACGGTAATCTTCAATATCACTGCGGCCAATCCGGCAACAATCCCGATGATCCCACTTAGGATCAAAATAAAAGTTTTTGTTCTGAGGTGTTTCAGCCTCCATATTAAAAACCTGTCGATTAATCGTACATGTGCCAATTGCTACAGCTTGTCTTCTATTTGTTACTGACTTTATTAAGGGTGATGATTCTTCTTGATCTCCTATTCGGATCTTTTTGCCTCGTTCCAGATAAGATCCATTTCCGCAAGGGTCAAATCTTCTAGATTTTTACCCTGTTCTTTTACGGCCTGTTCCAAGAATTGGAAGCGCCGGATAAACTTCTTATTGGTTTTCTCCAGAGCTTCCTCAGGGTTGATGTCTATAAAGCGTGCGTAGTTGATTAAAGAAAAGAGAAGGTCGCCGAATTCGGAACTGGCTTTCTCCTTGTCCAGATCTTCCTCTTTCAACGCGTTGAATTCTTCCTTAAACTCTTGCATCTCCTCTTCCACCTTGTCCCAGACCTGATGCTTTTCCTCCCAATCAAAGCCTGCACCCCTTGCCTTTTCCTGGATACGCATCGCCTTAATCATGGCCGGCAAAGAACGGGGCACGCCGCCTAGCACCGTTTTGTTCCCCTTCTCTGTCAATTTGATTTTTTCCCAATTCTTCTTTACTGTCTCTTCGTCCTGGGCATCGGTATCCCCATAGATATGGGGGTGCCTTCTGATCAATTTTTCACAAAGGCTATTAATCACGGACGTAACATCGAAGGCATTCTTTTCAGAACCGATTTTCGCGTAAAAAACAATGTGCAAAAGAATATCTCCAAGCTCCTTTTTGACTTCTCCCAGGTCTTGGTCCAGTATGGCGTCAGAGAGTTCGAAAGTCTCTTCGATGGTCAGATGCCTCAGGCTTTCAATCGTTTGTTTACGGTCCCAGGGACATTTTTCACGCAATTCATCCATGATGGTCAGTAAGCGGTCAAATGATTTCAGCTGGGCATCCCGGTTGGACAATTCAAACATAGAATAGGGGAAACTATAATTAAAGTGCAGACGTTTTGAAAGTATTACGTAAATTTGAGCAAATAAATTCGATATGACAACTCTATATTTGACTTTAGGTTTTATGGCCTTGTTTTTCATCTTAATGTCAGTCAGGCTGATATTTCTGAAAGATGGGCAATTCAAAGGTACCTGCGCTTCACAGAATCCATATTTAAACAAAGAGGGAGGGACATGCGGCTACTGTGGCAAAACCGTCGACTCCGACTCATCCTGTGGAAACCCAGATAATGAAGTGGACAAAGTGATGGCTCAATTTAAATAAGACCTTCTCAAGTATCAAGTTGATTATTCCCAATTTTTATTCTAACCTACTTTTACGTGGCATTAATTAAATCAATTTCCGGCATTCGGGGAACAATTGGGGGAACCGTAGGTGAAGGCCTGACTCCTGTGGATATAGTGAGATTTTCGGCAGCATATGGCTCATGGGTTTTGGAAAGATTTCAGAATTCTAAAGTTATCATCGGACGAGATGCAAGAATTTCCGGCGAAATGGTCTCCAGATTGGTGGCATCGACCCTCCAGGGGCTCGGCATTGACGTTTTGGATCTAGGCCTCAGTACCACGCCTACCGTGGAACTTGCTGTAGCTATGGAAAAGGCAGGTGGAGGCATCATTATCACCGCCAGCCATAATCCCATACAATGGAATGCCTTGAAGCTGCTGAACAATAAAGGTGAGTTTATTTCCGACCTAGAAGGAAAAGACATCCTTGATAGAGCAGAAAATGACCTCTATAAATTTGCAGAAACCAAGAAGCTGGGCAGTTATACCCTCAATGACGACTACATTGACCGCCATATCCAGCATGTGCTGGAGTTGAAATTAGTGGATAAAGAAGCCATTGCAGCAAGGAATTTTAAAGTAGTCATCGATTGCGTCAATTCAACCGGCGGCATAGCTATACCTCTGTTGCTCAGGGCACTGGGCGTAACAGAGATAGAGGAAATGTATTGTACTCCCGATGGGTATTTCCCCCACAATCCAGAACCTCTACCAGAAAATCTCCGTGACATTTCAGGCAAACTGGAAAACGGCAAATATGACCTGGGAATTGTGGTAGACCCGGATGTAGACAGACTGGCTTTCCTAAATGAAGACGGAACGTTCTTTGGGGAAGAATACACCTTGGTAGCGGTAGCAGACTATGTTCTTGCCAACACGCCCGGCAACACAGTATCCAATCTAAGCTCTACCCGTGCATTAAGAGATGTAACTGAAAAAAGAGGAGGCACCTATAACGCTGCCGCTGTGGGTGAAGTCAACGTAGTAGAGAAGATGAAGGAAACGGATGCGGTAATTGGAGGTGAAGGAAATGGGGGAATTATTTATCCCGAATCCCACTACGGCAGGGATGCTCTCGTAGGTATAGGCTTATTTCTTACGCACTTGGCCAAGTTCGGCAAATCATGCAGCCGTTTAAGAGCCTCCTATCCCAACTACTACATTTCCAAGAATAAAATCGAGCTGACCCATGAGATCAACGTCGATACCATCTTGGAAAAAATAAGACAAAAATACAGCAAGCACCCGATCAATGACATTGATGGGATCAAGATCGAATTCGAAAAGGAATGGGTTCATCTGAGGAAGTCTAATACTGAGCCCATCATCCGCATCTATTCCGAATCTTCGACACAGGCCACTGCAGAGCATCTGGCTAAGAAAATCATGCTTGATATCAAAGAAGTTATTTCCACGGGAAATTAATCCCGAGAATCTATATGAGAATTTATTTTGACAATGCCGCCACCACTGCCCTAGACGAACGTGTATTGGAAGCCATGCTTCCTTACATGAGAGGAAACTATGGCAATCCTTCCTCTGTACATTCACAGGGAAGAGAGGTAAGGACGGCTATAGAAAAATCCCGAAAGAAAGTTGCAGAATTGTTGAACGCGAATCCTTCGGAGATATTTTTCACCTCTGGAGGAACTGAAGCTGATAATACGGCCCTTTTCTGCGGGATAGAAAGCCATGACATTCAACATGCCATCACTACTCCTCTAGAACACCATGCAGTGTTGCACCCTTTGGAAGCATGTGAAAAGAAAGGACAAATCCGTTTGAACTTTGTGGAGGTGGATGAGAAGGGTAGAATCAATTTGGCGCATCTGCAGGAACTTTTGGAAAAGCATCCAAAATCCCTGGTCTCTATCATGCATGCCAACAACGAGATCGGTAATATCAACGATATCGAAACGATTGGGCACCTTTGTAGGGAGCATGGCGCTTTCTATCACTCCGATACGGTGCAGACCGTAGGCCACTATGTACATGATCTCTACAACCTGCCAGTGAATGCTATCGCCGGTGCCGGCCATAAATTCCACGGGCCCAAAGGCTCAGGGTTTCTATTTGTGAAGAAAGACAAAAAAATCCATCCCCTTATTTTAGGTGGAGCACAGGAAAGAAATATGAGGGGCGGAACCGAAAATGTCTACGGTATTGTGGGAATCGCCAAGGCCTTGGAAATTGCCTATGAAGAGATGTCTAGCCACCGGATACATGTGGAAATGCTGAAAACACACTTCATCGAATTGCTTAAAAATAATATTCCTGGAGTAGAATTCAACGGTTTGTCCTCCGACTTGGACAATAGCTTATACACTGTACTGAATGTTAGCTTACCTCCCTCAGAAGACAATCGCGGGATGGTGCTTTTTAATCTGGACCTTCAAGGAATTGCAGCATCTGGAGGCTCGGCGTGCAGCAGCGGAGCTACGGTCGGTTCCCATGTACTACGGGCCATCAACCACGATGCTGAAAGGGACTCGGTAAGGTTTTCCTTTAGCAGGTTCAACACCCTTGATGAAGTTGATTATACTGTAGAAAAGTTAGCCGAACTCTATGTGGGGGTTCAGCATTAGAAAGCCATAGCTATTAAAAAGGAATATTTTCTGGAACAATAAAAGGTATAAAGTTACAAATTCCGACTATATAATAATTTGGGCGTTAAGAAGTTTGAAAAAACGATTCTTAACGCCCTTACTTTTTTTAAATTGATTAACAGCAGCAAATTTTGCTATAAATGCTGCTCCTTTTTAAGGTGAAAAAATTCCCCACTATAAAATATCACCTCCGGATAGCCCAAAGACTCCTTCTATTGGTATTATAACCAACTACCCAAGCCACGCATTGGATTTTAGGAGTCTTTACTGTCGGTCCTTACGCTATTTTATTTGAAATGAAAAAAAGAATTACTTCCTGTATTATCCTCTTATCCTTCGCCTTCTTTTCTTGCGATCCTACCCAAAAAGGCATTGCTAGCACCTCTCCCCAAGCAGACGATCTCTTTTCACAGGACTATAGCATCAAATATTATTTTAACCAAGAAGTAATACCAAAAAAGGTCCTCGAAGACAGAAACGGAACCATACAGATTTTGTCAGCGGATGGATTGTACCGAACTCATGCAGGTCTTTTTTTATTCCCAGGTGAATTGATTTCGGACCGGACTTACCTTCCCATGGCCGACAAAGATCTATCTGGCTTAAGTATGTTTCAGGATCAGTTTCTGTACGTCGATGATGAGGCCGTATTTGGAAATGCCTGGGCAGGCTCACTGTTCATTAAACATCAATTAGACCGTCCTTCCCTACTGGCGGGCGGCCACAACTTTGATTTCTTGGTTTCTGATGGCGCCTCTATGGAGTATCTGGTGGAGGGGCAGTCCCAGTGGAAGGGAGATCTTGGAGGGGAAGAGATTTTGGAAATAATATATGTACCTGTCTCAAGAGGCTTTTTGGTACTAACTCCTGCTGCTTTACATTTCTTCTCTTCCGAAGATAAGACGACCAAAAAAGTGTATTCGGGTCAAGGATTGACCAGTTTCGAAGTTTTGGGCAGGGACGGGAGGATCGTGATCGGAACTAACCACGGATATCAGGAACTAGATGGAGTTTCTTTTCAGCCACTAAAGGAAATCAACAACAAGTTGCCGTGGCCTAGTATAACAGTGGTGAAGGAAATTGACGGACAGACCTGGTTTGGGTCCGAAAGAGGCGCTTTTAAACTAAACGAAGATGGGAGGTTTGATTATTATTACGGAGAAAGATGGTTGACGGGTGAGAAAGTCCTCGACATTGCCGAGGGAAGCGGGAAAACTGTGCTACTGTTGACAGAAGGCGGTTTATCCAAAGTTGTCTTTGAAGATATGACTTTGCATGACAAGGCGATGTTTTACGAAAAGCAGGTACGCCACCGGCACATCCGCTATGGCTTTAATTCCTCACTGGTTGACATGGAAAAGGGAAATGTCAACTCCGGCAGGTTGGGGGATTCCGACAACGACGGGCTGTGGACGGCAATGTATCTCGGCGGACAGGCTTTCCGTTATGCGGTGGAACCTTCCGAAGAGGCCTTACAGAATATCCGTGAATCAATGGCCGCTATGGAAAGGCTTTACACCATCAATCCTGTCCCGGGTTTTCCCGCTAGATCCTATGCTCGGAGCGGCTATATCGATCGACTCGCTGATCCAGAAAGGTGGCAGCATGCCGAAGACCCAGAGTGGGACTGGAAGTCCACCACGAGCAGTGACGAGGCAATAGGCCATATTTTTGCCTTTGGAGTGGTGGCTGAGTTGGTAGAAGATGAGGAAATGAGAAATAAAGCCATTGTTCTTATAGATACTTTGATGCAGCATATCATTGAGAATGACTGGTATCTGGTGGATTATGATGGCAAACCGACTACTTGGGGTCGCTGGAATCCCGAGTATGTCAATGGCTTCCCTTCCGAAGTGGGCGACAGAAAATTAAACTCATCCAATATTCTTGCGATGTTGCAAACCGCCTATCATTTTACCCAAAAGGAGATCTACAAAGAAAAGGCCTATGAACTGATTAACGATCATGGCTATTTGGATAATTTGATGGTGCCGATGGCGAGAATCGGCCAGGCACCGGATGGGGCAGATGACTGGGCCAGTATGCTGTCGGAATCTTGGAACCATTCCGACGATGAAATGTATTTTTTGGGCTATTGGGGATTGTATAGGTATGCATTTGATGATTCTTTAAAAGCTAAGTACAAGGAAAGCATTGTAGATCATTGGGAAGCGGAACGGCCGGAGAAGGAAGGCGCTTGGAACATCTTTGCCGCGATGGTATCTGATGATTATGACCGCGAAGAAGCCATTTGGTACCTGCGGGAATATCCGCTTGATCTGATCCATTGGAACATGAACAACAGTCATCGTCATGACATTGAACTTCTAGAACCTAATTTCAGAAGACAAAGCACAAAGGAGGTACTTCCGCCGGATGAATTGAGAATAGCCCGACACAATGCGAACCGCTTCGTGCTTGACGGCGGCCGGGATGGCACCCAGGAATTAAGTGCCGGCGACATATGGCTGCTGCCGTATTGGATGGGCAGGTATCTAGGCGTAATCGGGGAGGTGAAAAGTCAGCGATAATAGGCACATGGGATCATAGGCAACGAGATGTCCGATCGGTTCAAAATTCTTTACTTCTCGCTTATTGTGATTTAAACAAAACCAACCACATAGGCACATAGGGATCATAAGAAGCTGGGTGTCCTATGGGTATATTGGTTCAAGATATCTTACTCCTTGCTTATTGTGATTCAAAATAAACCCGACCACATAGGCACATAGGAATCATAGGGAATTAGGTGATCTATCTATTTACCTGGTAAATATGTTCGGCTTCCTTTGAGAACATAAAGCATTCAATTGCATGCTACCACTCCGTTATATGTTGGGCTACGGCGAGAACTATGTGGTCTTCTTGCCAAGCAAGGCCATCATTTTTGGCTTCATGGATGAACATGATCTGGATTTAAACCGACTTGTGCAAAGCGTGGAAAAGATCCGACCTTCCTGTGAGAAAGAATAATAAACTCATGTATTCGATAAATATCAGGTATCTTCCTTCGGCTTGCTTTCCATGACTTTATAAGCATCTGCTTTTCATCCCGCTAGGGTCGTTTTCATAATAATCGGAAGTGGCCCCGCGTGATGCTTGGTTTGCAAAATAGAATGATAAGAGGCCTAAACGGCCATCCGGTTTAGAACAAACCGCCGTTCCTATAGTTTAATGAAGATCTTCTTTTTATACAAAATATAAGCTGGGATGAAATTGATGCTTACAAAAAGCAGCGCATACAACATGCTGGCAAATTCCGGTTGCATACCTGCATTGGAGAACCCTGATACAAACTGCTGGTTAAGCGATTGTCCGCCTACCGGTAACCTATAGAAGATCAATGAAAGCAGATCTGCCA
>Ga0209075_1001357_pt1 | contig 23001 bp, 24 predicted proteins | sample Stecom2011_FD_187523 | JGI IMG/M metagenome (GOLD analysis project Ga0209075, IMG submission 187523) | Agricultural soil microbial communities from Utah to study Nitrogen management - Steer compost 2011 (SPAdes) (version 2) | ecosystem: Environmental > Terrestrial > Soil > Agricultural land...
TTGCACCCGCATTCAAGGAATACTTGTTGAGATACGCAAAGGAGAAATGGCAGAGCGGTCGAATGCGGCAGTCTTGAAAACTGTTGAGGGTCATACCTCCGGGGGTTCGAATCCCTCTTTCTCCGCTAAAACCCCTGTAAACATTTGATTTACAGGGGTTTATTTTTTGAGTTGATAGCTTAGTTGACAGTAGTCTTAGGTCAATTGTTATATTAATTCATTCAGATTTACACCCTCATACCCCACTTTATTTAATATTGAAGGCTTATCTGAATTACTTTTGGGACAAAAACATCCGTACTAACCGTACAAGCTTTTAGTTCTTCATCGGGATATTACCCATTTATCATTTTAGAAATATCCATTTCATTCAAATTCTTATTTAACCAATCTGATTCTAATTCCTTTTTAATAATAATTGGTTGTCTCTTTTTTGTATTATGAATCCTTTTGAATAATGGACTTGCTTCTTTTGGTTAATATTGTAAATGTTTACAATATGCGCAGAACTACTGGCGTCATCGACAGAAAGTACGCTTCCTACTTTACTCATTTTTTTTCGCACTAATTTGTCTCATAATGTCTTCCATCATTTCTACTTGTAATTGCTGAATGTTCAATAAATCCTGTTGCTGATGTATTATCAGATGGTCCAGTTTTTCATGTAATGTCCGTATTTCAAGTTCTGCCTTCAGATTAACCATGTAATCGAGTTTAGCGCGCTTTCGGTCTTTTTCCTCTTGGCGGTTTTGGCTCATCATAATTATAGGTGCTTGTAAAGCCGCTAAACAGGAAAGAATAAGGTTAAGTAAGATAAAGGGATATGGGTCAAACCCTTTATCCGCAAGGATTATAATATTTGAAGAAATCCATATAAAAATAATTATTGAAAAGAGAATAATAAATTTCCAGCTTCCACCAAAGGAAGCTACTTTATCCGCTAATCGCTGCCCATAACTGCCTGCAATTTGATCTTTTTCAGAAAGTGTATCAGCTGAAATGAGTTCTTGTTTTTCAATACTATTTAACACATCTTCTTCTAGAATAGAAAGTTCTCCAGCTTCATTTAGCAGATAGGTTTCCAGATACTTTTGCCTATAATGATTTAATTCAGAAATAGAAATGGCACTGTGTTTTGTAAATTTGGGATGCTCACTTTTAATAACATTAAATACTGAGGCACGAATGGTCTTTCCTAAAATCATTTCAGATTTTGGAAATTCGGTTTTGGATATGATGCTCTTAAATGTTTCCATTGTTAATTGCTTAATTGTATTAATTTTATTTTAATCCAAATTATAAAGATAGCTAAAGTGCTAATTGTTGTAAATACTAAAATGATTAGGGAAAAACTATACTTAATTCATCTTATTGGTCATAAAAAATATACAAGAGCCATCATACTACAAACTTAGCACTTGTCATTTCCGGATCTTTAATTGATTAAAATCCAAATGCAACGCTCCTGCGGAAATCAACAAACATAAAACTCTGTTCAATAAAAGTTTCTGAAAATTGATAGTGCTTATAATACGCTTTTCAAACTTAAAAAGCATAGGAAAGTTTAAGAGTCGTTTCTAATTGTGTACAAAGGTCTATGACCTTATGAATATCAACAGAGCTATCTTCATTTTGTGATGTGTAATTTATTTCGCAAAGTGCCGAATGACCTGCATCTGCATTGTTCCATGTAGCAGAACTTTCTTGAGTTACATCATCCAATCGTTCCAAAATAAGTGCTTTTAAGTCTGGTTTTAGAATTTTGATAATAAGCCTATAGTGTCGCTCATGATACCACCACCAACACATATTAAATTATAGTATTTGTTAATTTCTATTGTTTTTTTGACTGTATTCCTTCAGATAAATTTTTTAGTTCAATTTACTTCAATATTACTTCAATTGGAAATAGATAACTGCTACCTAGGTAGCAGTTAGTATCGAACAATGCCATTACTTTTGAAGTACGATAACAGCATTATAAATCTAAAAATTGCCAATTAAAAAATATCCTCAAGATAATAGTTACACCAACAAAACACCGATTAAAATTTAATGAGTTGAAGGATTAATTAATACTTTTAACATGAGCACAAGTTTATTAACCAAAGTATATACCAATTTATGGTGGCTACAAATAGCATTGGGAATTGTCTTTATTGCATTTGGTATTTGGATTGCTTTGGTACCAAAAGAAAGCTATCCAGAATTAAGCGTATTCTTTGCTATAGCAATATTAATTACTGGTGCATTTGAAATAACACGAGCCATTAAAAACAAAAACTATTCTCTAAATTGGAAATGGTATTTATTTGGTGGTTTGGCAGATACAATTGTAGGCGTTATTTTATTAGCGAATCTTGAATTGACAATGAAGCTATTGCCTATTCTATTAGGTGCTTGGATAGTTCTTAGAGGTATACTCTACATTATTTTAAGTTTGGAAGTACGTAAAGGTTCATTTTCAAGATGGTTTGTTTTGCTTTTCTTTGGCATTTTAATAATTTCAATGGGTGTTCTTATTTTAGTAATACCAGAGTTTGGCACTCACACTATTGTTTATGCTACAAGCATGGCTTTTATTTTAATTGGAATTTTTAGAATAACTTTTGGACGATGTTTGTATCAATATAAGTTCCATTAAAACGAAATGATCATGCAAATACTTTACACTTTATCAGTTGTATTATTTTGATTTTATTGTAAATGCACAAGTAAAAATCTGAAGTTATAATATTGGAGTTGTAAATGATAATGTAGAAACTCTTACATACATTTAATGTAAACTCCTATTTAATATATACCAAGACTATAAACTGAAGTCTATAAAACCTGGGCCAAATAGCATTACTAGCTACCAACATGTATTGCTTTCCTGTGTAAGTGAGTTTTCCTTATACTAATTATTCATTTAGTTGTTTTTAGTATTTATGTTTTAGCTTCTGGCTAAATGTCATTAATTAATGAGTCCAAATCAAATTCAAAGGGATGGTCTTTCATAAAACTAAATAACGCTTTTTTTAATTTTTTAATGCCATGTTTAATTCGGTCCATTTTTTCTAAAAGTTGAAAATGCAATTTACTCTCTTCATGATTATCGGTTAAGTTATGAGTGTCAATCAATGTTGCTAATTCTTTTTTATGTAGTTTGATCTGCTTGATTACATCTTCAGATAATTTATACAGTAAAGCTTCTATATTTCTATAGACTTCTTTGTGGTTTAAATCTTCGGTTGTCGTGTTATTTATGCGATCTGATATCAGACTATTAAAAAAAACTAATTCTTCTTGGTAAAAGACAACATCCTCAATCCATTTATCCGTATGGTCATACATAGCTTTAAGATTGTCTTCCATTAATTTAATTGCATTGTCATTCATGATTTCTAATTTAATTTCACCCTGTTCCAATATTGTGTTCTGCCTATAAGGGAAAACCCTATATAGCCTCTTACTTTTAATTTATTTGGGTTATCTAAAGTGATGTGACATTTATAGATTTTGCCGGTTTCTGGATCTAAAATTGAACCATCTTCCCAAGTATCACCATCTTTTTCAAGACCTTGTAATATAACCATTCCTTTTACTGGTTGGCCTTTATTTGCACCTTCACATTTATCACATAGCTTATTTTCTTTTGCTTTGTCTAAAATTTGAACAATTCTACCATATACCATTCCATTGTTTTCATAAATTTCTACTACCGACTTTTCTTTACCTGTATGGTCATCAATGGTTGTCCATTTACCAAAAATTGATTGTGCATGAGATAAACTAATGCCAAATAGGAATAGAATAATAAACACATTCTTAGTTTCCATAAATTTAAAATGAATATTTAACACCAATATTAATTCCTGCTCCACTTGTATTTATAAATTGTGTTGGAATTTTTCTTGGTTCATTTTCTGGCACTGGACTTGTAGCACTTAGATTGTAATCATCCGTGAAAATAAATTCCTTTTCTGAAACCGGTAAATCTGTTAATTGTTGTCCTGGTACTAATTGCGATTGTCCACCAGTTACAGCTCTAGTTTCGTATTCTTTTATGGAAGCAGATTTGCTTTTAATGCTAAAATTTCTAAATTCAAATTCCCCAAAAAGACTTAATTTATCACCAATTGGATAGGTTAAACCTGCTGCTGCACCAAACCCAGTACTGAATTTTGATTTCACTTCAGTTTTTGCATTTACTACAATATCAGTACCTTGCCCACCACCATCAATTTGAGTAACATTAGTATCTATAGTTAATTTTCCAGCACCAGTCATAACTAATCCAATTCTAGCATACGGATTAAGTTTTTTAAAATTTGGTGTTAAATAGACTGCTGGCATTAAATCGACGCCACGTATGTAAGCTTTTTCTTCTGAAATTAATTGTGGACTAGTAAACTTCCCTATCGTTTCCTTACTCCCATAAAAGTAATTAACACCTAATTCTGCGCCAATATAATTGTTAAACATATAACCGCTTGTAACATTAAATTTAAAACCACCACCCAATGTTCCGTTTAATGCTTTTACATGAATTGTTGATCCATCAGTGCTAATCTCAGTTGATTGTTGAATCATCGTAATACCATTAGGATCTGCATTATTAAATTCAGTTTTACCAGATTGTGCAATAAAACCACCACCAGCTCTTAGATAAAATCCTTTAGAATGTTGTACATCATTATCTTGTGCTTGCATATTTAAACCTATCACTACCATAGTAACAAGCATCATACTTAATTTTGTTTTCATGTTTATTTTGTATTTAAAATTTTGCTGTTTATAAATGTACACTAGCTTTAAAACAAACAGTGCTACCTAAGTAGCACTAATAAAATTGAACCGAAAAAACCATTATTCCAGATAATAACTTCAATCTAGATCATTTTGAAATTAAAATTCATAATTAATAGAACTAAACGAGTATTGAAATGGTAGTTTTTAAGTTTTTTACTCTGAATTAATTACCTCATCTATGTCTACAATTACAGTTATTTTAAATGTTTTTTTGGTCTCAGTTCCATCTGTGTAAATTAACTCAACAACATTATTTCCATTAGCAACTGTTTTAAAGCTGAATATATAGTCTGTTACCCTGCCTTTATACTGAACCTTATCGGTTTTTAGTAACTCAATAGATGCTGGCAGTGATGCTAACTTCCAGTTGAAATTAGGGCTGTTATCACCTTCCAATAAAACCTGGAAAGGATCGGCCTTCCTCAATTCAATAGTTGAACCATTATCATCATAAGTATATGGGTAGGAACATCCCATAAAAAGACTGAGGACTGTAAACAATGCTGCGACGTCCCTTATTCCTTTCATTTTAAAAAATTTAGAGTGTAAAAGTAAAAATGCCATTTATATTGTTTTGCTACTTTTATTATTTATCTAATTAGTTAGTGAAATACTTTTTAAAAGCTTGATATAAGTACACGATTTTTCTCTATCTCACTTTTAAAGAGGGAATATCCCTTTTGGTATGGCATGAAATCCAAAACTTTTAACCTTGTCTTGTATGGTTTTAACTTCAATCGTTTTTGAAGTAAATACTGTAAATTCCTTAACAAAATTGGTGGTGTTTAATAGCACATCTTTTACGCCTTCAATCTTTAATAGCCCATGTTTAATTCTCTCTAAATCATGGGAATCTGTCGCATCAGTTCCAAATATTTTCCCGTGGTTTCCCGGGATAACGTTTTCCGATAAAAAGCTCATGGTATTATTTATTTAATTATTTTTAGGTATTATTATGTTTCTGTTGACAAATGAAAAATAAGATCATCTTGATATACCAGAGTTGCTTCATTGATATTTATCATATAACCATGGTAATATAGTTGGTGGTTTAATTTTCGATGATTAAATCGCAATACAGATAGTCTATCTTTTTACTGTCTTAATTTATTGTAAAGAAAATCTATAATGACAAAAAGAATTGCTACCTAAGTAGCAGTTCCTTTTTTTAAAATTAGAATACCTTTACGCAAAATAAGAATATCAATTTATGGCATTCACAATTGCCTTTATAGTATTGGTTGGTTTTGCTATTTATGCTTTTACTTCTACCAGAAAAAAGAAAGTAAAACCCTTTCCTGCCAATTGGCATAATTTACTCCTACAACATGTTTATTATTACAAGAATCTATCTACTAGTGAACAAAAACGATTTCAAAACAGAATGATGATGTTTTTAAGTGAAGTGAATTTAGAAAGCGTAGATTTTGAATTGACTGAACTTGATAAAATCTTAATTGCTTCAAGCGCTGTAATTCCTGTGTTTAATTTTCTCGAATGGTATTATAAAAACCTGAGTACGGTTTTGGTCTATCCAGACCAATTTAATGAGGATTTGGGTTTTGCGCAAACCGATAAAAAACGCCAAATTGCTGGTATGGTAGGTAACGGACAATTTGAACATCAAATGATACTTTCTCGAAAAGCTTTGCATGAAGGTTTTGAAGAAAAATCACATATTCATAATACGGGAATTCATGAATTTGTCCATTTAATTGACAAACTAGATGGAATTATAGATGGTGTCCCAGAGGCTTTAATACAAAGAAGTTATGTAATTCCTTGGTTAAAAATTATACATAAAGAAATGGAAGCCATCAACGCAAACCAATCCGATATTAGAAATTACGGTGGCATTAACGAAGCGGAATTTTTAGCAGTAGCTTCAGAATACTTTTTTGAACAACCTGCACTCATGAAAAAAAAGCATCCCGATTTATACCAAATGCTTCAAGTTTGTTTTCAAACTAAATAAGAAGAAAACAAACTTATTTCTTTTAAATCCACACCTCATTAAAAAATAGGAATATTGTGTTTACAACTTAATCTCAACATGTTTTAAAAATCATCTTCATTTATCCTACTTGGTTTATACTATACATAAAATAGACTAAAAGCCTATCCCATCCATATAAAAAAACGAAACCACGTAATTAAGTGAAGAGAAAACATTAAATAACCACAAACAAAAATTGCTCCAGAACACATAAAAAAAACCAAATTCACAATGTATCAACTAGAATAAAAAAAATCATTCACTTAGGGTAAACATACTCTGGTTGATATTCATTAAAATGTGCTTCAGTTTTTTTTATGTGCTCTTCAGCTCTTTTTTTCCAAGCCTCATATTCTACTTTTAATTTTTCACCTTCTGCTTTAAGTTTTTCCCCTTCTTTTTTAGCATTTCCATCCAGTTTGGACGTACCAGCCTCAAGGTTTTTTAGATTATGATCAAACACTTTGTGAAGTCGTAATTCTGTTACTTTATCTTTAGGCGTAAGAACATAAACATCATTTGTAGCCAAATATTCATGGGCAATGTTAATTTCTGCATTGGCAACTGCTTCTTTAAAACCCTCTTCAGACACATCAAAATTATCAGCCAGTTTTCCAGCAATGTTTCTTAATTGGTCAATAGCCATATCAAGGCTTAATTTGGACTCTCCCGAAACGTTTTTACCTTCTATTAATAAAGCGTTTATACCATTAATAATTTGTTCTGATGCTACTTCTCTATTTTCTTCATTAATTGAAGCTAATGCATCTCTAAAATATGAGTCAGACTCTCTAGGAACTTGGTTGACTGTACTTTCTTCAATTACTGTTTCTGTAAGCGGTTCTTTTTTTTCTACTCTATCTTTACAGCCTGCTAATAAGATTGTAAAGATTACAATTGCAAAATAAATTGTATTTTTCATTGTTATAAAATTTGGTTGTTTTAAATTGATTTCTAATTCGTTTTCTGAATTATAATGTAAATTTAAAACACCTTAAAATTAATAAATGCTACTTAGGTAGCAGTACTTATTTTTTATATAAAAAATTTCAATTCTTCTCTGAAACGCTATTTATTAAGAGTTGTAAATCTTCAATGCTAGTTTTTTTACGTTGTATGTTTAACATTCCTGCTTTTTTAAAATTCTGGATATGTCTGTTTACTACAGCTCTGGTAGAACCTATCATGTTGGCAATTTCATCGTGCGATAAATCGTTAATAAGTTGTAATTTACTAGAGGATTCATTTACATTGGACAATATAAGTTTAGCAAGTCGTGTTGGGATATCTGATAATACATTGTCTGTTAAGTTAGTTTCCAGCATGCGCATACGTCGGCCAAGATAAGGCAATAAGGTTTTGTTTATTTTTGGGTGTGTTTCTATCCACGCACGCATAACATCAATAGGTGCAATAAGTACTTCCACATTGTCCAATGTCTCAAAATTCATGGAGTGTTTTAAACCGTCTAACAATGAAATAACATCAAAAACATCATTATCATGTAACAAAAAAACGGTAAACTCTCTTCCATTTTCAGGGCTTATTTGGTACATTTTTATCCGTCCAGAAACTATAATGAAAAACTTATAAAAAGTTTGGTCTCCATGAAAAAACTCTGTGTTTTTTTTCCACTTTTTTAATGAAAAACAATCCATTAAGGAGATTACCGTTTCTTTATCTAAATTTTCAAATAATGGATTTTCCTGTATTTTATTTAGACAATATATATAATTGGTGTCTTTAGGATTCATTTTAATTATCTGATTGGTTATTGCGGTACATCAAGATACGAAATAAAACTAAAAATTTCACAAAGTTGTTCATATTAATAGTACCAACTAACTGTCTAGCTAACTAATAATCAACACCTAATCCATGGAGTCGATTTTTAGACTTATGTCTTATTGTTCCTGCTCCAATTATTAACACATCAATACTTATTTAGTAAGAAAATTAATAAATTAGGTTACTTTCAGTTACTTGAACTTGATTTATCTTCTAAACTTGGTTTCATTACTTTGCCCAAAACCCTGGTTAGATTGACCAAGTCCAAATCGGTGTCATACACAGCATACACTTTTATCCAATATGGCTTGAATTTTTCTTTAAAGAAGCGTAAACTTTTGTAATGACCAAACTGTTTTATCCTTTCGTAAGCCAATTTTAAGGCTTGCTCTGTAATATTCTCTGGTTTTTCAATTCCTGACAAGGGTACCATACCTAAACTGATGCTCGTGAACCCTTCTGTCTTATAATATTGCATCATTTCTGCAAATAAGAAATCCATGGTTCCACTAGGTGCGTCGGCGGTTTTTCGCATTAAATCAAAGTTTACTTGACCTTCTACACTACTCTCTACAACATTAATAAAGGCAACAATATGCCGTTCTGAGTTTTCAATGGTCAAGATGGTCTGGTTCCTCAATTCACTCTCGCTAAAAACCCCTTGTGAAAAGCATAGTTCGGTTCTATCCATATCCTTTAACCAACTATTGGAAACAAGTACCAATTGTTGTAAAAAGAGATCTGTTTGAGGCGCGCTGTTTACTTTAAAATAAAATCCACTTTTCTTGAGTTTATTAATGGAATTTCGCAATGGCTTTGCATCGCTTCCTTCCATAGTGAAGGTTTCAAGATTAACAAAAGCATCCTCTCCCAAAAGCAATTTCTTTTTGCCAAGATTTTCATATGTTTTTAAGGACTGCTCCGGAATGCGATAGTAAATGGCATTTAGGTTCTTTGAGAGCATTGCGGCTTCAAACTCTTTTATTTTTTTCTGAATGACTTCAGAAGAAAAATCCTTTAATACTGGGTTTTCCAAAACCACGGCATAGCTTTTTGTTGTTTTATAAGCTATAAAGCCTTCATCATTAAAGAAATAAAATTGCTTGTCTGGGTAGGTTTTAAAGTAATCCATAGACGAATTGCCATAAGCCTTGATCATTAGCTTAGCTTTTTCAAATTGTGAAACATCTACCATCGATTTTTGTTTAAACCGCTTAAACAGCAGCCAAAAAAAATAAAGCATACTAGATATCCCTAAAAGATGGATGCTTGTTAAAAAATACCGTCCAAAGACCGTGACAGGGTTTAAATTGGCATCAATAAGCACAAAGCTTTTTAAAGTTTCCCTAATGGATTCTCCTAAGGTAAAATCTATTTTAAAATGGCGTGGGTCAATAATGTAAAACCCTAAAAAACCATATATTAGGACACAAACCATAAATATCAGTCCATTTTGCCATTGCAACTTTTTTAACGGAATGGATTTAATATAATAGGTTTTACGTTGATAAATTAAAACTACAATGGCAACAATTGCCAATATGGCTTCCTCGTAATCGATTCCTTTAAATAGGTGACCTATCAAAGAAAGTATGGATAAGAAAAGCGCAAAATAATAGGAGTTTTTATATCCTTTGATAAGTGTAACAGAAGAAATTAGTAAGACAATCCCAATAACAAGCACAGCAGTATTGGACATTTCGATAATATGATAAGGAATAAAATCCTTCAGAAATTGTAGTCGAGACACCAATGCAGGTGTTAATGCTGATAGGATATTAACAATTCCCAAAAACAAAAGCAAAATAGGTGCCAACAGCTGGGTAAAGAGTCGGTCCTTTTTAAATAAAATGGCTAACAGACCAAGAAACATAACACTCCAAAACTCAAAAAAACGAAATAAAAATACCACAGAAAGTGCAGAAACAGCACTATAATCGAATAAGGTAAGTGCATAGGAAAGTGCTAATTCAATGGCACCAATCCCTCTCAAAAACGGCGAACTCAAAAGAATAATAAGGACCAAGGCATAACCAATAACTGCAACCATCCAAGAAGCCGTAAAACCTAATGCACCCATTGCAATATACAAATGCGCAATGCCTATTACTTCGATTACACATGAAAGCAATACAACTTTTAACAACTGTATCTTATTTATAGATTGTTTTCGCAAAGCATTGAGAATGTTTACGAATCCAGGTGCGTTTTTTTCAATTTGCCTATAAACAAATCCGTGTTTAACAAGGCTTATGACAAGGTAAACAAGTAAACCGAAAATAGCAATGAGGCCCATAATGCCATACACCATAGCCTCCTTGAGATCGCCTTTTAAAAATAATAAAACAAAGGCTGGAAGTGCTACCAGAATACTGGAAACCACGGAACATATCGAAAACAAAGTAGAAGCATAATAAATGTAGTTCTTTTCAATACCTTGTTTTTCCTCAATTTCCTTATTAAAAAATAAGACATTGGTTAAAGTACCTGCAGGAATAAAAACACTGATGAAATTCCGTTTCAAATAGAGTAACATTCCAACTTTAAATGGAATTTTTTTTTGGATGGCCTTAAAACTATATTGATACATCCATCCTTGAACAATTACAAACAAAAAAACCAATAACACACCCAATACAAGCCATATAGTCTTTGCTTGCGCTAAAACCCCTTTTACTTGAGTTAATTCTGTTTGCTCTTGTTTTATGAAGTAAATGGCCAATAAAACAGAAAACACACCTAATACTATCTGTAAGATGATTTTCCAATGTAACGTAATGTTCTTCTTACTTACGTGCAGCTCCATGTTACTCCTTGGTATTTTTCCAAATAACATTGCTATATGGATAAGGAATTTCGATGTCTTCTTTGTCAAATCGGTCTTTAATACTTTCTAACAAATCACAGCCCATAACAAAAGCATTGCCAGGATTGGCAGCCCAAGTCCAAGCACGCAATGTGATCGAAAAATCACCTACTGAAATAACACGTATTGGAGCAATATCGGTGTCCTCTTTTTTATGGAGATGTTCTCGATGGTCAATAAAAAAGGGATGGGATATAATTTCATCCTTCATAAGTGTTTTGGCTTTTTTTATATCGGCTGTATAAGAAATGCTTATCTCTACCCATTGGCAACAAATATCTTCGGCAAAATTTGCGTTGATAATCACTTCATTGCTCATGATTGAGTTTGGGATAATAACCCGTTTGTTTTCATAATTCTTAATAATGGTATGCCTTAAAGTAATATCTTCAACCACGCCACTATTGGATCTAACCGTTACTCTATCTTTCAATCGGTAGGGTTTTGTTACGACTATCATTATACCACTAATGATATTGGACAAGACTTGTTGGGAAGCAAAACCGATAACCGCAACCAAAACACCTGCTCCAGCTAAAATAGTAGTAGCGATGTGCTTTAAATTGGGAATCATAAAAATAACAAAACTAAAGCCTATCAAAATAATAACAAACCCAATAACACGCTGTAAAAACTTTGAGTTGGTGGCATCAAAACTATCATTAATCATGTGTTTTTGAATACCTCTACCAATTATTCTATTAAAAAATAAATAAATTATTATAGTCATGACAATAATAATTATGACATGAGTCAAAAGAAATGTATCCTGCTTTAAACTATCCAAAAACGATTTCATCATAATAGTGTTATTTTCTATTTTTAAGCCATGAATCCAAAGGCTGTAAAACAATATTTATAACAAGAACCAAAACAGTACTTATCAAGCTCTCCATAAAATACCCAGAAGCTGCTAAACAACCTATGGCTGCACTGCACCAAATAGTGGCTGCAGTGGTTAATCCATGAACATTAAAGCCTTCTTTAAAAATGATTCCAGCCCCCAAAAAACCAACACCTGACACTACTTGTGCAATAATTCTCGTAACATCCACATCATTGGAAAAATGATTGAACTGAATGGACAGCATGGTAAAAACAGCTGCTCCAGTAGCCACTAACATAGTGGTTTTTAGTCCCGCAGATTTATGCTGCCATTGGCGTTCAAAACCAATGCAAAGCCCAGCCAATGCAGCAGCAACAAGTCTCAGTAAAAAATCTGTTGTTGTCATAATTATTTTAAAATATAAAATTCAGAATTATAATAGAATTAAAAATAAAGCGATTTTAATTGTGAAAATGCTACTTAGGTAGCAATTAATAATTCTAAATTAAATGTCTTATTAAAACAAGTTAATTCATAGAGTTTTCAAAAAAAGGAAACTATAATTACTGTTATTGCCAGAGCTATTGTTCCCAAAAAGTAATACGGAGAATTACATTTTTAATACTACTCCCTCCTGCTTTTGCAACAAGACTGCCCAAAAAGGTTAGAAAAATAACGACAAAACCCTATTGTAAATACTCCATTACAGCCAATAGGTAAAAAAGAAGCACCAGAGGACCAGACAGCTTCCTATGGCTTTGCTTGAGTAATATCTGTTATCCCAAATTCATCTCTTGCGTGAGTTTTTAATTTTTATTAAGTTGCTATTTACCCTTCTAAACCAATTTTTTTTTGTGGCTGTAAATAATCAATAGACTCAAAAGAGTTACACTAACTAAAGTTGCAGGAACTGTACCTAAATCCAAACCACCCAAATCACGTGTTTTTGTAAGTAAATCTCCAAAAGTGGCACCAAACGGACGTGTGAAAACAAATGCAACCCAAAACAAAACAATATGATTTATTTTGGTTGTATAATGCAATAGAACTACAATTATAATAACCCCAGCAGTTACGATTGCTCCTTGCAAATAACTCAATCCAATAGTATCACTTAAAAAGTCGCCAAAAGCCGTACCCAAACTATTTGAAAAGAGAATAGCTATCCAATAAAAAAGTTCGACTTTTCTATCAAAAATAGGATAAACCTCAATTTTACCAATGGTTCTATGCCAAACCCAAAGGGTATTTAACAGCAAGGTTATTAATATCAAAGAACCCGCTAGATAGCCTAAATGAAGCGTTCTGTCCATAAAATCAGATATTTCTGTACCAACAGTTGTCGTGCCAACAATGACCAACCAAAATAAAACAGGAAGGTACTTTTTAGCGTTTAATTGAACAATCAACACCAAAATAAAAAATAAACCAGTGATTCCAAGACCAACAGCATAGCCTAATTTAAGGGTCTGGGCCAACAAATCGCCCAAAGTTTCTCCTAAGGTGGTAGCGATAATCTTCATGACCCAAAACAGCAGTGTAATCTGTGCTACTTTGTTTAAATTTTTGAAATGAACATGTGTTTTTTTCATCTTATCTATTTGATTCATCTAACAGGTTGCGCTTTTTCATCACTTTTAAAATCAAATATATAACACCAGAAATTACAGCACCATAAAACCAAAATCCCATTTCAAATTCAAAAGGTTTCATTTCTACAACATCCCCAACCAAATCAAAAATCCAAAATAGAAGAAAGACAGCACAAAGACCATTCTTTTCTTTTTTAAGTACCTTTTTAAAACTAAACGGATAGTTAGCCTTTTTATAATTTTTGAAAGACGGAACAAATGCAGGTACGTTTTTTGCCCATTCTAAATAGGTTTGCCCAAATTTTACTCTCAAGAAATTTTCTTCTGCATACATAATCCGTTCATAATAAAAAGCGTAGAAAAAAATAAATGCAATAGAAAACCAAGCATTTTCAGTAAGCATGGCAACCCCAAGCCACATAAAAAAATTCCCTAAATATAATGGGTGCCGAACAACAGAATAGATTCCTGTTGTATTCAATTCTTCCGCAACTTGTCCAACTTTGGTATTTCTACCAGAAGTATTCTTTGGTGTATGTCCAACAGTAATAATTCGTATTAAAAGGCCGAACAAACTCACGGCAAGGCAGATAAATTCAAATCCTTCAGAAAACCAAGTTTCAGGTGTTTCTATTTCATAATATTCGGTATGAATATAAACTGATAATCCAATTACTAAAATAATTAAGGGCAGATAACTTCTGTTTTTGAACAGATAATCGCCTTGTACTTTTAATTCTTCTTGTAGAGACATTTTTGATAAATTTTTTAATTATTCATCAAATAACGTAAGTATTTTAATGCAAATTTTAACAGAGAGGTGCAGAACAATTTATCTGTACAAATTGGTGGTGTTAGTGTAGAGTTTTCTTGAATTCCGTAGGTGTTAAGCCCTTGTGTTTCTTGAATATGGCGTTAAAAGAGGATTTTGAATTGAACCCGACATCATTTGCTATGGCTAAGAGTGTGAAATGGTCATTCTGGTCGTTTTTCAACCGTTTTATAAATTCTTCAACACGATACCGATTAATAAAATCCTGAAAACTTATGTGCATATGTTCGTTCAAAACCTCAGAAATATACTGACGAGGAATGTCTAATTTTCCAGAAACATCGTGAATCGATAATTTCGCATTGAGAAATAATTGATCCCGTTCCATGGAACGGATCAGATCCGATTGGTATTTGGCTATTAGTTTGGGATTTAAATTGGAGTTTTTATATTTATTTGTTTCTGTTTGTGGTAAAAGTTCTTTGCTTTTATTCAGCAATTTAAAAGCTATATAATAGAACAGAAACGCAACGACCAATAAAAGATAGGTGTTGAAATTTTGGTCATTGAACAAGGGTATTTCTGCGTATCCAAGGGTTTTAAAAATATCATTTATAGAAGAAAGTCCAAACAAAACAACAATGGGAATGGCAAAATAAATAATCCAATGTTTCTTTTTGACTGTAACAATTGAATATATAATTAACGACAAGTAAACAACAAAAGTTAATTCGGAAAGAATTTCAAAGATTTCGACAAACAAATTCTCTTCAACCAATTTTATTTCAATCCCTTCAATAATGAAATAGATTATATTGGGAAGGAAAAAAAGGTAATCGACTTTATCAAATTTGTCCTTTCCACTTTTATAATATCTAAAAAACAGAAAAAGGAAGGTTATAAAAAGTGAACTATCAAAAAGAAACCAATCTGCATCCTGAATGAAAATATTGTTGTCGTCGTCCCCTAATATATATAACAAAACGGAAAATAAACTTCCAAACAACAACCAAAATGTTGTCTTTTTATAATCTTTGCGATTGATAAACAAAACGGAAAGGACAAAAAGCCCTTGAATTAAAGCTATTATTTGAAGTGTTTTAAGCATGCGTTTTATTTAACCATTTGCAAGTTAGAAAAAATTGTGATTTCAATTAGCATTATTAACTCTATTGCGTTAAGTATATAAATCAATGCGTAAATTTATAATCCATTATTTTAAAAACAATCTTTTGGTATAAAAACGTTAGCCATTAATTGGGAGTCGATATACATTACTTATTCCATCAAATTCTTTCTTCAATATCCTCTTGATAATAATCTAAATAGACACAGGTCCAATAAAAACACTAGCCGAATAAAAATTATTTCAATAAGTTAAAGGCTTGTTTGGCAATCTCCAATTCTTCATTAGTAGGAATGACTAGGATTTTCACTTTGGAGTTAGAGCTGCTTATTTCTCGTAATTCTTTGGATCTTAATTCGTTTTTAGCTTCGTCTAAAACAATTCCGAAGTAATCCATTTCTGCGCACACCAGTTTTCGTATCATGTTAGAATTCTCACCTATTCCAGCTGTAAAAATAATAGCATCCAAACCGTTCATTGCCGCAACATAAGCGCCAATATATTTTTTAATACGGTAAGCGTTCATGTTTAAAGCGAGAATACACTCTTTATTTCCTTTTTCAGCTTCAGCCTCAATATCTCTTAAATCACTGTGTCCAGTAAGCCCCAACATGCCACTTTTATTTGTGAGCAGATCCTTAACTTCATCCATACTATAGGCCAAATTATTGACTAAATGGTAAATAATCCCATGGTCTATATCGCCACTTCTCGTTCCCATAATCAAACCATTGGAAGGTGTAAAGCCTAAACTATGGTCCATACTTTTACCATCCATAATGGCCGTCATACTGCATCCATTGCCTAAGTGAATGGAAATAATTTTGGATGTTTTGAGTTTTAAATAGGCAATAGCTTTTTCGGAAACATATTGGTGACTTGTTCCGTGGAAACCATAAACCTGAATACCTTGTTCTTCATAAAAATTATTAGGAATTGCGTACTTATTGGCTACTTCAGGAATGGTTTGATGAAAAGCAGTGTCGAAAACGGCAACTTGTTTTGCCAAAGGAAAAACCTCTTCAGCAACAAGAATGCCTTCTAGATTCCCTGGATTATGCAAAGGTGCCAAAGCAGCATATTTTTGAATATCTTGCTTCACTTCTGCAGTGATTAAAGTGGTATTTGAAAATGAATTTCCACCATGAACCACACGATGCCCAACAATTTTAATATCATTTGTACTCTCAATAACACCTTTTTCAGGATCTAGCAATAATTTTACAATTTTATGCAGGCCTTCCTTGTGCGTCCTTATTTTATCTGTTTGTTGAATGGAAACAGAATTTGTCTTATAATTCAAACTGGCATCTTTATGGCCAATTCGCTCTACTAATCCACTACATATCAAGGCTTCGGAAGGCATTTCTATTAACTGAAATTTTATAGAAGAGCTTCCAGAGTTAATTATTAATATGTTCATAGGTTTTTATTTTTTAAATGTCTTGTGCTTGAATTGCAGTTACAATTACGGTGTTGAAAATATCGTCTGTGGTACAGCCTCGGCTTAAATCGTTAACAGGTTTGTTTAATCCTTGAATTATGGGTCCAATAGCTAATGCCTTGGTTTCTCGTTGTACTGCTTTATAGGTGTTGTTTCCTGTATTTAAATCTGGAAAAATAAACACATTGGCTTGTCCGGCAACTTCAGAGTCTGGCATTTTAGACTTACCAACGGCAATGTCTACTGCTGCATCATATTGAATGGGACCTTCCACTTTTAGGTCCGGTCTTTTTTCCCTCACAATTGCTGTTGCTTTTCGTACTCTTTCTACATCTTCTCCAACACCTGAAGCTCCTGACGAATAGGACAACATGGCAATTTTAGGTTCAATCTCGAAAGCCAAACTGGTTGCTGCCGATGAAATAGCGATTTCAGCCAATTGCTCCGCTGTTGGATTCGGATTGATTGCACAATCTCCATACACAGAAACGCGATCTTCCAAAAGCATAAAAAACACAGAAGAAACAATGGAAGCTTCTGGTTTTGTTTTTATAAACTGAAGCGCTGGAATAATGGTGTGTTGGGTAGTATGAGCTGCTCCTGAAACCATCCCATCTGCATGGCCCTTATAAACCATCATGGTGCCAAAATAAGACACATCTATCATTAAATCTTTAGCCATTGCCAGATTTACGTTTTTGTGTTTTCTAAGTTCGTAAAGAGTTTCTGCATAATCGTCGAAATAAACAGATTCACTAGGGTTTATAATATTGATTTTGTTTAGATCCAATGCAATATCGTGCGTAGTTAGTTTTTCCTCAATCTCCTTTTTATCTCCAAGTAAAGTGATTTTTACAACATCTAGCTCTACCAGTCGTTTGGTTGCTCGTAAAATACGTTCATCCAATCCTTCGGGTAATACAATATGCTTTTTATTGGCTTTTGCTTTTTTCAATAAGTTATACTGAAACATTCTAGGCGTAATTCCATTTGTTTTGAAGGTAATAAGACGTTCGATTAATGCATCAATGTCTACATACTTTTCAAAATCCTTGATAGAAAGTGTGATCTTTTCAGTGTTTTGGGCATAAATTTGCGACTTTATATTTCCAAGACTATTGGTTACAGAAAATGTACCTCCTTGTACTGAAATAATAGGAACAACCGCTGATAGCCCTTCAATAAGTTTAATAATGGAATCTTCGGGTATTAAACCGCCTGTAAGGACGATTCCCGAAATAGACGGATAATTATCTGAAATATTTGCCTGCAAAGCTCCTAAAATAATATCGGCTCTATCTCCAGGCGTAATTACCAAAGCATTTTCCTTTAAATGAACAAGATAGTTATGAAGTTGCATAGCACCCACACTAAAATTACCCGCTTGATTGTTTACATGGGCTTCTCCAAAAAGAACTTTTGCATCCAACGTGTCCACAATTTCCTTGATGGAAGGATGTGATAAAATAGGATTTAGCGGAATTGCATTTACAATCACTTCCGATGGTAAGTATTTTTGCAATTCAGTAACCACCAAGGCCTGGTTTTTAAACTCCACTTTATTGGCTATAACCGCTAAAACTTGAACACCTTTATCCCTAAATGAATCGAAAGCCATTTGTAAGTTACCCACAAATTCGTCTAATGTTTTTCCAACACCACTCGCTAATATAATGGCGGGCACTCCAAGGTTCTTGGCAATTAAAACATTAAAATCAAATTCCATAATGGAACCATCACCAGTAAAGCTTGTGCCTTCCACTAAAACGAAATCAAAACGATCTTCAAGGGCTTTAAATTTTTCAATAATCTTCCCAATTATTTCACCATCCTTGTTTTCATTCTTCATCTTGATGACCTCACTTCTTCTAAAGGCGTAGGCATCTTCAAATTTTATATCTAAGTTGAAATAGGTGGAAACCGTATTTATATGATTGTCTATTTCCCCGGGGTTAAAGTCGTCAATAATAGGTCTAAAATAGCCTACTTTGGCTGCCTTCCCCAATAGAGATTGCATCAACCCTAATGAGACAATAGACTTACCACTATTAGGTTCTGCAGTGGCAATATAGATGGCTTTGTTCATTTTTAAAATTTTGACAAAAGTATGAAACATTTTGCATCCAAGTGGCGAAGACTTGTATTATTGGACGAGATATTTTCTTTTAACTGAATTTGAATAGTTATCTAAAATTTATTATCAATAATAGCTCTCTATTTAAGCAATTACAACGTATAAGTTACTCTCGCAGTTCATTTTCTTCTCGAATCGACTGTTCTGTTTTTATCTCACATTTTTTAACGTTCCACAGCTTCTAGCTTGAAGATAGTTCTCTTATTTCAACATAATACCTCCTGTTCTTAAAATATAAAACCACTCTTTTTTTAATTCAATTGAAGGTTTAAGCTGTTTACAAATACTTTGTATATTTGTCTTGATTGGTTATCAATTAAGAATCTATGAACAAACCCATACACCAATTTTTCACAGAAGATCATCATCGCATTGAGAAATTGTTGATTAATGCGACGAAAAAATCGGGTGAGATTGAAATGGATTATTATCATCAATTTCGAACCCAATTGTTGCGACATATCAAAATGGAAGAAAAAATTCTTTTTCCAGCAGCAAAAAAGGCAAATCCTGAGGTGATGAAAGAACTCCTTCCTCAATACCGACTTGAACATGGAGCCCTGACCGCCTTAATGGTGCCTCCCCCAACTTTGTCCCTAATAAAAGTGATAAGGTATCTTTTGGATAAACATGATCTGGCTGAAGAAGAACCAGGAGGATTATATGATGTTTGTGAGCGCTTGACCCATGAACAAACACAAGAAATTTTAGAACAACTCATGGCAACAAAGGAAGTTCCTGTTCACCCTCCCAATCCGGCACCAATAGCAATGGCTTCGGCCAGGCGTGCTTTGGAAAGAGCGGGTTATGATTATGATGAAATGCTTCGAAACGCTGAAAGTCAAAAAAAATAGAAGCATTTAAAAAGCGTTCATAAAAAAAGGAACCTTATTGGCTCCCTAAATACTTATTCTTTTGTTTTGATGACTCTGACCTTCCATTCGTCCGGACCTTTTTCAATATATTCCCATCTAAAAAGATCATCACTTTCTGCTTCCATCTGGTAATAAAGAGGTATGGGATCATGATCGTTGATGAATTCAAAAGCTTCACCCGGTTTTGTATCAGCAAATGCTTTATAAAACATTTCATGGCGCTCTGTCGGTGGGAAAGGCCGCAAATCAAATTCATTCACAATAGCATAACCATCATCTCCTAATCCACTTTTGGTTTTTTTGGTGATATGTACAACGTATTCATTTGGCTCTTGCTTTTTATAAGTCCAAGAATGCTGTCCTTCAAATTTCTGAGTAAAAATATCGTGGATTTCCTTTGGATTTTCAGCAGCGATTATTTCCATAATATCCCCTGGCTCCATCATGCCATAACGATGAAATACGATTTGCTTCCATTCTTTCTCTTCAGCTTTCCGAAGATCGAGCAATGTTGAAATATCTGTAAATTCTCTGCCTTGTGATGCCTCGGTACGAGTCACTTTCACAGTCCATTCTCTTCCCCCTCGGTTGAGATATTCCCATCCAACTACATCGCCATAAATGGAGCGGAACTCGTAATAGAGCGGAATAGGGTCATGATCGTTGATAAAAACAAAACTGTCATCAACGGGTAATTCCTTAAAAAGTAAAAGTAATCTTCTATGTCTTTCAATAGGAATATGTATGCGCATATCTAATGCTTCTGCTTGTGTTTTTGTATCCAAAGTACTTTTTTTTAAAGTGTGAATTTTTATTTTTTATTGCTGATTTATTCTTTCTATTAAGAAAAAAATTAAATCAAAAGCAAAGATAAATAGTTTCATTCACACGACACAAATTATATCGGACAAATTTGTCCTTAATAAGAAATTTTGCTTAAATTTGCACCTGGAATTAATAAAGTTGATCTCTAAAACGTAATTAAAAAATGATAAATCCACGTATTGAAATCAAAAAACAACAAGAATATTTGCCACATAAAACATCTAGCACCTATTATAATTAAACTAAACACCTAATAATTAAATAAAATAAAAATGGAAAATTCAAACATACTAAATGCAACGCTTCTAGAGCCAAGAATAAAACATGCTACCATATTTGCACGTTATGATGAACTTAAACCTGGAGAACATTTTATTCTGCATAACGACCATGATCCAAAGCCACTTTACTACCAACTTATGCAACTAAAGGGAGACGTTTTTACCTGGGAATATTTAGAGCAAGGCCCTGAATGGTTTAAAATAAAAATAACCAAAAATTAAGTAATCAATAATTAATTAAACAATTTCAACAAAATGGAAATACTAGTAGATAACATTCTTAATGTAACCTTGTTAGAGCCTAAACATAAACACCCTACCATTTTTGCACGGTATGATGCGTTAAATGAAGGAGAAAGTTTAACCATACATAATGATCACGATCCTAAACCACTTTATTACCAACTTCTTGGAGAAAGAGGGAATGTTTTTACATGGGAATATTTGGAAGAAGGTCCAGTATGGTGGAAAGTTAAAATACGAAAGAATATTTGTGGTGAAATCGATGAAACGCTAGGAGAGCTTGCTGCAAAGGATTTACGCAAAGCAGAAGTTTTTAAAAAGTACGGCTTAGATTTTAGTTGTGGTGGAAAAAAAACGGTAAAAGAAGCTTGTGCAGAGAAAGGACTTGATGTCACTAAAGTAGAACAAGAATTACAGCAAACGGATAAAGTTCCAGCTTCGCACCCTATGCCCTATGATGAATGGGAATTGGATTTCCTTGTAGATTATATTGTTAACACGCATCACCGTTATCTTAGAAAAAATTTACCGGACATTGCTAAATATGCCAACAAAGTCATGGAAGTTCACGTCGAACAGCATCCGGAACTATTAGAAATCAATAATATAGTTCAAGCTGTAAACGAGGAAATGACAGCTCATATTGCAAAAGAAGAAAAGCTACTGTTTCCATATATCAAAGAGTTAGCGCGTGCCGATAAAAGTATACCAAAGCCAAAAGCAACACATTTCAACTCGATAGAGGATATTGTTGACAATCATGAAAAAGAGCATGAAACCGTAGGAAATAGTTTGAATAGCATCAAAAAACTCACCAATAACTACGTGTTACCTGATGATGCTTGTGCGAGTTATACCTTAATGTATAGCATGTTAAAGGATTTTGAAGAAGACACGCTTCTACATATTCATTTAGAAAATAACATTCTATTTCCAAAGGCCATTCAATTAGAAAAAGAATAATGAAACCAATTAACGCCAATACCAAAATTGCTCGAATTATAAAAGAACATCCAGATGCATTAGAAGCGATTATCAGCATCAGTTCAAAGTTTGAGAAATATAGAAATCCCTTGTTGAGAAAGGTATTTGTTGGGCGAACAACTATAGCTATGGCTTCAGAAATGGCTGATTGCGAGATGTCTGTTTTCTTCGATAAACTCAAGCCATTGGGCTTTGAAATTGATGAAACAACGCTGCCCATTGAAGAGGAAACAAAAGAACTGCCAGCATTTATCACAGCACTTACAAAGGAACAGATTATCGATTTTGATGTGCGTGAATTGCTAGCATCAGGCAACGATCCACTAAGCTTAATTTTAGGCAAAATTAAAACCGTTCAACCTGGCCAAGCATTAAAAATCATTAATACGTTTGAACCAGTTCCGTTGATTAAAATGTTGGAAAATCAAGGATTCGTTACTTATACAGACGTCATA
>Ga0209075_1001358_pt1 | contig 22995 bp, 22 predicted proteins | sample Stecom2011_FD_187523 | JGI IMG/M metagenome (GOLD analysis project Ga0209075, IMG submission 187523) | Agricultural soil microbial communities from Utah to study Nitrogen management - Steer compost 2011 (SPAdes) (version 2) | ecosystem: Environmental > Terrestrial > Soil > Agricultural land...
CCCTGGCGTAGGACCTCCTCTTCGGCTTGTCCCCGGCGCCCCTTGATGCTGGTTTCAGGAACAGGCCCAGAGCCTAGCGCGAAGGGAGGCCGAGGTCATCCGCCATGGCGTCCAGGAACCACTCCTGCACCAGCACACGGAAGTCGCCGCGGCGGAACACCGAGCGGCGCCCCCAGGGGCCGCTGGCGTCGTGGAAGCCGGCGGTGGCGGTAGTCGCCTCGATCTCGCCCCGCGCGAGGTCCGGCTGGCTGAAGAGCCAGGAGCCCAGGGAGCGCTCCCCCAGCCGGGCCAGCTCCTGCTCGGGAAGGCCCGCCAGCGGCGCCACCGACCGGGCCACCACCCAGGGGCGCTCGCCCAGGCAGAGCGCCACCTCGCGCAGCCAGGCGCGCTGGCCGGGGGCGAGGCCCAGGGCTCGGGCCTCATCACGGCGCGGGGTATCCAGGCGCTGGTCGAGCAACTGGACGCGGAAGGGGCGTGGCGCACCGGCCTCGGTGAGGCGCAGGGTGAGGGAATCCCGGGAGCCCACCCAGCGCTGCCAGGCGGGGCTCATGGCGGGGCGGGCCGTGGCCAGGGAGGTCCAGCGCGTCGGGGCGCGGGTCTCGGAAGTCGGCAGGTCGGACACCGTCGGGCTCCGCGTCGATTCAGGGGCGGCTAGTGTAACATGCGGGGGAATTCCTTCCTGACCCGAGGAGACCCATGAGCGCTCCCCTGACCATCATCGGCTCCGGCATGGCGGGCATCGGCCTGCTGCGCGCCCTGCGTGCCCTGGACGCCGAGCGCCCCGTCACCCTGATCACCGCCGACAGCGGTGACGACTATTCGAAGCCGCTGCTCTCCACCGGCTTCGCCAAGCGCCTGCCCCCGGAGCGGCTGGCGGCGCGCAGCGCCCTGCAGGTGGCCGAGCAGCTCGATGCCGTGGTGCGTACCCATACCCGGGTCGAGGCCATCGATACCGCGGCGCGCACCCTGATGATCGGTCGGGAGACGCTGCCCTGGAGCGAGCTGGTGCTGGCCACCGGCGCGGCGCCGGCCGCCCCCTTCCCGGTGGCCGATGCCCTGGCCGGGCGGGTCTTCACCATCAACGACCTGGAGGACTATCGCGCCTTCCACGCGGCGCTGGAGGCGCTGGGGCGGCCGGGGCGGATCGCCATCGTCGGTGCCGGCCTGGTGGGGTGCGAGTTCGCCAACGACCTGCTGGCGGGCGGCCATGCGGTGAGCCTGGTGGCTCCCGAGGCCGCCCCCCTGCCGAGGCTGCTGCCGGAGCCCCTGGGCCGTGCCCTGGGCGAGGCCTTCGAGGAGGCCGGCATGGAACTGGCGCTGGAGGTCGGGGTGACCGCCCTCGAGGCGGCCGGGGCCGAGGTGGGCCTGAGCCTCGACGATGGCAGCCGGCTGACGGCGGACCTGGTGCTGGTGGCCACCGGCCTGCGGCCGCGTACCGCCCTGGCCGAGGCGGCGGGCCTGGCAGTGGGCGGAAAGGGCATCCACGTCGACCGGCGTCTGGCCGCCTCGGCGGCGGGGGTCTACGCCCTGGGCGATGTGGCCTGCGTCGACGGCGTGAACGCCATGTACGTGCAGCCGCTGCAGGCCAGCGCCAGGGCCCTGGCCAGGACCCTGTCCGGCACGCCCACGCCGGTGAGCTACGGCCCCTGGCCGGTGGTGGTCAAGACGCCGCTGCTGCCGGTGGTGGCCCTGCCGCCGGCGCTGCCCCCGGCCCGCTGGCGCATCGAGGGAGAGGCGGGTGACTTCACCGCCCTGGCCGAGTCGGAGGACGGACGTTTGATCGGATTTGCGTTGACAGGGGCCTGTGTCCGTCGGAAAGTTGAACTGGCGCGGGTTGCACCGCCATTGCTAGGCTAGATCTTCGACAACAAGACCCCGGCGACAGGCGCCCGGGGAGGATGCCAACACCAGGAGGGCAGTATGCGTAAGCCAGAACTCGCCGCGGCGATTGCCGAGCGTGCCGATCTTTCCAAGGACAAGGCGAGCCAGGTGCTCAACGTGATCCTCGACGAGATCACCGGCAGCGTGGCCCAGGGCCAGGATGTGTCGCTGATCGGCTTCGGCACCTTCACCGTGCGCGAGCGCGCGGCGCGTACCGGCAAGAACCCCCAGACCGGCCAGCCGCTGACCATTCCGGCCAGCAAGACGGTGGCCTTCAAGCCCGGCAAGGGGCTCAAGGACGCGGTGGCCAAGTAGGCTCACCGGCACGACGTCGGCGGCCCGCTCCGGCGGGCCGCGATGCCTTTCCCTCCATGGATTCGGTGGCGACAACGACATGAAGCTGCGACTGATGCTCTGGCTGCTGGCCTTCCTGCTCAAGCGAGCCCTGCGCCGCAAGGCCCGCTTCCGCGAGCTGCTGACCGAGATGCGCGGCCTCGACTGGGGTATCGCCACCGAGGACCTCTCCGTGGCGCGCCACTACCGGATGTCCTCCCGGGGCATCCAGAGCGGGCCCGGCCTGCCGGTGGACCTCGACCTGGAGCTGCGCTTCGAGGACGAGGCCACCGCCCTCAGGGTACTCAGGAAGCCCACCCAGCAGGCCTTCCTGGACGGCATGATGGAAGGCAAGGTCCGCCTGGTCGGCGACTCCGCCGATCTCCAGAAGCTGCAGCGGCTGCTCAAGCACCTGTGACCGGGCTTCGCCCGGAGCTTTAAGCGATAAGCCTTAAGCTATAAGAAAAACAGTGTTAAGAGGTTTCGTGGCACATCCTGGCTTACGGCTAAACTTGCCCGTAGCGCCCCGCCGCCTCCCCCAGCCAGCGACGAATCAGCGGCCGGCTCGCCTCCGGGTGGGTGGCCAGCAGCGCCTCGGCCAGGGGCGCGACCCGCTCCAGCAGGTCCGCGTCGCGCTCCAGGTCGGCGATCTTCATCTGGGCGAGGCCCGTCTGACGGGTCCCCAGCACCTCGCCGGGGCCGCGCAGCTCCAGGTCCTTCTCGGCGATGCGAAAGCCATCGTTGGTCTCCCGCATCACCGCCAGGCGCTCCCTGGAGTGGGCCGACAGTGGGGGGTGGTAGAGCAGCACGCAGAAGCTCGCGGTGGAGCCGCGGCCGACCCGGCCGCGCAGCTGGTGCAGCTGGGAGAGCCCCAGCCGCTCGGGGTTCTCGATGATCATCAGGCTGGCGTTGGGCACGTCGACCCCCACCTCGATCACCGTGGTGGCCACCAGCAGGTCCAGCTCGCCGGCCTTGAAGGCGTCCATCACCGCGGCCTTCTCGGCGGCCTTCATGCGCCCGTGAACCAGGCCGATGGCGAGCCCGGGCAGCGCCTCGGTGAGCTCGTCCCGGGTCGCCTCGGCGGCCTGGCACTCCAGCACCTCGGACTCCTCGATCAGGGTGCAGACCCAGTAGGCCTGGCGCCCCTCGGCGCAGGCGTGGCGAATGCGCTCGACCACCTCGGGGCGGCGCTCGTCGGGCATCGCCACCGTCCTCACCGGGGTGCGTCCTGGGGGCAGCTCGTCGATGATGGAGACGTCCAGGTCGGCGTAGGCGCTCATCGCCAGGGTGCGGGGGATGGGGGTGGCGGTCATCACCAGCTGGTGGGGTGTCAGGCCGCCGGCCTCGCCCTTCTCGCGCAGCGCCAGGCGCTGGTGGACCCCGAAGCGGTGCTGCTCGTCGACGATGGCCAGGCCCAGGCGCTGGAAGTGCACGTCGCCCTGGAAGAGGGCGTGGGTGCCCACCACCATGCGCGCGCGGCCATCCTGGATGGCCGCCTTGGTGTCCAGCCGCGCCTTGCCCTTGAGCTTGCCGGAGAGCCAGGCCACCTCGATGCCCAGCGGCTCGAACCAGGCCCGGAAGGCACGGTAGTGCTGCTCGGCCAGGATCTCGGTGGGGGCCATCATCGCCGCCTGGCAGTCCCCGGCGATGGCGGAGAGCGCCGCCATGGCGGCCACCACCGTCTTGCCGGAGCCCACGTCGCCCTGGACCAGGCGCAGCATGGGCACCTCCCGGGCCAGGTCGGCGCCGATCTCGTCGAGCACGCGGCGCTGGGCGGCGGTCAGCGAGAAGGGCAGCTGGGTGAGAAAGCGCGCCTGCAGGCTGCGTCCGCTGGGGAGCGCCGGTGCGCCATCCTCCTGGATGCGCAGGCGGACCTCCTGGAGGCTGAGGCGGTGGGCCAGCAGCTCCTCCAGGGCCAGGCGGCGGCTGGCCGGGTGCCGGCCGCTGGCGAGCTGGGCGGGGTCCACCTCCGGGGTCGGCTGGTGCAGCAGGTGCAGGCAGCGGTGCAGCTCGGTCAGGCGAAAGCGGCTGCGCAGGTCCTCGGTGATCCAGTCGGGCAGCGCCTCGGGGTGGGCGTCGAGCAGCCCCAGGGCCTGCTCGATCAGCGCCCGCAGGCGGCTCTGGTGGAGCCCCTCGGTGGTGGGGTAGATGGGCGTCAGGTGATCCTCCACCGGCGGGGCGTCGGCCTTGAGCAGCCGGTACTCCGGGTGGTAGAGCTCGAGCCCGGTGGCCCCGGCGCGGGCCTCGCCGAAGCAGCGCAGCCAGCCGCCCGGCTGGAACTGCTGCTGCTGGGCCGGGGAGAAGTGGAAGAAACGCAGGCTGAGCAGGCCCGAGCCGTCGCGCAGGCGCACCAGCAGGCTGCGCCGGCGGCCGCGGACCACCTCGGCGGCGACCACCTCGCCCTCCACCACCGCCTCGTGGCCGGCGCGCAGGGTGCCGATGGGGGTGATGCGGGTACGGTCCTGGTAGCGCAGCGGCAGGTGGAAGAGCAGGTCGGCCACGCTCTCGAGGCGCAGTCGAGCCAGCTTCTGCGCCAGCGCTTCGCCGACCCCCTTGAGCGACGTGACCGGCGCATCGAGCTCGTTCATGCCGGTTCGGGTCTCGCCTCGCGGCAGCGGGCGATGGCATCGGTGACCGCATCGATCGCCTTGGGGCGCGGGAAGCTGGCGCGCCAGGCGATGGCCACGGTGCGGGTGGGCGCCGGGGCTGCGAAGGGCACGCTGGTCAGCAGGCCGCTCTCGTAGTGGCTGGTGCCGATGGCCGAGCGCGGCAGTACCGTGATGCCGAGCTTGGAGGCCACCATGTGGCGGATGGTCTCCAGCGATCCCCCCTCGGCGGTCAGGGTGTTGTGAGGGCTGGCGAGCTTCTGGCTGATGGCCGGGCAGGCCTCGAGGATCTGGTCGCGGAAGCAGTGTCCCTCGCCCAGCAGCAGCAGCCGCTCCTTGAGCAGCTCCTCCTTGTGGATGACCTCGCGCTCGGCCCAGGGGTGGTCGGCGGGCACCAGCACCTCGAACTCCTCCTCGTAGAGGGCCTTGGTGAGCACGTCGGTCTCGGTGAAGGGCAGCGCCACGATGATGGCGTCCAGCTCGCCGCTTCTCAGCTTGCGGCGCAGGTTGCCGGTGAAGCCCTCCTCGATGTAGAGCGGCATCTGCGGGGCGCTGCGGCGCAGCTCCGGCACCAGGTGGGGGAACAGGTAGGGGCCGATGGTGTAGATGGCCCCCAGCCGCAGGGGGCTGGCCAGCTGGTCCTTGCCGGCGCTGGCCAGCTCCCTGATGACGCTGGTCTGCTCCAGCACCCGCTGGGCCTGCTCGACGATCTTCTCCCCCAGGGGGGTCACCTGGACGGTGGACTTGGAGCGCTCGAACAGGGCGACACCCAGCTCCTCCTCGAGCTTCTTCACCGCCACCGAGAGGGTGGGCTGGGAGACGAAGCAGCGTTCGGCGGCGCGTCCGAAATGACGCTCCTGGGCGAGTGTCACGATATAGCGCAGTTCTGTTAGAGTCATCTTGGTTGCCTTGCAGGCATCCTCTTGAAAATCCAATAGGGACTTTTTATCAGGGGGCAGGGAAAAGGTGAAGACAACAACGCTGATTCTGGGCTGTGGGGATATCGGGATCGGGCTGGGCCAGCGGCTCAAGGCGGCCGGCCAGCGGGTGGTGGGCGTGCGCCGCAATGCCCAGGCGCTGGCCGGCAGCGGGCTGGAGGCGGCGGCGGCGGACCTCACCGACGCCGCCAGCCTCGCCGCCCTGCCCGACGCCGACGTGCTGGTCTATGTGGCCAGCGCCGACCGCTTCGAGGAGGAGGCCTACCGGGCCGCCTACCCCGAGGGGCTCAGGGCGGTGCTGGAGGAGTTCGGCGCCCGCAAGAAGACGCCGAAGCGGGTCTTCTTCGTCTCCTCCACCAGCGTCTACCCCCAGCAGGCCGGTGAGGAGGTGGACGAGGCGAGCCCGGCCGAGCCCACCGGCTTCGCCGGCCTGCTGATCCGCGAGGCCGAGCAGGCGCTGTTCGACCACCCCCTGCCCGGCACCGCGGTGCGCTTCTCGGGCATCTACGGCCCCGGCCGCGATCGCCTGATTCGCCAGGTGAGCGAGGGGCGCATCGCGCCGGAAAGCCCCGCCATGTACACCAATCGCATCCACCGGGACGACTGCGTCGGCGTGCTGGCCCACCTGATCGAGCGGGAGCTGGACGGCCAGGAGGTCGAGGCGCTCTACCTGGCCAGCGACTGCGAGCCGGCCCCCCTCCACGAGGTGATGAGCTGGCTGGCCAGGCAGCTCAAGGTGGAGGCCACCGAGATCATCCAGTCGCCGCTGCGCCGCCGCGCCAGCAAGCGCTGCCGCAACGCCCGCCTGCTGGCCAGCGGCTACGCCTTCCGCTACCCCAGCTACCGCGAGGGCTATATCCAGGTGCTCAGGGAGGGCGGCTTCCTCCCCGAGAAGGCGTGAATTTGCCCAATAAATTGGTTCTGGTATGGATTGGCCTGTTCGGCGGTTCAGTGTGGGCGGCCGGCCGTGCCGGGCGAATGGAGGCCGAAGGACTCCCTGGTGGCAGGTGCAGAGTAGGCAACACCGCCGAGGCGCCTTCGTTGCCATTCGTCGAGGCGTCGAACCGTCGGTGGACCCAAGCTCCCACAGGGCAGTGTTGTACCCGAGCACAATCAGAGCGCGAAGCGGTAGCCCAGGGTCAGGGTCTCGAAGCCGTCATTCGGCCTCTTGATCCCGGCGTTGGAGTAGTGGGTCAGCGCCAGGGAGAGCTCCCCCCCGGCCCAGGGCATTCCCACCGCCAGGCGGTCCTCGAACTGGAAGGCGGTGGAGAGGTTGCGTGCCTCCACCCGGGTCTTGAGGAAGAGGGCGGCGCCGATGCCCCCTTCCAGGAAGAGCTCCCGCTCACCGGCGAAGGTCCAGCGCAGCGCCGGAGAGAAGAGCAGGGCGGCATTGCCGTCCTGCTCCTCGCTGGAGAGCAGCAGCAGGCCGGTGGCCAGCCGCAGGTCCAGCCGGGGATGCAGGCTCTCCAGTGGAAAGCGGCGGTCGACCTCCACCTTGAGGGCGACCGTGGATTCGCTGGTGGCGCCGGCGGCGACCTGCAGGTCGGCCATGGCCGGGCCTGCGGCCAGCAGCAGCGTCAGAGCGGCGCAGGCCGCGCGATGCGACTCGAGAGACATTCCCTTCTCCCCGCATGTTCCTGATGGCTCAGCTCACCCGAGAGCGCGCCAGAGGCGCGTAGCGAACGGGCTGGCCGTCATTGATCGAATGAATCAGCGTCACCTGATTATAGGGCCATTCGAGGTCTACGTCCGGCAAATCGTCGGCCTCGAGGCGCTCCGCCCCGCGCAGCAGGGTGACGTGGGGGATGAAGCGGGAGGGGCGCCCCGGCAGACCGTGGGCTTCCAGGCGCTCCCACAGCCGCTCGTGCAGTTCCTGGAGGGCGGTATCCGGGCGGCGACCGCCCACCCAGACGATACCCGGGCGACGGAAGTGACCCCAGACATCCAGCGTCCAGTGCCCGGCGGGGATGGCCAGCGAACGGATCTCTTCCGACAGCTCCTCGGCCTGCTCGTCGCCCACCTCGCCGAGAAAGGCAAGGGTCAGGTGGAGGCTCGCGTCCGGCATGCGTCTTCCGCCGCAGCGGGCCTGGGCCACATCGGCCAGGGCGCCGAGCCGCTCGCGCAGTCCGGGCGGCGGCATCAGCGCCAGAAAGAGCCTCATTCCCCTGTCAGTCGCCGATGACCATCACGGCTTCCGCCTCGAACTGGGCGCCCTTGGGCAGCGCCTTGACGCCGATGGCAGCACGCGCCGGATAGGGCATCTCGAAGAACTCCTCCATCACCTTGTTGACCACCGCGAAGTTGTCCAGGTCGACCAGGTAGAGGTTGAGCTTGACGATCTCGCCCAGGGAGCCTGCGGCCTCCTCGCAGACGGCCTTGAGGTTGGTGAAGACCTGGCGGGCCTGGGCCTCGAAGTCGTCGGAGACGATCTCCATGGTGGCCGGGTCCAGGGGGATCTGGCCGGAGAGGTAGACGGTGTTGCCGGCCTTGATGGCCTGGGAGTAGGGGCCGATGGCGGCGGGCGCCAGTTCGGTATTGATCACGGCCTTGTTGCTCATGGTGTGCTCCGTCGCGAGTTGTGGTGCGTGATAACGAAAAAGCGGCCCGGCTGCCCCATCGGGAGGGCAGAGCCGGGCCGATGGGGTAACTCAGTTGCCGAGCCGGGTGATCCGCTCGACGTGGGAGAGGTTGCGCAGCCGCTTGATGATGCGCGCCAGGTGGACGCGGTTGCGTACCGCCAGGGTCAGGTTGACGGTGGCCAGGCGGGCGTCCCGCTCCTCGATGCCGATACGCTCGATGTTGGCGTCGGCGTCGGTGACCACGCCAGCCAGTTCGGCCACCAGCCCGCGGCGGCTCTCCACCTCGAGGCGCAGCGCCACCGGGAAGTCCTCGGCGATATCGTCGGACCACTCCAGGGCGAACAGCTTGTCGGGGTCGCCCTTCAGCTCGCCCAGGTTGCGACACTCGGCGCGGTGTACCACGATCCCCTTGCCCACCGAGAGGTGGCCGATGACCGGGTCGCCGGGCAGCGGATGGCAGCAGCGGGCGAACTTGATCACCATGCCCTCGGCGCCGCTGATCACGATGGGGCCGTGGGCGCGGGGCCTCTCCCCGTCCGGCGCGACCTCGCCATGGTGCAGGTCGAGCAGGCGGCGGGCCACCACGTGGGTGACCCGGCTGCCCAGCCCGATGGACTCCAGCAAGGCGTCCTCGTTCTTCAGGCCCAGCTCCTGCAGGAGGGCGCCCAGCGGCCCTTCGGGCAGCTCCTCGAGGCTGGTCTCGAACTCCGACAGTGACTTGTTGAGCAGCCGCCGGCCGAGCTGGACCGCCTCGGTATGCTGCTGGTGCTTGAGGGCGTGGCGGATCGCCGAGCGCGCCTTGGCGGTGGCCACGAAGTTGAGCCAGGTCAGGTTGGGCCGCGCCCCGGGGGCGGTGATGATCTCCAGGGTCTGGCCGCTCTCCAGTCGGGTGGAGAGCGGGGCCAGGTGGCGATCAATGCGGCAGGCGATGGTGCTGTTGCCGATATCGGTGTGCACGCTGTAGGCGAAGTCGATGACCGTGGCGCCCTGGGGCAGCTCCATGATGTCGCCCTTGGGCGTGAAGACGTAGATATCGTCCGGGAAGAGGTCGTTCTTGACGTGTTCGATGAACTCCAGGGAGTCCCCGGCGTGACGCTGCATCTCCAGCAGCCCCTTGATCCAGGAGCGGGCCCGGGCGTGGCTGCCCTCGGCGATGGGGTGGTCGGTCTGGCCGGCCTTGTAGAGCCAGTGGGCGGCGATGCCGTTGTTGGCCATGGCCTCCATCTCGCGGGTGCGGATCTGCACCTCGATGGGCATGCCGCCGGCGCCGAACAGGGTGGTGTGCAGGCTCTGGTAGCCGTTGGCCTTGGGGATGGCGATATAGTCCTTGAAGCGCCCCGGCACCGGCTTGTAGAGGTTGTGCACCATGCCCAGGATCCGGTAGCAGCTGTCCACGTCCTCGGTGATGATACGGAAGGCGAAGACGTCCATGATCTCGTTGAACGACTTGCGCTGGTCGCGCATCTTCTTGTAGATCGACAGCAGGTGCTTCTGGCGGCCCACCACGGTGCCGGCCAGCCCCTCGTCGTCGAGGGTTCGCTGCAGGTTGTCCTGAATCTGGCGGATCGTCGAGCGGCGGTGGCCCCGGGCGCTGGAGACGGCGCGCTTGATGCGCTCGGCGCGCATGGGGTGCAGGGCCTGGAAGGAGAGGTCCTCCAGCTCCACGCGGATGGTGTTGATGCCCAGCCGGCTGGCGATGCGGGCGTAGATCTCCAGGGTTTCCCGGGCGATGCGGCGCTTCTTCTCGGGGCGCAGGGCGCCCAGGGTGCGCATGTTGTGCAGGCGGTCGGCGAGCTTGACGATGATGACCCGGATATCCCGGGACATCGCCAGCACCATCTTCTGGAAGTTCTCGGCCTGGGCGACCGCCTTGTCCTCGAAGGCGATCTGGGTCAGCTTGGAGACGCCGTCGACGAGTTCTGCCACCGGCTTGCCGAACTGCTCGGCCAGGGCCTCCTTGTCGACGCCGGTATCTTCGATGACGTCGTGCAGCATGGCCGCCATCAGGCTCTGATGGTCCATGTGCATGTTGGCGAGGATGTTGGCGACGGCCAGGGGGTGGGTGACGTAGGGCTCACCGGAGCGCCGACGCTGGCCGTCGTGGGCCTGCTCGGCGTAGTAGAAGGCGCGCTTGACCTGCTGGATCTCGCTCTGGGGAAGGTAGCCGCCAAGACGGTCGGCCAGGTCATCGATGGTGAACATGCGGCGCGCCCCTGCTTCTGCCCGAGTGTCCTGGAAAGGAAGACGGCGCCTCGGCGCCGTCGCGGATCACTCCTCGGCGGCGCTGCCGTAGTGGGGTTCGCGCACCGGGCGCACCGCCGCCTCGACCGGCTCGTCGAGGACGCTCTCGTCGACCAGGCCGGCGGCGATCTCACGCAGCGCCATCACCGTGGGCTTGTCGTTCTCCCAGGGCAGCTGGGCATCGCGGGAGCCGCGAGCCAGCTGGCGGGCGCGCTGGGTGGAGATCATCACCAGCTTGAAGCGGTTCTCGACGTTTTCCAGACAATCTTCAACTGTGACTCGCGCCATGGATGCCTTCCTGAAAAGCTTGCGGGAACCCGGCAACGAGCACGCGGTGGAGGCGTGGGCGGGTTCCACCTATGGATAGACCTGATAGATTACTCGACCGCCACTCGCCATGACAAGCGCTGCGGTGCAGCGCTTGCCGGTTCAGGCGAGCAGTGCCGTGAGCAGCGGGGCGTGGGACTGGCTGGCGCGCTCCCGGCTCAGCCGCTGGGCGATCACCAGGGCCTGCAGCTCGCGCAGGGCGGTGGTGAAGTCGTCGTTGATCACCAGGTAGTCGTATTCGTCGTGGTGGGACATTTCGCTGACCGCATCGCGCATGCGACGCTCGATCACCGCATGCTCGTCGGTGCCGCGGCTGGCCAGGCGGCGCTCCAGCTCGTCCCGGGAGGGGGGCAGGATGAAGATGGAGACCGCGTCGGGCATCTGGCTGCGCACCTGGCGGGCGCCCTGCCAGTCGATCTCCAGGATGACGTCCTGGCCCGCATCCAGCGCCGCCTGCACGGCCGGGCGGGAGGTGCCATAGTAGTTGTCGAAGACCCGGGCATGCTCGAAGAACTCGCCGCGCTCGATCATCGCCTCGAAGGCGGGCACGTCCACGAAGTGGTAGTTGACGCCATTCACCTCACCGGTGCGCATGGCCCGGGTGGTGTGCGATACCGAGACCTGGATGCCGTCGAGGCTCTCGATCAGCTCGCGCACCAGGCTGGTCTTGCCGGCACCGGAGGGGGCGGAAACGATGAAGAGGGTACCCTGTGGCATGGTCGGCATCCCTGTATGGCAGCTGGATGAAGCGGCATGGGCCGTCGCGGAGCGCGAAGTATCGCATGAAATCGCGGCGCGCTGCATGCCCGCACGATTCGTGTAAGCTCTGGCGTTATGCAGCATCAAGCGGCTCTCGAACCGACAGCGAGGCGTTGTCGTGAGGGCTCCAGGCGATCAGGGCGCGAGGGCCCATGCCGCATCTGCCACGGCCAGACAGGGAGCACTTCATGCACGCCAGGATGGCTGAACCATTGTCCAGCCAAGATGACAACCTGACCCACCGCATACGCGATGTGGCCGCCGATGTCGGCCTGCTGATGGTCGCGGCGACCTTCATTCTCCTCGGCGGCGCGGGTCTGGTCTCCCATCTCCTCGGGGTGGCCTATCCCTTGAGCGGGCTGATGGTGGCCGATGCCGCCCTGGCCGGCTTCCTCGCGGGACTGTGCCTGCTGGGCTGGCTTTTCCCGTCGCACCGTCTTCGCTACCTGGCGGGTGTGCCGCTGGCCGCCATGGCCCTTTACACCCTCATGCATAACGCCTGGGCCGGTGGCCCCTGGCAGGGCGCCTCCTGGGTGACGGGCGGGCCCAGGATTCTCTCCGTGGCGGCGCTGCTGCTGGGCCTGGTTGCCCTCTGCTGCATGCTGGGCATGGGCAGGCGCTGGCGGCGCCTGCTCTGGGTGGCCAGCGGGGGGCTGGCCCTCCTGGCCGGCTGCCTGTCGCTTGCCATGATGCTGATGCCGGCCAGCCGAGCCGGCTGGGCCTCGGGGTTTGTGTCGGCACCGATGCTGGCCACGCTCCATGCCCTGCTGGGCGGGGCTGCCTTGGTGAGCGCCGCCTGGCGAGGCCCGCGCCGGATGCTCCCCCTGGGGCGGCTGACCCAGGCCGGCGCCGTCGCCGGGGTGATGGCAAGCTGCCTTGCCTGGTACGCCCTCACCTGGAGTGCACAGAACGCCATCCAGCAGCAGGCGTCCACCCTGCTGGACAATGTCGAACTCAATGCGCGGCGCGTCATGACCGCGCAGCTGGAGTGGATGCAGCGTCTGGCGTGGCGCCAGGATCAGGGCGGCGCCATGCCGACCGACAGCCTGTGGGATCATGATGTCGATGCCTACTTCCGCCACGCTCCCTACCTGGATGCCCTGGCCGTGATGGGCCCCGAGGGGGAGGTCGATGGGCTGCGCACCTCGAGTCGGCTCGACGGCCCCGACCTGACATGGGAGCTCCTGCAGCCCGAGGTTCGGGACTGGCTGGCCATCGAGTGGGATGCACCCGGGCTGATGCGCTCCCTGGAGGCGCCCGGCAAGCTGCTGCTGGCGGTGCCGATGGATGCGCAGAACCGCCAGCTGGTGGCACGGCTCGACCTGAACGACCTGCTGCAACAGGAGCTCGGGGTCCATCTCAACCACTTCCGGCTGACCATCAGCACCACGCGGCCCCTGATCGAGCTCCGCCAGCCTGGCCGTATGGCAAGTGACGATGCCAGACGCCCTATCCCCCATCTGGGCACACGGCAGGTGGGCCTGCCGGGGGGAGCCCGCCTGACCCTGGATGTCTACCTGGACTCCCGCCAGGCCCTGCTGCGCGCCGGCCTGATGCCCGGCGCCTTCGCCATCTCCGGCCTGATCCTGAGCTACCTGCTGGCCCTGAGTCTGGGGCTGGTTCGCCTGGTGATGGGGCGCTCCAGGGAGCTGCTGGCGGCCCGCCAGCGCCTGGAGGCCCAGTATGACCTGGAGCAGCGTTTCCGTTCCCTCTATCTCTATCACCCGGACGGGGTCTTCTCGGTGGACCGGGACGGGGTCATTGTCACGGCAAACGACGCCTGCAGGGAGATTACCGGACGACCGAACGAGGAGGTGCTGGGGTCCCACTTCTCGGCCCTCCTGCGGCCCCGGGAGGCCCAGCGCATGCAGGCCCTCTTCACCGGCACCCTGGCCGGTCAGCCGGCCCGCGTCGAGTTCGAGCTGGAACATCGCGACGGCCGGCCGAGGTCGATCGACCTGACTGCGCTGCCAATCATCGTCGAGGAGGTGACCGAGGGGGTCTTCGGCATCATCAAGGATGTCACCCGGCAGCGCGAACAGGAGGCCCAGATCGCCTTCCAGGCGAGTCACGACCTGCTGACCGGGCTCGCCAACCGCGCGGTCCTCGATCAGCGTCTCGATGACGCCTTCCGGCGGGCCGGCCAGCTGGGCCACCTGATGGCCCTGATGCACATCAACCTTGACGGCTTCAAGGCCGTCAACGACGGCCTGGGCTATCACGTGGGCAACCAGCTCCTGATCGCGGTTGCCGACCGGCTGCGACAGATGGCGTTGCCGGGTGTCACCCTCGCCCGCATCACGGCGGACGAGTTCTGTCTGCTGCTGCCCGAGCTGGAAAGCCCCGAGGCGGGTTCCCGCGTGGCCGAGGCTATCCTGCAGGCGCTCGGCCGCCCCTACCGGATCGACGGCATGCCGCTGCACGTCAGCTCCAGCATCGGCATCGCCAGCAATACCCCCGATGTACGCCATGCCCAGGCCCTGCTGCAGCGCGCCGACCTGGCCCTGAGCCGGGCCAAGCGGCAGGGCCGCAATACCTGGCAGTGGTATCAGGGCACCGGCCATCGGCAGACGGAGCAGGACGTACTGCTGCGCCACGATCTCTACACGGCCCTGCAGGAAGAGCAGTTCGTGCTGCACTACCAGCCCATCGTGGAGGCCGTCAGTGGGCGTATCAGCGGCTATGAGGCGCTGGTGCGCTGGCAGCATCCCCAGAGGGGCATGGTCTCCCCCGGGCACTTCATCCCGCTGGCCGAACAGACGGGGCAGATCATTCCGCTCGGCCGCTGGGTGTTGCGGCAGGCCTGCCGGGACGCCGCGACGCTGCTGGCCAGCCGCCCCGGGCCCTTCGTGGTGGCCGTCAACATCTCGTCGCTGCAGTTTCGCCGGGCGGGGTTCCTGGAGGACGTCAGGCGGGCGCTCGCCGAGAGCGGGCTTCCCCCGGAGTACCTGGAGCTCGAGGTGACCGAAAGCATCCTGCTGGACGGGGAGGGGCAGGCCATCGACCTTATCAACCAGATCAGGGGGATGGGGGTAGGCGCTGCCCTGGACGACTTCGGCACCGGCTTCTCCAGCCTCAGCTACCTGCGCGACCTGCCGATCCACAAGGTCAAGCTGGACCGGACCTTCATTCAGGATATCGCCAAGAACGCGAGAAATGACGCCATCGTGCAGGGTGTGATCACCATGGCCCACCATATGGAGATGGTCGTCGTGGCAGAGGGCATCGAGACCACCGAGCAGCGGGAGGACATGATCCGCAGGGGCTGCGATCTGCTGCAGGGCTTCCACTTCGCACGCCCCATGCCCCTCGAGGCGCTCGGCTCGCTCTCGCGCTTCCCTCCGGACGAGACGCCTCCGTCGCCCTGAGGCGAGCCGTCATCGGATGTCGGGTGTCACTCGATATTCTGGATCTGCTCCCTCATCTGCTCGATCAGCACCTTGAGCTCCACGGCGCAGCGGGTGGTGCTGGTCACCACCGACTTCGACGAGAGGGTGTTGGCCTCGCGGTTGAGCTCCTGCATCAGGAAGTCCAGGCGCCGGCCCACCGGGCCCTTCTGCTTGAGCTGGCGCTCCACTTCGGCCACGTGGGTGGCCAGGCGGTCGAGCTCCTCGTCCACGTCCGCCTTCTGGGCCAGCAGGGCCAGCTCGGCCTCCAGGCGCTGGGGGTCGAGCTCGCTCTTCACCGCCTCCAGGCGCTCCAGCAGCTGGGTGCGCTGGCGCTCGAGGATCTGCGGCATCAGGCCGCGTACCTCGCCCACCTGGGCCTCTATGGCCACCAGCCGCTCGCGGATCAGCTCGGCGAGCTTCTCGCCCTCCCGGGCGCGGCCGGCCACCAGGTCGTCCAGGGCACTGCGGAACAGTGCCAGGGCGGCGGCCTTGATCGCCTCCGGATCGGGGCCCGAGCTCTCCAGCACGCCGGGGTACTCCAGCAGTGCCAGGGTGTCGGGGGGCGTGGTGTCGGTCACGGCCTCGCGTACCTCTCCGAGTGCACGGGCCAGCTCCGCCAGCCGCGCCGGATTCACGGCGAGGCCGGAGGCGCTGCCGGCAGGCTCATGGCGCAGGCTCACCTCCACCTTGCCCCGGGCCAGCCGGGCACGCAGCGCCTCACGGAAGGCGGGCTCCAGGTCGCGCAGGCTCTCCGGCAGGCGGAAGTGGGGCTCCAGGTAGCGCTGGTTCACCGAGCGCAGCTCGAGCTGCAGGCTGCCCCAGGAGGCGGTGTGCTCCTGGCGGGAGAAGGCGGTCATGCTGTGGACCATGGCGAAGGCTCCTGAGGTGGCGCTGAGGGTCGACTGGGCCGCAGTGTACCCGATCCTCCGGCGGGGCGGCCCGAGGGTGTAGAATGGGCCCCATCGATCCTGAACCCAAGCCCACGAGGTGTTATGTCTACTCCGTTTCGTCGCCCCAGCGGGCGCGCACCCGAGCAGCCCCGCGAGATCCGCCTGACCCGCGACTACACCCGCCACGCCGAGGGGTCGGTGCTGGTGGAATTCGGCGACACCAAGGTGCTGTGCAACGCCAGCGTCGAGCCCGGTGTGCCGCGCTGGTTGCGCGGCAAGGGCCAGGGCTGGGTGACCGCCGAGTACGGCATGCTGCCCCGGGCGACCCACACCCGTGGCGGCCGCGAGGCGGCCCGGGGCAAGCAGGGCGGGCGCACCCTGGAGATCCAGCGCCTGATCGGCCGCTCGCTACGGGCCACGGTGAACCTCAAGAAGCTCGGCGAGTTCACCATCACCGTGGACTGCGACGTCATCCAGGCCGACGGCGGCACCCGCACCGCCTCCATCACCGGCGGCTGCGTGGCGCTGGTGGATGCCATCCGCTACCTGCAGCGCAACAAGCTGATCAAGGGTGACCCCTTCAAGCAGCTGGTCAGCTCGGTCTCGGTGGGGCTCTTCAAGGGAGTGCCGGTGGTGGATCTGGACTACCCCGAGGACAGCGGCGCCGATACCGACATGAACGTGGTGATGGCCGAGGATGGCAGCCTGATCGAGGTGCAGGGCACCGCCGAGAAGGGCACCTTCAGCCGCGCCGAGCTGAATGCCATGCTGGAGCTGGCCGAGAACGCGGGCAACCAGCTCTTCGACCACCAGCGCGAGGCGCTGGGCATCCCGCGGTAAGCGGGAAGCGAGGGGCGCCGGGCCAGGGCCCCCAACGCATCACGCCGGCCATGGTGGCCGGCGTGATGCGTTCCGGTGAACCGGAACGGCGACGGGGAGGGGCGTCAGATCGGCAAGTCGTACTCGACGATCAGCGGCGCGAACTCCGAGAAGGTGGCGTCGTAGTCGATCCAGGCGTCCACCACGTGGCGGCGGAAGTTGGGGCCCACCACCTGGTAGTCGATGCGCCAGCCCTCCTGGCGGGAGCGCGGCACCTCCTGGTCGAGCTTCGGCCACCAGGTGTACTCGCCGGCGTCGCGGTTGATCTCGCGGAAGCAGTCGATGAAGCCGGTGGGGCCGAAGACCTGGTCCATCCAGGCGCGCTCCTCGGGCTTGAAGCCGGGGGTGTCCTGGTTGTCGGCCCAGTTCTCCAGGTCGATGGTCTTGTGAGCGATGTGCCAGGTGCCGCAGATGATGTACTCGCGGCGCTTGCGGGCCATCTTGCTCAGGTACTCCTGATACTGGGCCATGAAGGCCTCCTTGGCGGCGGGGTCGCTGCCGTCGGGCATCAGGAAGCTGGCAATGCTGAAGCGGTCGTAGTCCGCCTGCAGGAAGCGCGCCTCATGGTCGCACTGGGGGAAGCCCAGCCCGTACATGATGGCCTTGGGGATCTTGCGGCAGTAGAGCCCGACCCCGGAGAAGCCGTCCTGTTCGGCGTCGAGAAAGTAGCCCTCGTAGCCTTCCGGATAGAGGATGCTGTCGTCCAGCTCGAAGCTCTTGGCCTTGAGATTCTGGACGCAGACGACATCGGCATCCTGGCCAGCCAGCCAGTCGAGAAACCCTCGACCGACCGCCTCGCGGATGCCGTTGACATTGACTGTGGCAATTTTCATACGTGGTCCCTTTACCGTCGCGCGTGTATGATACCCGACGTTTCGACGTTTGGGTAAATGGCCCGGGCCAATAAAGATGATAGGAGCCAGAAGTGGAGCATTCCGGCACGCCTGCGCTGCAGGACTACCAGCGTGAATTCATCGAGTTCGCCATCGAGCAGGGCGTTCTGCGCTTCGGCGAATTCACCCTGAAGTCGGGCCGGGTCAGCCCCTATTTCTTCAATGCCGGACTGTTCCGCACCGGCGGCGCCCTGGCCCGCCTGGGGCGCTTCTATGCCCGGGCCATTACCGACCGCGCTCCCGCCTTCGACGTGCTCTTCGGCCCCGCCTACAAGGGCATTCCCCTGGCCACCACCGCCGCGGTTGCCCTGGCCGACCATCACGGCCGCGACCTGCCCTACGCCTTCAACCGCAAGGAGGCCAAGGCCCATGGCGAGGGCGGCACTATCGTCGGCGCCGCGCTCGAGGGCGATATCCTGATCATCGACGACGTGATCACCGCCGGCACCGCCATCCGCGAAGTGATGGGCCTGATCGAGGCCGCTGGCGCCCGCGCCGCCGGGGTGGTGATCGCCCTGGACCGCCAGGAGCGCGGCCAAGGTGACATGAGCGCCATCCAGGAGGTCGAGGCCAGTTTCGGCATGCCGGTGGTCAGCATCGTGACGCTGGACATGGTCCTGGCCTATCTTGAAGAGCATGCCGACGAGGCGCTGCGCGGCCATGCCGCCGCCATTCGCGACTATCGTTCCCGCTATGGCGTCGCCGCGACCGCGTGACAGCCAACCGGACAAGACAAGGGTCAGGCTCGCCGCAGAGCGGGCCGACGACAAGGAGAGCGAGATGAAACTGACACTGACGCTGCTGGCCGGCCTGACGCTGCTGGGTACCGCGGGCCTGGTCCAGGCCTCCTCCAGCCTGGACCTCAACCTGGGGCCGGATGCGGTGCAGTTCGAGGCCACCGGTGAGGTGGTGGACGGCATCGGCCTCGGTGGCGGCGTGGTGCACAGCGAGTACCGCGAGGATGCTACCGTCTTCCACGCTCAGCTGATGGGCACCAACCATACCCGTGACCACGAGGTGGGCGTCGGGGCTCGCTGGACCCAGTACGACACCGATTACGGCAAGGGCGGCGGCCTGGGGCTGGGTGGCTATGGCTATGTCTACCTGCCCAACCTGCCCGAGGTCTCCCTGGGCGGCTACGGCTTCTACACCCCCGGCGTGGTCGCCAGCCGTGACCTCGACGATGGCTACGAGATCGGGCTGCGCGCCCGCTACGCCTTCGCCCCCAACGTGGATGGCTACCTGGGCCTGCGTCAGCTGGGCGCCGACTTCGACAACGATGCCGGCACCCGTACCCTGGATCGCGGCGCCCAGGTCGGCGTGCGTCTGCGCTTCTGACGCCCCACGCCATCGTTTCTCCGCTGCGGGCCCCGTCATGGGGCCCGCCTGCGTTACAGGACCCGCTACCGGAACCCGCATGCTCGATGTCGTCCTCTACCAGCCCGAGATCCCGCCCAACACCGGCAACCTGATCCGGCTCTGTGCCAATACCGGTTTTCGCCTGCACCTGATCGAGCCGCTGGGCTTCGTGCTGGACGACAGGCGCCTGCGCCGTGCCGGGCTCGACTACCATGAGTGGGCGGCGGTGCGGGTGCACCGCGACTGGGCGGCCTACCTCGAGGCGGCCGCGCCGGTTCGGGTGTTTGCCGTGTCGACCCGGGGGCGGACCGGCTATCATGAGCCGACCTATGGCGAGGGCGACGCCCTGGTGTTCGGCCCCGAGACCCGCGGCCTGCCCCAGGCGCTGCTCGACGCCCTGCCCGAGGCACAGCGGCTGCGCATCCCCATGTGCGAGGAGAGCCGCAGCCTGAATCTCTCCAACGCCTGTGCGGTGCTGGTCTATGAGGCCTGGCGACAGCAGGGCTTTCCCGGCGCGGCAGCGGTGGACTCTGCGAGGCCCGTGCGATGAATGCCCCTGTCACCATCCAGCAGCGCCTGGCCCGGCTCAACCCCCGCCAGCAGGAGGCGGTGCGCTATATCGACGGCCCCTGCCTGGTGCTGGCCGGCGCCGGCTCCGGCAAGACCAGCGTGATCACCACCAAGATCGCCTACCTGGTACAGGCCTGCGGCATGAGCGCCCGGCGCATCGCCGCGGTCACCTTCACCAACAAGGCCGCCCGGGAGATGAAGGAACGGGTGGGCCAGATGCTCAAGGGGCGCGAGGGGCACGGGCTCACCGTCTCCACCTTCCACACCCTGGGGCTCAACATCATCCGCCGCGAGCTCAAGGCACTGGGCTACAAGGCGGGCTTCTCGCTCTTCGACCCCGAGGACGCCAAGGCGCTGCTGCGCGACCTGATGCAGAAGGATGCCCAGGTGGACGCCGAGGCGATCAACTCGGTGCAGCAGCAGATCTCGGCCTGGAAGAACGACCTGATCCTGCCCGGCCAGGCGATGTCCCACGCCGCGGACGACGACGAGCTCTTCGCCGCCCGGGTCTATGAGGCCTACAACCGCCACCTCAAGGCCTACAACGCGGTGGACTTCGACGACCTGATCCTGCTGCCGGTGGTGCTGCTGCGCGACGACCCCGAGGCCCTGGCCCGCTGGCGCAAGCGCATCCACTACATGCTGGTGGACGAGTACCAGGACACCAACGTCAGCCAGTACCAGCTGGTGCAGCTGCTGATGGGGGAGCGCCAGACCTTCACCGTGGTCGGCGACGACGATCAGTCGATCTACGCCTGGCGCGGCGCGCGGCCCGAGAACCTGGTGACCCTGGGCGAGGACTTTCCGCGCCTGCAGGTGGTCAAGCTGGAGCAGAACTACCGCTCCACCGGGACCATCCTGCGCGCCGCCAACACCCTGATTGCCAACAATCCCCACGTCTACGAGAAGACCCTGTGGTCGGACATGGGCGAGGGGGCGCCGATCCGGGTGGTGGTCAACCGCCACGAGGAGGCCGAGGCGGAGCGGGTGGCCAGCGAGATCCTCACCCGGCGCATCAAGGAGCGCGCCGAGTGGCGTGACTTCGCGGTGCTCTACCGCGGCAACTTCCAGGCCCGCCTGCTGGAGCTCAAGCTGCAGCACTATCAGGTGCCCTACAAGCTCTCCGGGGGGACCTCCTTCTTCTCGCGCAACGAGATCAAGGACGCCATGGCCTACCTGCGGCTGCTGATCAACCCGGCGGACGACAACGCCTTCCTGCGCATCGTCAACGTGCCGCGCCGGGAGATCGGCCCCGGCACCCTGGAGAAGCTGGCCAACTATGCCAACGACCCGGCTACCGGACGCGGCATCTCGCTGTTTGCCGCCTGCCATGAACTGGGTTTGGAACAGGTGCTTCCGACACGGGCGGTGGAGCGGCTGGGGCGCTTTACCCACTTCATCGACGGGGTGCGGCGGCGCATGGACCAGGGCGACGCCATCGCCGCCATCCGCGACATGCTGCGGGAGATGGACTACGAGGCCTGGCTCTACCAGAACGCCAGCGCCCCCACCATCGCCGAGCGGCGCATGGCCAACGTCTGGATCCTGATCGACCAGCTCGAGAAGTCGATGCAGTCGGACCCCGAGGAGAGCATGGCCTCCGAGGAGACCGAGACCGACAGCGTGGAGGCGGCCATCTCCCGGCTGGTGCTGCGCGATATCCTCGAGCAGCAGGCCGAGGAGGACGACTCCGACCGGGTCCAGCTGCTGACCATGCACGCCTCCAAGGGGCTGGAGTTTCCCCACGTCTACCTGATGGGGCTGGAGGAGGAGCTGCTGCCCCATCGCAACGCCATCGAGGCGGGCACCGTGGAGGAGGAGCGCCGCCTGGCCTACGTGGGCATCACCCGGGCCCGGCGCACCCTGACCCTGACCCTGGCCCGCCAGCGCAAGGCCTATGGTGAGCTGATGGACTGCGCGCCCAGCCGCTTCCTGGACGAGCTGCCGGCGGATGACCTGGAGTGGGAGGGGCGGCCGGACCGCGAGGATCCGGACAAGAAGCAGGCCCGCGGCCAGGATGCCATCGCCGGCCTGCGCTCTCTGCTGGGCTGAGGGCTCTCTCCTGAGCTGAAGGCGCGTTATTGGGCCGCCGAGTCCGGATGCTGCCACGGGAGGGAGCCACAAACGCAAGCGGGGCGCCGACAGGCGCCCCGCTGCTGTTCCCCTGCGGGGAAGCCTAGCGAACCGGCTCGACCAGGTAGTCGGTGGCGGCCTTCACCTCATCGTCGCTGAGGTTGGTGAAGCCGCCACGGGCCGGCATGGCATTGAAGCCGTTGATGGAGTGGTCATAGAGGGTCTCCATGCCCTGCTCCATGCGGGCGGCCCACTGGTCGGCGTTGCCGCGGATCGGGGCGCCGGCGGCACCGGTCATGTGGCAGGCCATGCAGGCCTGGTTGTAGATCGCCTCGCCGTCGATGCCGGCGTGGGAGGGGGCGTCGCCATCGGCGGCCTCCTCGGCAGCGGCCTCGTCGGTGGCCTCGTCGCTGGCGGCCTCGTCCTCGGCAGCGGCTTCTTCAGCCGGCGCCTCTTCCGCCGGTGCTTCCTCGGCAGGCGCCTCTTCCGCACCGCCGCCCAGCTCCGGCACGTCCATTACCGGCTCGACCAGGTAGGCGGTGGCCGCCTCGACTTCCTCGTCGGAGAGGTTGGGGTTGCCGCCGCGGGCCGGCATGGCGTTGAAGCCGTTGATGGAGTGGTCGAGGAGGGTGGCAAAGCCCTGATCGACACGGGCGCCCCAGGCGCCTTCGTCGCCGCGGACCGGCGCGCCGGCGGCGCCGGTCTCGTGGCAGGCCATGCAGACGCTGTTGTAGATGGCTGCACCGTCGATATCGCTGCCGCCGCCGTTGCCGTTGGCCGCCGGTGCAGCGTCGGCGGATGCCGCGGTGCCGCAGTCGTCCCCCTGCAGGCAGAGCTGGCCCGCCGGCTTCAGACGCTCGGCGATGGCGTCACGGTCGACATCGGCCTGGGCGGTAGCCATGCCGGCGGTCATGCCCAGGGTGGCCAGGCACCCCATGATCAGCTTGCTGGATTTCACTCTCACCACCTCTTGACGGTCCTGTAGGAAGTTGTGTGCGGCGCGGGCTGGGCGACAGCGCGGCCGGATCACGCCATGACGCGCATTCTGGTAGCGCCAGTATACCGACATCCCCGACAGCAGGAAAATGCAACGCCCCCCGCCATTGGCATGAGAGACGGGAATGGCGGGGCCGGTTGGCGCTGGACAGGCGGCGCCTTGCGGTTTAGGATGTGGGCCGCCTGGCGTCACCGCCAGGCATGCGCGCCCATAGCTCAGCTGGATAGAGTACTGCCCTCCGAAGGCAGGGGTCGCAGGTTCGAATCCTGCTGGGCGCGCCA
>Ga0209075_1001359_pt1 | contig 22984 bp, 24 predicted proteins | sample Stecom2011_FD_187523 | JGI IMG/M metagenome (GOLD analysis project Ga0209075, IMG submission 187523) | Agricultural soil microbial communities from Utah to study Nitrogen management - Steer compost 2011 (SPAdes) (version 2) | ecosystem: Environmental > Terrestrial > Soil > Agricultural land...
GACAGGCGCCTCGCCCCTGGTCTCGATCAAGCATGCCGGGTCGCCGTGGGAGCTGGGCGTGGCCGAGACCCATCAGACCCTCGTCGCCAAGGGCATGCGGCAGTTCGTGACCCTCGAGACCGACGGCGGCCTCCGTACCGGCAGAGACGTCATCGTCGCCGCCCTCCTCGGCGCCGAGCGGTTCGGCTTCGGGACCCTGCCCCTCCTGGCCCTCGGCTGCAAGATGGTCCGCCAGTGCCACCTCAACACGTGCCCGGTAGGCATCGCCACCCAGGATCTCGACCTGCGGGCCAAGTACTCCGGCTCGGTCGAGCAGGTGATCTCGCTCTTCCAGCATCTCGCCGAGGAGATCCGTCATCACCTGGCCGCCCTGGGTGCCAGGACCATCGACGAGATCGTCGGTCGCGCCGACCTGCTCCGACCCGTGGACACATCACACCCGCTCTCCCCCGACCTCGCGGCGCTGCTGGTCAACGCCCGGGCCAGACGCCGGCACAACGGCTACCGGCACTTCCCGGCGTCCCGTCTGTCGGAGCTGATCTCGGCGGACGCCGCCACGGCGGTGCGGAGTGCGAGCCCGGTGGAGCTGACCTACCCGATCCAGAACGTCGATCGGTCGGTGGGAGCCCGACTCTCGGGCGAGATCGCCACCCTCCATGGTGACGCCGGTCTTCCCGACGACACGATCCGCATCAGGCTCAACGGCACTGCCGGGCAGAGCTTCGGCGCCTGGCTGATCAACGGGGTTCGAATCGATCTCATGGGCACTGCCAACGACTTCGTGGCCAAGGGCATGGCCGGGGGCTCGATCTCCATCTCGCCGACCCGCTTCGAGGCTGTCCCGCAGGCTGCGGGGAACGCCGTCCTCTACGGCGCCACCGGCGGCCGTCTGTTCGTGGCCGGCCGGGCCGGCCAGAGATTCGCAGTGCGCAACTCGGGCGCCACTGCGGTGGTCGAGGGCATCTCCGACCACGGCTGCGAGTACATGACCGGCGGCGTCGTGGTGGTCATCGGCGAGGTCGGGCGCAACTTCGGGGCAGGCATGACCGGCGGCGTCGCCTTCGTTTGGGATCCCGGCTTGCGTCTCAAGGGACGTCTCGCCGACACCGCCCCTGCCGCACGCCGACCGACCGATGAGGAGCTGACCTTGCTCCGTTCGCTGCTCGAGGAGCACGTCGACCGGACGGCCAGCCCCGTCGCCACGGAGTTGCTCGACGGCGAAGGTCTCACCGCTTTCTGGGTCGTCGACCCCGCCGCCCTCCCCCGGCCACTGGAACTGACGCCGGTGGAGGCCTCCGAAACCGACTAAGCGGCGAGCTCACGAGCACGCAGAAATATCCCGTCGAGCATCTCTGGAGTGAGCCGACCCGTGAAGGTGTTCTGCTGCGACGGGTGGTAGCTGCCCAGCACGGTCGGACCGGCACCGAGACGCACCTCGGCTCCGTGCCCGAAGCCAGGCTTGGGCCGGGGCACCTCCCAGCCGAGACCCGGTGCGTGCTTCAAGACCCGGGCGAACGCCAGACCCCCGAGGGCCACGATCACCCGAACGGCCGGGTTGGCCAGATCGGGGAGGAGCCAGCGGGAGCAGTTGGCAACTTCCTCCGGAGTCGGCCGGTTCTGTGGCGGGGCGCAGCGGACGCTGGCGGTGATGCGGAGACCGGTCAGCTCGAGACCGTCTCCGACGTGGGTGGAGGTCGGCTGGTTGGCGAATCCGACCCGATGCAAGGAGGCGAAGAGGAAGTCACCGGAACGGTCACCGGTGAACATGCGACCGGTGCGGTTGGCCCCGTGCGCCGCGGGCGCGAGACCGACGATGAGAACCGGCGCTTCGGGGTCGCCCAGCGAGGGGACCGGTCGCCCCCAGTACTCCTGATCACGGAACGCCGCACGCTTCTCGATGGCCACCCGCTCCCGCCACTCGACGAGCCGGGGACAGAGACGGCACTCGATCAGATCCATGACCCGACGCTAGCCAGCGTCTCTGTAACCCTTGACTCAGAAGGGAATCGCAAGGACCGTCGACCCGATCGTCAAGACCAGGTTCGTCCGGTTGCCTGTCGAGGAGGCGTTCGGCCTGTTCACAGAGCGGCTCGCCGGCTGAATCAGTCTTCGGAAGTTGCTGCCTGGGCGAGTTGAGCCGCCACCTGCTTGGCCTCGTCGGTGCCCTCGGCAATACGCGCCCGGTCGGTGAGCAGCGTCACCTGATTGTCCAGCACCTGGATGAACCCACCGTGAACGCCGATGGTGACCCTGGGACCATCCACCGGCTCGATCTCGACCGGGCCGGTGACCAGGGCGCCCATGAGGGGCTCGTGGTTCGCCATGATCCCCAACTCACCATCAGGAGTGCGGGCCACCACGATGGTGGCCTCACCGCTCCACACGGTGGCCTCCGGTGAGACGACGTCTACTCGAAACGCCTCAGCCATCTCTCCGACCTCTCTCGCCGTCGATCAGTCGGGGTACGAGGTACGGGGTACGGGATACGGTCAAGCAGCTTCGTCCTTCATCTCGGCCGCACGACGCTCCACGTCCTCCCGACCGCCGACCATGTAGAAGGCCTGCTCCGGGAAGTGGTCCATCTCACCCTCGATGAGCGCCTTGAAGGAGGCGATGGTCTCCTCGAGCGGCGTGTAGATGCCCGGCTGACCGGTGAACTGCTCGGCCACGAACATCGGCTGGGCGAGGAACCGCTGGATGCGGCGGGCACGACCCACGACCAGCTTGTCCTCCTCGGACAGCTCGTCGATACCGAGGATGGCGATGATGTCCTGCAGGTCGCGGTAGCGCTGCAGGATCCGCTGGACCTCGGTGGCGACGAAGTAGTGCTCCTCCCCCACGATCTGCGGGTCGAGGGCGCGGCTCGTGGAGTCGAGCGGGTCGACCGCCGGGTAGATGCCCAGGGCGGTCAGCGGACGGGAGAGCACCGTGGTGGCGTCGAGGTGGGCGAACGCCGTGTGCGGCGCCGGGTCGGTGATGTCGTCGGCGGGGACGTAGATCGCCTGCATCGAGGTGATCGACCGGCCCTTCAGGGAGGTGATGCGCTCCTGGAGGAAGCCCATCTCGTCAGCCAGGGTCGGCTGGTAACCCACCTCCGAGGGCATGCGCCCGAGCAGGGTGGACACCTCGGAGCCCGCCTGCGTGAACCGGAAGATGTTGTCGATGAAGAGGAGCACGTCCTGGTTCTGGACGTCACGGAAGTACTCGGCCATGGTCAGAGCCGACAGGGCGACGCGGAGCCGGACCCCCGGTGGCTCGTCCATCTGGCCGAACACCAGAGCGGCCTTCTCGATGACCCCGGTCTCCTGCATCTCCAGGTAGAGGTCGTTCCCCTCACGGGTGCGCTCGCCGACGCCGGCGAACACGGACACACCACCGTGCTGGGTGGCGACCCGGTTGATCATCTCCTGGATGAGCACGGTCTTGCCGACACCGGCACCACCGAACAGACCGATCTTGCCGCCCTGCAGGTAGGGGCAGATCAGGTCGAGGACCTTGATTCCGGTCTCGAAGACCTTGTTCTGCGGCTCGACCTCTTCGAACGAAGGAGGGTTGCGGTGAATCGGCCAGCGGGGCTCGGAGAAATCGAGGTCCGGGGCATCGAGAGACTCGCCCCAGACGTTGAAGATGTGACCGAGCGTCTGGTCACCGACCGGGACCGTGATCGGCGAACCGGTGTCGATGACCTCGGTGCCACGCACCAGGCCGTCCGTCGGAGCCATGGCAACGGCGCGAACCTTCGAGTCACCCAGGTGCTGCGCCACCTCGGCGATCACCTTTCTCGTCTCGCCGGCAACCGTGAACTCCATCTCCACGGCGTTGAGGATCTCGGGCAGGCCGTCCGGCGGGAACTCGATGTCCACCACCGGGCCTGCCACCTTCACGATGCGCCCCTTGGCTTCGCTCATATCACGACTCCGTTTCTCGTCACTTGTCGGATCCCACCAGGGCCTCCGCTCCACCGACGATCTCGGTGATGGCGGTGGTGATCTCGGCCTGGCGGGCCCGGTTGGCCTGAACTCTCAAAACCCGGATCAGCTCTTCGGCGTTGTCCGTCGCCGCCTTCATGGCCCGGCGGCGTGCCGAGTGCTCCGACGCGGAGGCCTCGAGCAGCATGTTGAAGACGACGGCCTCGACGTACATCGGAAGCAGCCTGGCCAGGATGTCGTCGGGCGAGGGCTCGTACTCGTAGGTGACCCGGGCGGCACTCTCCTCCTCGGTCATCTCCGGTGAGGTGATGGGGAGGATCTCGACCTGGGTCGGGACCTGGGTCAGCGCCGACACGTACTTGGTGTAGAACGCCTCGACGGCGTCGATCCGGCCGTCACCGTACGCCGCCATCAGGGTCCTGGCGATGGCACGGGCGTCGCCGTACCCGGGCGTGTCGGTGACACCGAGCCAGGTCTGCTCGATGCGATAGCCCCGGTAGCGGAAGTAGCCCTGGGCCTTCTTGCCGACGGCGTAGATGAACACGTCCCGGCCTTCCCTCTGCAACTCGACGATCCGGGTCTCTGCCATGCGGATGATGTTGGAGGCGTAGGCGCCCGCCAGACCGCGGTCCGAGGCGACGACGAGCACGCCCACCTTGTTGGGATCGCGTCGCTCCAACAAGGCATGACCCCCGGCCCCCGCCGCACCGACGTTCTTGATCACCTCGATCAGCTTCTCGGTGTACGGCTTGGAACCGGTCACCCGGGCCTGGGCCTTGGGGATGCGGCTCGCCGCGATCAGCTCCATGGCCCGCGTGATCTTTGCGGTGGCCTGGACGCTCTTGATGCGGCGTCTGGTGTCGCGGAGGGCGGCGCTCGCCAAGTCCTACAGCTCCTCGGATCCGCTGGTCTCGAAGGTGCCCTTGAAGGCCTTGATCCCCTCCTCGAGGGCGTCGCCCTCGGGCAGGGCGCCCGTGTCCTTGATGTGGGCGAGGACGTGGCTGAAACGGTCCCGGAAGAAGCGTCGCAGCTCGTTCTCGAACCTGCGGATGTCGCCGACGGGGATGTCGTCCATGTGACCCTCGGTCACCGCGTACAGGGCGAGGACCTGCTCCTCCACCGGCACCGGGGAGTACTGCGGCTGCTTGAGGACCTCGACGACCCGGCGGCCACGCTCCAGCTGGGCGAGCGACGCGGCGTCGAGCTCCGACCCGAACTCGGCGAAGGCGGCCAGCTCACGGAACTGCGCCAGGTTGAGACGCAGCGGGCCGGCGATCTTGCGCATGGCCCCGATCTGAGCGCTACCACCGACACGGGACACCGACTCACCGGCGTTGAGGGCCGGGCGGATGCCCTGGAAGAACAGGTCGGTCTCCAGGAAGCACTGGCCGTCGGTGATCGAGATGACGTTGGTCGGGATGTAGGCCGAGATGTCGTTGGCCTTGGTCTCGATGATCGGGAGACCGGTGAGGCTCCCGCCACCCAGCTCGTCCGAGAGCTTGGCGCAGCGCTCGAGGAGACGGCTGTGCAGGTAGAAGACGTCGCCGGGGTAGGCCTCACGACCCGGGGGACGACGCAGCAGCAGCGAGATCTCCCGGTATGCGACGGCCTGCTTGGACAGGTCGTCGAAGATGACCAGGGCGTGCTCGCCGTTGTACATCCAGTGCTGGCCCATGGCGGAGCCGGCGTACGGGGCGTACATCTGCAGGGCCGGGGCGTCGGAGGCGGCTGCGTTGACCACCACCGTGTACTCCATGGCGCCGTGCTCCTTGAGCTTCTCCACGACTTCGGCGACGGTGGATGCCTTCTGGCCGATGGCGACGTAGACGCACTTGACCTGCTGCGGGGTGCCCCAGTACTGCTTCTGGTTGATGATCGTGTCGACGGCGATGGCGGTCTTGCCGGTCTGCCGGTCGCCGATGATCAGCTGACGCTGGCCGCGGCCGATCGGGGTCAGGGCGTCGATGGCCTTGATACCGGTCTGCAGCGGCTCCTTCACCGGCTGCCGCTCGACCACGGACGGCGCCTGCACCTCGAGGAGGCGGCGCTCGGTGTACTCGATGGGGCCCTGGCCGTCGATCGGGTTGCCCAGGGCGTCGACGACGCGGCCGAGGAGACCGTCGCCGACGGGAACGGAGAGGACGGTGCCGGTCTGCTTGACGGGGCTGCCTTCCTCGATGTGGTTGTAGTCACCGAGCAGCACGACACCGAGGTCGTGCTCGTCGATGTTGAGGGCGACGCCCATGAGGCCGCCGGGGAACTCCAGCAGCTCGGAGGCCATGACCGAGGGCAGCCCTTCGACACGGGCGACACCGTCGGCGATGGAGGAGACGTATCCGACGGTCTCCTTCTCCGTCTCCGGCTGCCAATCGGCCAACCGGCTGCGGAGCGCTTCGGTGATCTGGTCGGGGGTGATGGTGAGATCGGACAAGTGGGACTCCTAACGGCTGGTTACGAGCTGACGCAGGGAGGCCACCTTCTTGGCGATCGACCCGTCGATGACGGTGTCACCCACCCGGGCGACGAGCCCGCCGACCACGGACGGATCGACGACGACCCTCACCTCCACGTCCTTGCCGGTGGCCTTGGTGAGGGCTGCGGCGAGGCGGTTGACCGTCGCATCGTCGAGCGGGACCGCCGAGCGGACCTCGGCGAGGGTCTTGGATCGCGAAGCAGCTGCCGTCTCCATGAGGGAACGGACTATCTGGGGCAGCTCCGATGCGCGATCCAACCCGACGATCAGATGCAGGACGCTCCTGGTGAGACGCGAGGCGCGACCGCCGATCAACTCCTCGAGCACACCCTGCTTGCGCTCGAGGGGAAGCTGCGGGTCGGTGAGAGTGGACCGCAGCTCGTCCGACGACTCCATGGCGCGAGCCACGGCCGCAAGTTCGGACTCGAGACGCTCCACTTCGCCCTCGGCACGGGCCATCTCGTAGATGCCCGCAGCGATACCGGCGATCCTCTCTGACACTGTTTACAACCTCTCCAGGTCGGCCAGGAAGTCGTTGATCAGCTCCTGGTGGGCGGAGGCGTCCAGCGACTTGCCCACGATCTTCTGGGCGAGCTCCACGGAGATCTCCCCGACGTGACTGCGGGCATCGGCGAGGGCACGGGCCAGCTCGCCCTGCGCCTCCTCACGGGCCTTGGCCCGGATCTGGTCGGCCTCGGCCTGGGCCTTGGCAACGATGTCGGCCTTCATCTGATCGGCCTGGCCACGGGCCTCGTCGAGGATGCGATTGGCCTCCGCCTTCGCCTCGGCCAGCTGGGCCTGATAGTCGGCGAGAAGCTTCTCGGCCTCGACCCGTGCCGCCTCGGCCTGCTCCATCTGGCCGGTGATGGCCGACTGACGACCCTCCAGGGTCTTGGTCAGCGACGGCCACACCCACTTCCAGACGAAGAGGAAGACGATCGCGAAGGCGACGAGCCCCGCAATCAGCTCCTCCTTCGCCGGAAGGAGCAGGGCGGCGGGGCCTTCGGCCTCCTCCGCAGCGAGCAAGTACAGGTTCTGCATCAGCCGGCCAGGAAGAAGACCACGAAGCCGATGAGGGCGAGGGCCTCGGCCAGGGCCATGCCGATGAACATGTTGGTCCGGAGCAGACCGGCCACCTCGGGCTGGCGGGCCATGGCCTGGACGGCGTTACCGGCGACCATGCCCACGCCGATGGCGGAGCCGATGGCACCGAGGCCGTAACCGATGGCGGCGAGACCGGTACCGATGTTCCCGGTGAGGCCGCTGGTCTCCTGGGCGAGGACCTGTCCGGCCATCGCCAGCGATGCGATCACTGCATCCATTTTTCCGTTCCCTTTCTTTCTCGAACTTCTCTCAGTGCGCCGCTCGCAACGAATCCTCGATGTACACGGCTGACAGGAGGGTGAAGATGTAGGCCTGGAGGAAGAGCACCAGCATCTCCAGCATGTAGATGGCCATGCCGAGGAGGAACCAGAGCACTCCCACGATGCCACCCTTCATGATCCCGATCTCCGGGATGGCGATCATGAAGGCCACGCCGGAACCGAGCAGCAGGGCCAGCATCGTGTGACCGGCCACCAGGTTGGCGAAGAGTCGAACTGCCAGCGAGAACGGCCGGACGAGCAGGGTGGAGACCAGCTCGATGATGCCGATCAGCGGCCGGAGGGCCACAGGCACGTCCGGGGGCCAGAGCAGGTGCCCCAGGTAGCCGAAACCCTTCTTCTTCAAGCCGACGAAGACGAAGACGACGTAGGTGATCAGCGACAGGACCACCGGGATGGCGATCCTCGACCCCACCGGGAACATCACGAAGGGTGTGATGCCGAGGAAGTTGCCCACCAGGATGAAGAGGAAGAGGGCCAGCAGGTACGGGGCGTACTTCTCGCCGCCCGGGCCGATCACACCGATGGCGATGTCGTTCCGGACGAAGTCGACGACGCTCTCCATGGCGGCCCCGAACTTGGTGGGGACCGACGCCCGGCGCCGGTAGGTGACGAAGAGGAGCACCATGACGATCAGCGCCGCGAGGAAGGTGTAGAGCATCGACCGGTTGAAGCTGCCGAAGAGGACCGGGAGCTCGAACAGCTCCAGGATCGACTCGGGGATGCACAGCGGCTGATTTACCGGGTCGCAGCTGAAGGCGAGTACTAGTTGCTCCACTCGAGTTCCTTTTCCTTTCCTTTGACCACCGCCACCGCTTCAGCACCGATCAGGACCAGGTATGCCGCTACTGCGGTGATACCGAACGCCAGGCGGTCGATCGGCACCAGGTTGGCGATGACCAACATGGTGAGGGTCAACAGGCCCAGCCGGAGGAAGAACCCGAGCAGGGCGCCGGCATGATAGGCAGCAAGCCCGAGCCTGGCCGAAATCGAGAATATGGCGCCGGCGAGGAGGAAGTTGACCACCACGACGGCCACCCCGATCGCCGCGCTCCAGGCCCCCGTGAAGCCACGGGTGAGCCAGAACACCGCTATCAGGACCGGGGCCACGTAAACGGCCCGGGACACGGTGTGCCGGGCCAGATGGCTCTCGATCGCCACGGGCTCAGCGGTCACCCGTCTGATCCTGCTGTTTCATGAGCCGCCAGAGCTGGACGAACCCGGCGTAGGACCCGAGCACGACCCCGGCGATGATGAGCCAGGGCGAGGTGTCCAGCCATCGGTCGAGGAGGAAGCCGAGCAGCGTCCCGGCCAGGATCGAGTTGAGGAACGACCCGCCCGAGAGCCATCCGTCATCGATGGCAGCGGCGATCTGCTTGGTGGGGGTTTGCTGTTTCACTGGATCCAGTTTGTGAAATGCTTCACAAAGCCTATGGGTGCGGTGGGGTAAGGCCAAATCGTACCTGACACGGCACCGACCCGCCCAATGGATCGATACGGCGCCAGACGCTCACGACCGGAGATCCGACCTCCTCGCCGCCCAGGGCGGCGCTCCCCCAGCAAAGCCGGGGGAGAAATCTTGAGCCAGGATCAGTCCCCCACGACAGAGCGTGGAGAGATGGGATGAGTCCCCCACGACCGCAGGGAGTGGGGGAAGGTACCGCCGCCGAGCCAGGATTAGTCCCCCACGAAGTGGGGGAAGGTACCGCCGCCGAAGGCGGGGGTAGGGGGTGGATCAGTCCCCCATGCAAAGCGAGCCTGAAAGGATCAGTCCCCCATGCGAAGCATGGGGGAAGGTACCGCCGCCGAAGGCGGGGGTAGGGGGTGTGTCGAACGCATCCGATTCCTCCGGCGCTTCCTGGCGGATAACTCCAGCAATCGGACAGGTCGGGGCAATACCGTTGCCCCATGCGGGTAGGTGTGCTCGAGGAGCAGTTCGACCTCTCCCCCGCCGACTGGGTGAGCGAGAGGCTGACGACTTTCGCCGTGAACGTGGCTTCGATCATCCCCGAGGGCTTCGAGGCCTACGGACGGCTCTTCCACCCGGCCCACCGCGGCGAGACGCCGGTCTCCTGGGCCGAGGTCGCCGCGCACAACGGCTGCACCGTCCATCCGGAGATGCAGTGGCACACGATCTCAGGTGCGGATTTCTACGAGCCGGGCCCGCCGGGTGGGCCCTGGACCGAGGGGCCGGATGTCGGAAGTCTCCCGCAGGATCTGACCAACATCCTCGTCGACCACCTGCGGAGCCATACCACCACGCCGGAATCGGTGTGGTTCGCCACCTGGAACGGCTGGGATGGTCACCGCCTCGATCCTCGCCCTGGGGTGCTGGCGCGGCTCGGAAAGAAGCTCCAACCGCGTCTTCGTAGAGCGGGGCCGTTGCCACCAATCCTCGAACTCCCGGCCCGCCATTACTGGCTGCTCCACGGCCCGATCGAGGGGGCACTGGAAACCATGATGTCGGCCGGATACGAGGGGTTCGATCCTTGGTGGCAATCCGTGAATCTGTGGTGGCCGGACGACCGGGCTTGGTTCGTGAGCACCGATATCGACTTTGCGTGGACCTACGTCGGAGGCGCACAGGAGCTGATCGACGAGCTCCTCGCCGAACCGCGGCTGGAGATCCTGCCCGCAACCCTCACCGAGCGAATCACCCACGACGCGGATCGCATCAACGCTTCAGACCCCGAGGACGGATGACCGCAGGGTCGGGTCCTGTGACAACTCACCCGCGGGCCCGGAGAGCACGATGCGACCCTCCGACAACAGGTAGGCCCGAGAGGAGATGTCCAACGCCCGTTGCACGTTCTGCTCCACCAAGACCACGCTGACCCCTTCGGCACAAACGTCGCCGACCACGTCGAATACCTCGTCGACGATGACCGGCGCCAGACCGAGCGACGGCTCGTCCATGAGCAGGAGCCGTGGTCGCGCCATCAGTGCCCGACCGATGGCCGCCATCTGCTGTTCGCCACCGCTCATGCTCCCCGCGATCTGTCCTGCCCGGTCGGCGAGACGGGGGAACAGCGAGAACACCCACTCCAGGGTCTCCTCCCGGTGCTCCCTGGCGTCCTTGTGGTACGCCCCCAGGTCGAGGTTGTCCAGGACGGTCATCCCCGGGAAGAGCCGCCGGCCCTCGGGGACGATCGCCACGCCGGCGCGGCAGGCCCTGTGGGTCGGCACGTTGGAGATGTCGACGTCGTCGATGACGATGCTGCCCGACCGCGGTCTGAGGATCCCGGCGATGGAGTTGACCAGCGTCGACTTGCCGGCGCCGTTGGGGCCGACCACGGAGACGACCTCGCCATCGCCGGCCTCGATCGAGACGGACCAGAGCGCCTGGGCGTCGCCGTAGAAGACGTCGATGTCGTCAACCCGCAGCATCGGCACTCCTCCCGAGATAGGCATTGACCACGGCCGGGTCGGTCATCACCTGGGCGGGCGGGCCCGACGCCAGCACCTGACCCTGGTCGAGAACCACGATACGGGTCGCCAGCTGATTCACAACCCTGAGGAGATGCTCGACGAGGACGATCGAGACCCCCGAACGGTGGATCCTCCGGACCACCTGCACGGCGTTGTCGATCTCCACCGGGTTGAGCCCGGCGAGCGCCTCGTCGAGGAGCAACAGCTTCGGCTTCGTCGCCATGGCCCTCGCCATCTCGAGCAGTTGTCGCTCGTGGAGGTTGACGCCGCCGGGCAGGGCATCGGCCCGATCGGACAGCCCGACGAACCCGAGATGCTGCTCGGCCTCCTCTCGAGCCGCGGCGAGGCTCTTCGGCTCCCGGCCGAACATGATGGCGACCGCCACGTTGTCCCTGACCGTGAGGGAGGCGAAGGGCCGGGGGATCTGATAGGTCCGGGCGACACCGAGATGGGCGATCTTGTGCGGGGACAGGCCGACGGTGCCCACTCCGCCCACCTCGATCGTTCCCGAGGTCGGGGGGAAGAACCCGGAGATCAGGTTGACGAGGGTGGTCTTGCCCGAGCCGTTGGGGCCGACGAGACCGAGGATCTCGCCCTCCTTCACCTGGATCGAGACACCGTCGACCGCCTTCAAGCCACCGAAGTGCTTGCGGACGTCCACGGTCTCCATGACCACCCCGTCGCCGACCGGCACTGGCTCGCCGTCGAGCTCGTCGACCGCGGCATGGTGCTTCGCGCTCCGGGCCGGATCACCGGCCTCTTTCCGCGAAGGCAGGAAGGCGATCACGGCCGCCACGGCCAGACCGATCGCGATCGCCCAGATCAGGTCCGGAACCAGGCCCGTCGTCACCAGCAGAACCGGTGTGAGAACCGAGACGAGGGCGATGGTCCACGGGCGCCGCGTGAAGCGGGCCATCAACCCGTCCGGCGCGCCAGCAGGACCAGAGCCGCCAGGACGAGGCCGAGGATGATCAGGCTCCACCCCTCGAGGTTCCCTGCCTGGAGGCGGTTCTGCAGGAGCGTGACGTAGAGCGCGCCGACCATGGGCCCCGCCCAGTGACGCCGCCCACCGAGGACGCTGATCACGATCACCATCACCGGAACCCTCAGGTTGAAGGTGCCCTCCGGGGTGACGAACCCGACCTGCATGGCGCTGATCGCCCCCGACAGACCGGCCAGGAGACCCGTGAGGGCGATGGCGTACATCTTGTGGGAGAACGTGGGCACGCCGATCGCCTCGGCCACGTCCTCGTCGTCGTGGATGGCGAAGAGCGCCCACCCGTACCGAGTGCGGCTCATCCAGTAGGACACCGCGAGCGCGAGCACGGCGATCAGACCGCCCGCCATGAAGACGAAGTCCTGGAAGGTGGGCAGGAACGAGGGCACCGGCGGAACCGGGACGATCACCCCCTGCCCCCCGTCGATCGCATCGCTGAGACGGGCCACGGCGAGGAGGATGAACGGCAGTGCCAGGGTGAGCAGGGCAAAGATCTCCCCCCGCAACGATCTGAGCCGGAACGCCACCATCCCCACGATCAGCGCCAGGACCATCGCCAGCAAACCGCCGATGATCGTGGCCATCCACCACGTCATGTCCTGGCGGCCGGTGAGCACCGCCATGGCGTAGACGCCCACCCCGTAGAAGGCGCCCTGGCCGAAGCTGAAGTACCCGCCGAATCCCGAGAGGAGGTTCCAACTGGTGGCCTGCGACGCCCAGAAGAGCACCTGGAACGCCAGCACCATGTAGAAGCCGGGGAAGGCCTGTGAGCCGATGGCGTCCCTGAGGAACGGGAGCACGAGGACGACGACGAGCAAGGAAAGGATCAGGATCCAGCCGCGGTCGCGTCTCAATGTGCCGCCTTCCTGCGGAACAGGCCCTGAGGCCTGAAGATCAGGGCCAGCACGACGAGCGTGAACACGACGAGAGGCGAGGTTGCCGGCGTCCAGACGATGGCCACCAACCCGGAGACGGCACCGACCAGCAGTCCGGCCCACAGCGTGCCCGCCACGTTGCCGATCCCTCCGAGGATGACGATGGCGAACACCAGCCCGACCCATTCCAGGGCGGAGTCGGGAGTGACCGTGCCGCGCAGGGTGAACAGCATGCCGGCGATGGCGGCCGTCGCACCGGAGGCGCCGGCCAGCAGCAGACCCAGCATCCGATGATCGATGCCGAACGCCGAGGCGATCTCACGGTCCTGGCCGAACGCCTGGAGGGCCCGGCCCGCGTAGGTCTTGTCCAGGAAGTACTTCATGGCGACGACGAGAACCAACGCGAACAATGCGGCCATGACCGTCGGCAGCGGGAAGATCAGGTCCCCGATCCGCACCGACTGCGTCGCGTAGGGATTGATGTCGCCCGGGAGTCTCTGGAAGTCGGCGCTCCAGACGTTCTGGACCACCTGGATGATCACGATGAGGAGCCCGTAGCTGATCAGCAGCGAGTTCAGCTCGGAGACCTCGAAGCGATCGAACACGAGATGGACGACCGCCCCGGCCACGAAGAGGACCGGGACGGTCACCAACAGGGACCCGAGCGGGCCGAGCCCGGTGGGCCCGGCCAGCTCGATGGTCAGATATGCGCCCAGCAGGATGATCCCGAAGTGCGCCAGGTTGATCACTCTCAGGAAGCCCCAGGTCAGCGACAGCCCGAGCGCCATCAGGGCGAACAGACTGCCCTGCAGTGCTCCCGAGACGGCAGCCTGGATTTGCTCCAAGATCAGCCTCTAGGTTCTGTCAGCCTCTAGTTGGAGGGACCCCTGAGCGGGGCGGCCGCCTTGTCCTCCGGCCAGACCACCACCCAGTCTCCGTCCTGCACCTGCTTGAGCATCTGGTTCGTCTCCCAGAAGTTGTTCTTCTCGGGATCGAACTCGACATGACCGACGAAGGTCAGGTCGGCCCCGTTCTCGTGCAGGTAGTCACAGATCGCCTGGTGGTCGAGCGAACCGGCGCCCTCCACACCCTGGATCAGGATCTCCCACGCGTTCCACGAGGCTGCGGCCTGCGTCTCGAAGGTCGTGTACGGCACGCCGGCATCCGCAGCCCGGGCCGCGAACTCCTGGGCGATCTCGGCGGCTTCCGCCGAGAGGCCCTCGAGGACGGTGTCGTTCGGCTCGAACATGGTCACCGACAGGATCCCGTAGTCGTTCTCGGCCGCCAGCGCGAGCAGCGGACCGGGCGCCGGGAACAGGGCGAACATCATCGGCGGCAGGTAGCCGTCGAGGGCGAGCATCGCCTCCATGAGGCCATTGGCGTCGACGCCGAGGCCGTTGAGCATGACCAGGTCCGGATCAGCCGACCGGATCTGGGTGGCGATGGCGTCCCACTCGGTGTTGCCCGGCGGGTACGGGATGTCGGCGACGACCTCGAAGCCGCGCTCGGGGAAGATCTCCAGGGCGGCGGGCTCGTCCACGTCGGGACGGCCGTAGCTGACGAAGGAGACCGAGCCGGACTGGTTGGTCACCACGGCGACCGTCTCGATCCCGTCCAGCGACTCCATGGCGTCGGCCAACTGATTCGGGATGAACTCGTTCGGCGTGTAGCCGATCGACCACGCCGGGAACTGGCACGAGTAGTTGAGCGTGGGGGCCAGGACCGCCGTGTGCTGTGGCAGCACGAACCCGTGTCGCTCGGCGATGGGCATCGCGGCCTGGATGTTCGGCGTGGCGTATGGGCCGATGATCAGGTCGACGCTCTCCTGGCTGATGAGCTGCTCGTAGAGCGTGGCGACGTTGTCGGTGACCGACTCGTCGTCACGGACGTCCCAGACGACGGGACGGCCGAGGAGGCCACCCGCGTCATTGAGACGCTCGACGAAGAGTTCGCCGGCGATCCGATGGATGACGCCGGTGGCGCCGAAGGCGCCCGTCAGGGACAGGGAGCCGCCGACGACGATGGGATCACCGCTCGGCCCACCGGCGGTGGTGGTGGTCCCACCCTCACCGGCCGTCGTCGTGGTTCCGCCCGCCGCGGTGGTGGTGGTCGCATCGCCACCATCGCCGCCGCATGCCGCCACGATCAACGCCAGGGCGACGAGCAATGAGATCAGTCTCGTAGGTCGCATTTTCAGCCTTCCTCCTGCTCCGGTGGCTCAAAGGCCCGCGCGCCGAGTATATGAATACTGAACGCCGCGCGTCGGATTGTTCACCGGCGCTGGACAGCAGGCCCTTCAGACGTGACCGGAGAAGTCGTGCGGATACGGCGGGAACTGTTTGGCGAGCTCGCGCACCTTCTCCCCGATCCGACCCAACTCGGTCTCGTCGTCTCGTGACCTGAGAGCAGCAGTGATCGCCCGGGCGACCTCGACCGCCTGGTCCTCTTTCATCCCCTGGGTCGTCATGGCCGGGGTGCCGATGCGCAGACCCGACGCCCGATAGGGAGGACGCGGGTCGTTGGGGATGGTGTTGAAGTTGAGGGTGATCCCGATGCGATCGAGCAGCCGGGCGGCATCGCGGCCGGTGAGGTCCTCGTCGACCGAGCGCAGATCGATCAGGAAGAGGTGGTTGTCGGTCCCTCCCGACACCACGCGCACACCTTCGGCCTGGACCGCTTCGGCCATCGCCGAGGCGTTGGCGACGATCTGCTCGGTGTAGTCGTGGAACCCGGGCTGGAGAGCCTCGTGGAAGCAGACCGCCTTGGCCGCGATCTGGGACTCGATCGGCCCGCCCTGGGCGTTGGGGAATACCGCCTTGTTGATCCGCTCCCCGTACTCCTCGCGGGCGAGGACGAGGCCTCCCCTCGGGCCGCGCAGGGCCTTGTGCGTGGTGGCCGTGACGATGTCGGCGTGAGGCACCGGCGACGGGTGCGACTTGCCCGCGACGAGACCGATGAAGTGGGCGGCGTCCACCATGAACACCGCACCGATCTCGTCGGCGATCTCGCGGAAGGCCGCGAAGTCGAGCCAGCGCGAGTAGGCCGAGTACCCGGCGAGCACGATCTTCGGCCGGTGCTCATGCGCCAGACGGCGTACGTCGTCCATGTTCACCCGTTCGGTCTCCGGGTCGACCCCGTAGGCGACGAACTCGTAATACAGACCCGAGAAGTTCACAGGGGACCCGTGGGTGAGGTGACCGCCGTGGTCCAACCGCATCCCGAGCACCTTGTCCCCGGGCTCGAGCAGGGCGAAGTACACGGCCATGTTCGCCTGGGCACCCGAGTGCGGCTGAACGTTGGCGTACTCGGCCCCGAACAGCTCCCGGGCCCGGTCGATGGCGAGCTGCTCCATCTCGTCCACCACCTGGCAGCCCTCGTAGTAGCGCTTGCCGGGATAACCCTCGGCGTACTTGTTGGTGAACACGGAGCCCGATGCGGCCATCACCGCCGGCGAGGCGAAGTTCTCCGAGGCGATGAGGTGGATGTGGGAGTTCTGTCGCTCCAGGTCCTTCCGGATGAGGCCGGCGATGACTGGATCGACCGTTTCGATCGGGTCCATGGAGATCATGGGGCGAGGCTAGCGGTCAGAGCCGAATCGGCCCCTGGCGGAGGACCACCGGCTGTGGGCCGGTGACGTCGACCACCGTCGACGGCTCCCCACCGGGGCTCGAGCCGGGCACGTAGTAGACCCGATCTCCGAAGATTGCCCTGGCTTCGGAGTCCGTCAACGCCTCGGGCTGACCTGTGAGGTTGGCGGAGGTCACCGAGAGTGGCCCGGCCGCCTCGAGCAGCTCCAATGCGACCGGATGATCCGGTACCCGGATCCCCACGGTGCGGGCGTTCCGGTCGCCCACCCAGTCCGGGAGGATCACCCGAGCGTGCACGACGAGGGTCAGAGCCCCGGGCCAGTGAGCACCCGCCAGCTCGAGGCCGACACCTTCGATCTGAGCCAGCTCCAGGGCCTTCTCCAGGGAGGCGACGAGGATGCCGATCGGGCGAGCAGGAGGACGGCCCTTGAGCTCGAACAGACGAGCGACCGCTTCCTCCTGGAGCGGGTCGACTCCGATCCCATAGACGGTGTCGGTCGGCAGCCCGACCACACCACCGGCACGAACGACGTCGACGGCCCGCGCCACCTCGGGGATCACGATCTGACCCCGACCACATACCGGTCACGTCCGGTGAGATCCCGGCGGACCTCGACCTGCACACCGGCGAACAGACGAGGCGCCGTCTCGCCCTGGAACTCCGAGATCTCGATCGCGACCACTCCCCCGGGACGCAGCCAGTCGGCGACTTCGGCCCCGATTCGCTCGACTACCTCGAGACCGGTGGGGCCCGACGTCAGGGCCACCCGCGGCTCGCGCTTCACGTCCTCGGGCAGGGTCTCGAACTCCGGGTCTGCCACGTACGGCGGGTTGGCGACGATGAGGTCGACGGTGCCGCGCAACGACTCCGGCAGCGGGTCGAAGAGGTCACCCTCGATCCAGGTCACCTCGAGAGCGGTCCGCTTCCCGTTGAGGCGCGCCACGTCGAGGGCGTCGCCGGAGATGTCGGTGCCGTATATCTCGGCGCCGGGGAACCTGCTCTTCAAGGCAAGCGCCAGGGCTCCGGAGCCGGTGCAGAGATCGACGATCACCTGTGGCCGGTCGACCATGCGTGCGGCCAGTTCGAAGAGCCCCTCGGTCTCGGGGCGGGGCACCAGGACCCTCTCGTCGACCACGAGATCGAGATGGGCGAACGGGGCGGTGCCTTCGATGTACTGAAGCGGCTCGCCGGCGAGCCGTCTCTCCACCAGGTCCTCGAGGGGACGGTCCTCGCCGGCGACCGCCTCGAGCCGTCTCAGTTCGTGCTCCGGTAGCTCGGCCAATCCGGAATGGGACACTACTTGCCGGACTCCAGGCCCTTCGCCTGCTCGTCGGCGGCGAGAGCCTCGACGAACTCGTCGAGCTCGCCCTCGAGAACCTGGTCGAGACGCCGGATGGTGAGACCGATGCGGTGATCGGTGACCCGGTTCTCCTTGTAGTTGTAGGTCCGGATCTTCTCCGACCGCTCCCCCGTGCCCACCTGCGCCCGGCGCTCACCGGAGAGCTCAGCCGCAGCCCTCTCCTGCTCCGCCTGCAGCAACCGGGACCGGAGGATGCGGAACGCCTTCTCCTTGTTCTGCAGCTGCGACTTCTCGTCCTGGACCGAGACGACGAGCCCGGTGGGGATGTGGGTGAGCCTCACCGCAGAGTCGGTGGTGTTGACCGACTGCCCGCCCGGCCCGGTCGACCGGTACACGTCGATCCGGACGTCGTTGGGATCGATCTGCACGTCGACCTCCTCCGCCTCCGGCAGCACCGCCACCGTCGCCGTCGACGTGTGGATCCTCCCCTGCGACTCGGTCTTGGGCACACGCTGCACCCTGTGAACGCCGCCCTCGTACTTGAACCTCGACCAGGCCCCTCGTCCCTTGATGCCGAGGACGATCTTGTCGTAGCCGCCGGCCTCCGACGGGGCTGCGTCGAGCTGTTCGACCACGAACCCGTGGCGCTCGGCGTACTTGGTGAACATGCGGGCCAGGTCACCGGCCCAGATGGCGGCCTCGTCGCCACCCGCGGCGGAGCGCACCTCGAGGATCACGTCCTTCTCGTCGTTGGGGTCGGCAGGGATGATCTCCTGGCGGATCCGCTCCTCGAGCTGCTCCGCCTCTTTGGCCAGGGTCTCGGCCAGCTCTGCCATGTCGGGATCGGAGGACATGGCCTTCGCCTCCTCCAGGTCGGTGACCGTCGAACGCCACTGGCGAATGTCGGCGACGAGGTCTCTCAGGTCGGCGTGCTTCTTGCCGAGCGATGCGATCCTGGACGGGTCGGACAGCACGGCGGGATCGGTCATGGCTGCCTCGACCTCGGCAAAAGCCCTCTCGATCTCGGCCAGACGATCGGTGAACGCCTTCTCGGTCATGCCGGCTCCACGGACCGCCGCACTTCGATGGCGGTCTCGGGCACGCCACCCCGGGCGATGACCTCCTCTGCGGTCTCGTCGTCGAGAGCAACCAGCAGCGAGGCGATCGCCACCTCGATCTGGTCCTCGGCCGGCCGGGAGGTGGTGAGCTTCTGCAGCCACAAGCCGGGTCTGGCCAGGATGCCGGCCAGCCGCCCGTCGGGACGGGTGCCGGAGAAGCGGAGCAATTCGTAGGAGAGGCCGGCGATGACGGGGATGCCGGCGAGCCGCGAACCGATCAGGTACAGCGGGCCATCGGGGACTCCGAGGAAGGTGAACAGGATGATCGAGCCGAGCACCACGATCATCAGGAAGCTCGTGCCGCAACGGGGGTGCTCCGGCCGGTACCGGGCCACCGAGTCGATGCTCAGCGGCTCACCTGCCTCGTAGGCGTGGATCGACATGTGCTCGGCGCCGTGGAACTCGAAGACCCGGGCGATCTCCTTGGACCGGCCGATCGCCCAGATGTAGCCGATGAACAGGGCGAGGCGCATCACGCCCTCGACCGTGTTGAAGATGAGCGACGACTCGCCCGACACCCATCCGGCCACGACGGCCGGCAACAGGATGAAGATCGCCGCGAAGAAGAGGATGGCGAAGATCATGGTCCCGCCGATCTGGGCGGGGGTGAGCTCTTCCTCGTCCTCCCCCGCGGCCATCTGGGCCGACCAGCCGAGGGCCTTGTAACCGAGGACCAGCGACTCGCCGAGGACGACGATCCCCCTGAGGAACGGCACCCTGGCAGCGCGCTTGCGCTCGGAGGGCCTGGGGAGCGCGTCGCGACGCGCCACGATCTTGCCGTCGGGCTTGCGCACCGCAACCGACCAGGCGGCCGGGGCGCGCATCATCACCCCTTCGATTACTGCCTGGCCTCCGACGGTCTTCGCCGGGTCTATCTGGCCGCCCGAGGGCGGTTCACTCGCCTTCAGACTCCGCCTCGTTGCCGGCCGCCGTGAACGAGGTCTTGCCGTAACGCTTCTGGAAACGCTCGACGCGACCACCGCTGTCGACCAGCTTCTGCTTGCCGGTGAAGAACGGGTGGCACTCGTTGCAGAGCTCGATGTGCATGTCGCCCGGCTTGGTGCTCCTGGTCTCGAACGTGTTGCCGCACGAGCAGGTCACCCGGGTGATTTCGTATGTGGGGTGGATTTCGGTCTTCATGATGCCTCCGCAGATCAGCCGCTGCTCTTCGCAACCTCGGCGAGGAACTCCTTGTTCGACTTGGTGGTCTTGAGCCGGTCGATGAGAAGCTCGAGGGCAGCGCCCGGCTCGAGAGCGAGCAGGACTCTACGCAGCTTCCACACCTGGGCAAGCTCGTCCCTGTCGAACAGCAGCTCTTCCTTTCTTGTTCCCGAAGACTCGATGTCCACGGCCGGGTAGATCCGCTTGTCGGCGAGCTTGCGGTCGAGACGCAGCTCCATGTTCCCGGTGCCCTTGAACTCCTCGAAGATGACTTCGTCCATCTTCGACCCGGTCTCCACCAGGGCGGTGGCGAGGATGGTGAGCGAGCCACCCTCCTCGATGTTGCGGGCGGCACCGAAGAACCGCTTCGGCGGGTACAGGGCCTGGGAGTCGACACCACCGGAGAGGATTCGGCCGGAAGCCGGGGTGGCGAGGTTGTGGGCCCGGGCCAGACGGGTGATCGAGTCGAGCACGATCACGACGTCCATCCCCATCTCCACGAGCCGCTTGGCCCGCTCGATGGCCAACTCGGACACCTGGGTGTGCTCCTCGGCGGGACGGTCGAAGGTCGAGTAGATGACCTCTCCCTTCACCGACCGCTGCATGTCGGTCACCTCTTCGGGGCGCTCGTCGACCAGCACCACCATCAGGTAGCACTCGGGGTTGTTGGTCGAGATCGCCTGGGCTACCTCCTGGAGCACCGTGGTCTTGCCCGCCTTGGGAGGCGAGACGATGAGACCGCGTTGCCCCTTGCCGATGGGAGCTATGAGATCGACGATCCGGGTGAGGATGTTGTTCGGCTTGCCCTCCACCTCGAGACGCAGCCGCTCATCGGGGAATAGCGGGGTGAGGTTCTCGAACTTGGGGCGGTTCATCGCCTCTTCGGGATCCATCCCGTTGACCTTGTCCACCCTCACCAGCGCCGGGAACTTCTCCTTCGAGCGCGGCGGGCGGATGGGGCCGGAGACGATGTCACCCTTGCGGATGCGGTACTTCCGGATCTGGTTGGCGGAGACGTAGACGTCCTTGTCGCCGGCCTTGTAACCGGTGACCCTGAGGAAGCCGTAACCCTCGGGGAGGATGTCCAGCAGGCCCTCGCGGACCTCCAGCTCGTCCTCGGGGATCATCTCCTCGTCGCGACGGCCGCGGTCGCGGCGACGTCGGTTGCGCTGGCCGCCCTCATGGCGCTGCTGCTGTTGATCGGCTCCCTGATCCTGGTCGGACGACCCGTCGTCGTCGGCGGCCGGCGTCTCGGGACGCTCGGTCCTCGGAGTGGCCTTGGGCAACTCGAGATCGGGCTCGGGGGCCGCCTCGTCGGTGACGCCGCCGGCCTCCATCAACGCGGAGATCAGCTTCGACTTCTGGAGTCCATCAGCTTCGATTCCGACGGCCTCGGCGATCTGCCTGAGTTCTTCGATCGACTTGCTCTGCAATTGAGCTCGTGTGGTCATGAGATCCTTCGCGACTCGTCCCCGAAGGGAGCAATCGGATAGGTACGTCCGCAGGCACGGGAACACAAAGAGTGCACGGATGCTGCGGGGGTTGCCACCGAAACCCTTTCCCGGTGACGATGTAATCGTAGCGGCGTCCCGCTCTTGCGCAAAGCCTCTGCTCAGCCCAGCGCTTCGAACAGAGCCTCCGGCGTCGGGTCGATGATGCGATGCCGTTCGGGGAGATCCGCCAGACGGGCCAGGGACGCCGGGATCCCGGGAGACTCCCCGATGGCGTCGGTGACCACGTCGGAGAACTTGGCCGGATGTGCGGTCCCCACGACCAGCCGGGGCAAGTTGCCGATCTGCTCATCCGCCACCTTCCAGGCCGCCGCGGTGTGAGGATCGAGCACGTAGCGGTGCTCCCGGAAGACCCGGGCGATGGTCTCGCGGATCTCTTCGTCGTCGGCCCACCCGGCCACGAAGTCGGTACGGGCCTCCGCGGGAAGCCGCTCCAGGTTCGACGGGACCTGGATGTCCATGGCGGGCGCCACGGTCGGGACGACGTCGGACCGTCTTTCGACGCCTTCGGAGAAGAGATCCGCCAGATAGCGGTTGGCGTTGGTGGCGACCACCACCCGCTCGATGGGAGCGCCCATCCGGGCCGCAGTCCAGGCCGAGTAGGCGTTTCCGAAGTTCCCCGTGGGGACCACCACTTCGAAAGGCTCGCCGATCCGGGCCGCGGCGTGGACGTAATAGCCCGCCTGGACCGCCACCCGTGCGAAGTTGATCGAGTTCACCGCCAGCAGGTCGCGCCGCACCCGGAACGCCTCCTTCACCAGTGCCTGGCAGTCGTCGAAGGTGCCCCGCACCGCCAGCACCGTGACCAGGTCGTCGTCGACGGTGGTCATCTGACGTCGCTGCATCTCGGCCACCCGGCCCTCGGGGAAGAGCACGACGATCGGGAGGCGCCCCCGGCAGGCTTCGATGGCGGCGGAGCCGGTGTCCCCGCTCGTGGCGACGAGAACGGTTCGATCGGACACCTCTCTCGCCAGCAGGCGGGCCACCACCTGGAGCGCGTGGTCCTTGAAGCTGAGTGTGGGCCCCCAGAACAGCTCGAGGACCCTGCGGTCTCCGACTTCGACGATCGGGGTGATGTCCGGATGGCTGAAGGCAGCCGCAGCCTCCGCGACCAGGGTGTCCGGGTCGGGTGCGCCGAATGCCCTCAGCACCCCGGCGACCGACTCGACATACCCCCACGAGCGCCAGTCGTCGGGGAGCGACGGGATCTCGACGGGCGTG
>Ga0209075_1001360_pt1 | contig 22983 bp, 13 predicted proteins | sample Stecom2011_FD_187523 | JGI IMG/M metagenome (GOLD analysis project Ga0209075, IMG submission 187523) | Agricultural soil microbial communities from Utah to study Nitrogen management - Steer compost 2011 (SPAdes) (version 2) | ecosystem: Environmental > Terrestrial > Soil > Agricultural land...
GGGGACCACAATCGCGTCCTCGCAGGTATCGCCGACGACGTCCATGCAGACGCCTGCGTCACAGCCATAATAGCACTCTAGCTCCTCCCACAGACGATCACGGGTGCAGCGGCGTCGAGTGAAGTTATCCGCGCATTCCGACTCACCAAAGGTACACTCATTGCTTCGCACCTGAATCTCGATGGTATATTCACCCTCGTAAACAGCCGTGCTGGCCGAGTCCACAATGATATAATACGTGCCGCCATAGCGCGCATCGAAGAGCAGCGACTCGCTTGCGCCGGTGGCTGCGTTGTCTGCACCATCGGCGCAGGTCGCGTCCATATTGGCGCCGCAGGACTCCGAAATCCAGACGATCGTATCGGCAGGTGAGTCGACCTTCACGTCCAGGAATTCGTTCGGGTTCAGGGTAATCGCGTAAATCGCGTCCACACCCGGCGACGGACCGATACCCGAGCACTCATGCTCCTGCTCGCCCAGGTCAATGGTATTATTAAGGTCTTCGAGCAAGCCCTTATAAACGTGGACTTGACCGTCGTTGGGAACGACCTGGGCGTCCACGCAGGTGTCGGGCGCCACGCCGGTGCAACCGCCGCCGGTGCACGAGCCGTACATGCAGTACTGCTCGTCATAGCGGCCCTGGTTACAGAAGCTCTCGTTCTCCCCGTCGACACACGCGGTCTGACCCGCCACACATTCGGCGGGCGACACGCTGATATCCAGGCGGAAGCGTCCACTGGCCGAGGCGTTCGCGCTGTCGGCGACCACAAAGACGGTCTGGACCGAATCCGAGCGATAACGCGTATAGGCTTGTTGCTTGGTATTGAGGCCATCTTCGGCCTGGGCACCGCTCAGGCAGCTGTCGGCATCGGCGCAGTCCGTGAGGACATAAACCATCGGGTTCTCGCCGCCTGGCGAAAAGACCGTGGCTTCCAGGACATCATCGACGCCCAGGTCGACCTGATAGATCAGGTCTTTGCCCTTGCCTTCCGCACGCGTGCACCCGTCGGCGGGCACCGAGACCGAATTGCTCAGGTCGGCATAGCTCGCCTCCACCGAAATACCGGTGCCAATATTAGGCGCGACCACACCGCCGATGCTCGGGGCACTATCGCAGCTATTGGCACCCGGCGCTTTGACACAGGTGCCGTTGGAGCATCCATTGGCGCAAATAATCTCGCCAAGAACCTCGCTGCCATCGGCGTTGCAAACTTCCAGGGTGTCCGCGTCCAAGCAGCGATAGCCACCCGGCTCACACACCTTCGCGGAGCTGATATCGACCGTGAATTGGAAGTGATGCGCGCTCGAATTGGTCGCGTCCACGACCAGGAAGATGCTGGTGGCCTCCGGCGCATAATGGTGCAACAGACCCTCGTTGCCGTTGGAGTCGACCGAGAGACATCTCTGTGCAGCGGCCACACACGACTCGGTCAGATACGCGACCACTTGGGGACTGTCCGCGTCCAACTCCACCGTGAGCAACTCGCCGGCGAGCAGGTCAACGCGGTAGATCATCTCCTTGCCGCTGGTCTTGGAGGTGCCGTTGAGGCACTGCCCATTTTTGCCGCTATTCAGCTCGATGCTATTGGTCCTTCCGCTTGTGTTGACGTCGCCATCGATGGTCTCACCGTCGAACACAACAATCGCCTCCTGGCAGACATCCCCGGTGGGATCGTCGCAGGCCGCGTTGCTGCAGGTGCTGCTGCAGGCGTAATTCACAACCTCGCCAAGCGGGCCGCAGAACTCCAGCTCATCGCCGGCACACCCGAGCGATTCGCCCGGCGAACAGGTGGGATCTCGCACGTCGGCCGTCAGCTCGAAGGTACCCGAGGTCGACACTGCCGAGGCGTCGACATAGACGAAATAGGCGCCGGCCTCATGGGCCACAAAGACCACATGCTCGTCCTGAGACGACGGCAGATCCTGGCCGGCCACACAGGTCGGCTCGCCGCCGCTGGCGACACAATCGCGACTCACGTAAAGCGAGGCGTCGAAGTCAGCGTCGATCTGCAGGTCGATAATCTGGCCCGCCCTGGTGGTCTCGATCAGATAGACCATATCATTGCCGCGCGCCGCATAGCCGGTGCAGCTGCTCGATGGGAGGTTATAATCCGGGTAGAATTGCCCGGTGTCGCCGGTGACGGTGCTTCCCGCCGCCAGCGGCAGCGGATCCTCGCAGGTATCCCCGGTCTCGATGATACACGCGCCGTCTTCACACAAACCGCGGCAGGGCTCAACGGTCGGGAATCCCTCGGAGTCACAAACCTGCAGCGCCGTCGTGGTATCGCAGGCAATGGCTTCTCCCGGGGTACACGAGGGCTCAGTCATGGTCGCGGTGATGGTGAACTCACGCGTCGCCGAGGAAGAGCTAGAATACTCGTCTGCGAAAATATAATAACTACCTGCCGTTGACGCCGTGAAACTCACCGTCTCCCCGGAACCAATCCTATCGCTGGAGTCCACGCAGGTATTATACGCACTCGTCGAGCAGGTGGTCGTGACATATAGAACCGCATCAAAATCAGAATCGAGAACAACCTCAACGCGTGTATTCGGCACGGTTATATTCACCAGATAAACGGCGTCGCGTCCCGAGGTAATAGGGCTGCTCGAAGAGGTTGTGCAGCTCTGGGTATGATCCGCGTTATAATCGCTAAGCTGTGCGGTCACCGGCACCCCGCTCTCCAACTCAAGCGGCTGCGAACAGGTGTCGTTGGTCGGGTCACTACACACGGCGTTGCCGCCATCGGTGCTGTCGGTGCAACCAAAGTTGCAGTTGGTGGACACGTCGTACTGGGTTCCCCAGGCGTTGCAACTCTCGATATTTCCGTTTGCGTCGCAGCGCGACTTCTCCGCCGGATCACACGTCACATCCAGGAAATCCACCGTCAGCGTCGACTCGGTCATCGGGTCATACTGGTTGCGGTCGGCCACAAGATAGACGGTCTCAGGGGCGTCGGTCTCGTTCATATACCCGATTCGCTCGGTGCTCACATTGCCGCGATTCGCGCCAATCAGACACGAAACCGACGGGTCGGCGCATTCATCCATAATATACATCGACCCAAACTCGCCCGAGGCCATCGTCAACGTGGCGTCGAGCACCTTGCCCGCCGGAATCGTCACGGCCCAGACCGCGTCGGGTCCACCCGTGTGATTCTCGCCGTTAATTGCCGGCACGCATGCGCTGCTGCTCGGGCTCAGGTTGATATCGGCCCGGTAATCTTGCCAGTTAATCGTGGCGCTGAAGGGTTCGTCTTTCTCGACCGCCTGGGTGCACAGGTCGCCCTCGACCCGACGACACGAGTTCGTGCTCGGGTCGCAACCGGCGGAGCAATGAACCTCTTCGAGGCTGGTGCCAGCCGCCGAGCAAATGCGTGCGGTATCTTCGTCGACGCAGGTATCGCTCGCCGGGGTGCACTGCACGTTGCCGATGCCCATGGAGACCTTGAACGAGCCGCCACTGCCGCCGTTGATGCCCTGGACGATAAGATAATAAGTTCCCGCCTCAAGCAGCGGCGAGAGCGTGTCGTGAATATTGGTCACGTCGGCCTGACAGGCTACTTCGCTGGACGCAATCGAGCACGCCCCGCGAATGCTCGCCGTGAGCTTGGTCGTGGAGTTATCGGGGATCACATAGATGCTCACGGCGCTGCGCTGCTCAAGCTCGAAGCTAAAGATCACCTCAGAAGCATCATTCTCGGCGCCCCCGCACTGAGAGCCAAGCGCGGTGCTCGCCCCGGTGGCGGTATTTGCGCTAACCGGCGAGCTGCCGGGAACGAGCGGAATCGCGTCCATACACGCTTCCTGGGTTTCCACCGTGGAGAAGCTCGCGCTGAGCGAGTAGCGGATTCCCGCGCTCGCCACATCATTCTGGCCGCTGATGCGCACCTGGTAATTTCCCTCCAGGACGGTCGCCAGGCGCACCAGCGCCGTGGCTCCGCCGTTGACACCGAATCGGCCGCTGGTCTCAACCGCCAGGCTCTCACCATTCGGGTCAAGCACCTCAAGTTCAATTCCTCCCAGCCCCACGTCGCGGTGCTCGTATTGCACGTCGATCAGGAGCGCACCCTCGGTCAAGCCGTCGCTCAGGCTAAGCGCATCGATGAGGAAATAGTCACTATCACCGGCACAAACCGTCCCGGCGAGCAGGCCATCGTCTGAACTGGCCAGAAAGTCGGTCGCCTCGGCCTTGTCGTTATTGGGTTCGAACGCGTCGGGGACACACGCCGTCGCGGTTTCGCACTGGTTTCCGACACACTGGCGCCCGTCGTTGCAGTCAAGCGCGTTCTCGCAGGTCGCGGCTTCCTGGCAGCCGACCAATTGCGAAATGGGATCGTACTCGCAGGTCTTGGTGCCATAGCAGCCACCGTCACCGGGGCCGTCGCCGCAGGCAGCGTCCTTGAGCAGGCAGGTTCCCAGCGACCCGGACTCGAGCACGCAGATATGGTCGTCAAGACAGTCATTGCTGGAGCTGCAAGCTTCCGGGTTTCCGCAGGCACCAAGCGACGGAACACATGTTCCGCCGTCGGGGCACTCAATCTCGTTGGCTTCGCAAAGATCGGGGGCACACTGGCCCATGTCGTTGCAGTAACTTCCGGGCATGCAAAGCTCGGAATCACCCGCGCAGTCGGTCGCCGCGACGCACTTTTTCTCTTCAAAATTACAGACGCCGCGTTTGCAGGCGAGCGTATCGCAGAAGGCTTGCTCGTCCATGCAGGTGCCGAGCTGGCAGATTTCGCCGAACATACAATCAATATTGGCGGTCTCCTCTTCGCAAAACGCTTTGCTCTCACAAACCGTCGAGCCGCGACTACAGGCGCCGCGATCGCAGGTATCCTCCGTGCAGGGATCCGGAATGCACATAAAGTCCGGCCCGCAATAGGTGCCCAACTCACAGTCGGTTGTGCTCGCGCACGCCACCGGCTCGGCACATTCGGCACCCTCACAATTCGGCTCATCGCTGCATGCGCTCATCGAGAGCGCCGCGGCGAAAAGTGAGATCAAAAGAAGCGTTTTCGCAAAACGAAATTCGCCTAATAAATGTAATATACGATCCATCTTAAACCTTTCAGGATGATTTGATATATAAGTCGTTCTATTTTAAATAGGAACGGTGGGAATACGCCGCGAACCCTAGCATATTACTCATTGCTTTCACAACAAACACGACAGTGCGCCCCCGAAGCCACCCCGCTGCGAAAGCCACCATCTTATTGACGCGATGATTGCCCTATGCCCGACGATATCCCTGGTAAATTCTCTGACAGCGCCGCGCTCTCGCTCCCCGAATTGGGAGGAAGTTTCGGGCATATCAGCACGATTCGGGTGCCCGAGTTTCGCAATATCTTGATGAGCCGGCGCGTCCAGGAAGTCGTCGATCACCCGGCTTTTCAGCGGCTTCGCCGGGTGCGCCAGCTGGGGCCGACACACCTGGTTTACCCGGGGGCGGTGCATACCCGTTTTGAGCATAGCCTGGGGGTCTATAGCTGCGTGCAGATGTGCGTAAATGCCCTGCTTCGCACGCCCGCCTTTGCCCAATCCACCAGCGAAGAAGACCTGCTCACGGTGCTGGCCGCCGGGCTTCTGCACGATATCGGGCATTATCCCTTCGCCCATAGCCTGGAGGCACTGCACCTGAAGGGGCGCGATACCCCGCGCCACGAAGACGTCGGCGGCAGGATTATTCGGGGGGAATTTGCCCATCTTTTCGGCAGCGCTTCGCGCGGGGCAAACGGGGCAAAGACGAGCGCGACGATCGCCGAAATTCTAAGACACCAGTGGGGCGTCGACCCCGAGCGCGTCATCAACCTGTGCACCGGCGAGCTTGGCGAAGCGGCCACGGCGACCGATCGCATCCTGCGCTCGATTATCTCCGGGGCCATCGACGCCGATAAAATGGATTATCTGGAGCGCGACAGCCATCATATGGGCGTGCCTTACGGGCGAAATTACGACCGCGGCCGGCTGCTCTCAAGTCTGACGCTCAATCATCAGGAAGATGGCATTGCGATCAGCGCGAAGGGAAAGGTCCCCGCCGAGATGTTTGTCTTTGCGCGCTATACGATGTTTAGCGAGGCGTACTGGCATCATACGGTGCGCGCGGCCAGCGCGATGATCGAGGCGGCGATGGCCGCTTTTCATAGCCGCGGCGCCGTGGCAAAAGACACGTTCTTGACCCAACTGCTGAGCCACGACGACGAGCGCCTGCTCGAATGGATTCGCGAGCAAACCCCGCCAGGAAGCGCCACCCACTACCTCACTGCCGGGCTCACCCACAATCGACGCCGCCTATATAAGCGCATCGCAACCTTTAGCCGGGTCTACTCCGAGGCGCGCAAGCAAGATGCCTACGCGCGCATCTATCAGATGGAGGCTGCGCAGATTTACGCGCTCACCGATCGCATCCGCGTGCGCCTGAGCGCGCGCATCGGGCGCCCGCTGCACCCCGCCGACATCCTCATCGACACCCCGCCGCGCGACAAGGATCGCATGGATACCATCGAAATCGTCTACCCCGACGCCAGCGGGCGGCGCCACTACCCGCTGCACGAATTGTCGCGGGTGGTCGCCGGCATCCAGGACGACTTTATGATGGTCGTCAAAAAGATCCGCGTCTTCGTGGAGCCCGGCGTCGCCGCCGACCTGGCCCGAAGTGCGCCCACCGGCGATCAATCGCCGGTCGACGAATTGCTCCTCGATGAGATATTGCGCCACTGATTTTATGGCGACTTCGTTTCTGCCTTGCTGTTTTGAGTCTTCTTTTGCTGAGCCTGCAATATGATTGAGCGTGCTGACTTTGGAAAATATGTCGAGTCCTCCCCGTGGAATCTCTTTGGGGCCGCCCTCATTCTCACCCTGGTTTTAGGGACGGGCTGCACCGTTTTTGAGGCCCAGGAAAAATCGCACGCCCCGCCGACCGAACAGTCTCAGTCGGCAAAACCAGGCAGTGAGCAAGGTAGTTCGGCGAGCTCACCGCAAGCGCAAGAAGACGTTTCGGAGAAGATTTTCGCCGAGATTCTCTCCGAGCAGATCACCTTCGATTCTCTGGGCGACACCCTGGTCGGGGTGCTCGATCGCCCCGAAACCCGCCAGACCCCGGGTCCTGCGGTGTTGATTCTGCACGCCACCGGGCCCCATGACCGGCGCGGACATTTCAAGACCGGTCTGGGCATACAATTGCCCGTGGAGGTCCCGGTTTACGAAAATATCGCCCAGAACCTTGCCCGAAACGGGTATCTGGTGATGCGCTATGACAAGCGCACCTGCGTAAAGGGCGGGCGCGCGTGGTGCACGTACCCGCGCTCCTATGTCGAATCCCAGCGCCAGAACCTCGCCCAGGCGCTGGAGGCCGACGCGAGCGCCGCGCTTGCCCGGCTGCAAAGCAACCCGCGCGTCGACCCCGCACAGATCTATATCCTGGGCCATGACCAGGGCGCCGACCTGGCCCTGGCAATCGCCGAGAAAGCGCAGCCGGCGGGGCTGATTTTACTCGCACCAAGCCCCTACCCGGTCGACCAGATTATCGCGCATCAAATCGATGGCTCGCTGAAGCATCTGAATAAAGCCCGTGAAACAGCCGGGAATACCAGCGACGGGGCGCTTTTGGACCAACAGATCGCCGAGCTCATCCGCACCAAGGAGCGCCAGGCCCAGGACTTCGCGGCGCTGCGCGCCGGGACCTTTGACGCCGACGACCTGCTGGGCGCTCCGGCGAATACCTGGTCCGGGTTTCTCCAACTGCACCAGCGCGCGAGCGCCCAATTGGCCAGGCACACCACCCCGACACTCGCCATTTTTGGCAGCCACGATCGCGTGTTACCGCGCGAAAGCGCGCGCGCCTTCAGGGAAGGCGCGCGCGGCGCCGGTGGCGAAGACGCCCTGCTCGTCGAAATCGTGGAGCTCGCGCAAATCACCCATTTTATGGTCGATATCGACCCCCAGGCCAGCCCGAGCGCGGTCTCCGAGCGGGTCCAGGAGCAGGTGCTCGACTTCTTGGAAGCGCAGTCCAAGGCGGGTCATTGAGGAAAAATGCAAAAAAAATAAGGCACCGCAAGTTGCCTCGGGTGCCTTAGTCGATTGGGGAGGGGGAAGGATTTCTCCGCCCGCATTAGCCCGGATATTTCATGATTTCTCGCTCATGAACTCGCCGAGTCAGGATTCGTCGGTCTCAAAGCGCTGCTGCTTGATGCGAAACCACGCAATCAGCGATGCGAGTACCAAAATTGAGGGAACTCCGACGAATAAACCCAGAATCACACTATCCATTGCTTCCTCCTATCACCCCCGAGTGAACGCCACGCGCTCACAGGCTCTTTTCAGACATATAAATCTGTCATCTCACTTTTAGGAGCCCGAACGCACGCGCTGAGGAAAACCTCCGCGCAGGTCAAACCTAGGCACCGAATGGCCCGGGTCAAGCCGCCCGAAAGGATCTTCGCTTCATCGCGGGGCCAGCAGTGCGCGCCCCCCCAAAAACCCAAATTTTAGCGGGAGTGCAACTTATCGACACGCTGCGACGGCGGGGTCGGCGCGCCCGGGCCCATGCGGTTTTCGCGCACTTCGTGGTCGCGCCGGGCCATATCGTCGGTATCTTCGCGGCGCATCTCGATATGAAAGACAAAGGCCGCCGTGAGCAGGACGATGGGGACCGCGATAAAGAGCGACAAAAAGATATCACCAGCCATAACTGACTCCGTTTTTTCTTGCGAAAAATGAGCGCGCATCCGACCCGCCAGGGATCGGCCGTCCCAACAATCTAAACACGGAAATCGCGCGGCGTAGTTTTTTTGCCCCCAGGCGATTCATTCTAGTCATTCTAGTCGGGCTGGCCGGTCACCAGAATGCCCAGCACCCGGCGCAGGGCCTGGGCCACCGCGTCGGGCAGATGCTCGCGCTCATAGAGCTGGGCGCTGATCACCTCGACGGCGGCCGCGCGCGCCGCCCCGGCTAACGGTGCTGCGCCCAAGATCTGCAGGACCTCGCGGCCCAGCTGCGCCTCGACACCGGCGGGCGCCACAACTGTCGGCGCATTTTGCGGTGCCGCACCCGGCGAGCCTGGTGCGCCTTCGGAATCCCAGGCGTCCACATCTTCGCCGCGCAACCGGCGCACCAGCCGCTGCAGCGGATCGCCGGGCCCCGGCCGATATGCTTCGGGCGCAGGCAGGGCTTTGGCTGCCTGAATCTGCGCCATAAGTGTCTCCCACGGGTCCGACGAGGCCGAAACATTGCGGGCATTTAACATCTTGAGTCTCGCTAGCGGGAAAAATCGATGGGCGCGCAAAGACCGCGGCCGCCAAGGCGCGCCGCGCCCAACCTGGCTCTATACCTGCCGCGAGCGCGATCGGGCAACCGCCCGGTCCGGCTCTTATTTCGCGCCGCTACTTATTTTCGCTGCGCTGCGAAATTTAATATTGACACCGCATAAATCCAAACGTATACCCTTCGTCGCGAGTGAAATTCAAATTCGTTTGAATGCGTATCTTCAAAAAAAGTACGACTCACATCGCCCGCGCGGAAGTGGCGGAACTGGTAGACGCGCTGGCTTCAGGTGCCAGTGGTGGCAACATCGTGGAGGTTCGATTCCTCTCTTCCGCATCATGTTTTTATTAAAATATTGATGAAATATTTAAAGGCCGTCATTTTTCGAAATGACGGCCTTTTTTTTTATATTAAGTATATTTAAGCGCGCCCTGGCTGAGCATCATCCGCATGAGCCCCCCAGGGATGCGGCGAGCAGCGGGCCCGTAACGGGCGCGTTGCTCGCGAGTTAGCGGACGTGAACAGAGCAATGGCATGTGGAAAGGATTATGCGCTCTTTCGCTGACGGCGCACCACGACGAGCGCCAAGAGCAAAAGCGAGAAAATCCAATTCGCAGGCTCATTTGAAGCCATGCCACAGCCGCACCCATCGTTTGCACGATCCCCGCGATTCCCACCCACATCGGCCGGGCCGCCGTCGGCTCCGGATGTTTCGTCACTGATATCAGGTGTGTCTGATCCGGGATCACCCGTGTGCCCGTCCGGAATCACACCTGCATCGCTGTCAATATCGGGAGCCGACGGTCCAGGGTCACGGGTCGCTCGAATATCGCCGTTTTCCCAGACGGCGCTCCCGGCGACCAGAAATCTCACGGGCCCCTCAATACGCTCAAGTCCCAGGTACTCTTGCAGCGGGAAGTACTGACGGTCCATCCCGCCCGAGTCCAGCTCGAAGCCCGGCTCGTCGCTTGTGATCACACGCGCCCCTTCCACTCGCTCGATACGAAACGCCCATGACCACCCGTTGCCGCCGGTGACGCGGATCGTCTTGCCCGCCCAGCGCGTGGCATCGCCCGGCAACGGTGGGTTCACCACAAAGGCGTTTTCGGCGGCCCCCGATTCCCGCCGCTCCACGGCGCTGACTTCGCCCCGATGCGAGTAGTCCCCGTCCGCCGATTTGAGCAAATTTTCGCGATAACTCAGCTCGCTGCCCTGCACTAGATACATGCTCAGGGCAGCTCCCTCCGCGTCGACGCGAATATGTGCGAATCGACCTGCGAAGGTCAGCTCCTCTGTGTCGACCGTATGGCGCACGTAGTCCGGCCCCTCGTCAGTACTTTGGAGCAGATAGTCAACCCTGCCGTCGGCCAGCGTGACTTTCACACCCAATGCGTCCGATTCGCCCCCAAAAGACAACGCCTCGATTGCGACGGCGCGCGGGTTATCTTCGTACGTCTCGTGCACCGCCGCGAAGCTCACGTTGTCGGTGCGTGCCGCCGTGCGCCGCACCACCATATGATCCTGGGAGCCGCCGTATTCGTAGCGTGGGCCGGTCGCCTTGTAGACCGTAGTATTGGGGGCTCCGGTCATCATCACGCGCCCCGTCACATCGCCGTGAACAAAACGCGCACTCCACGGCCCATCGGGCGTTGCCTGCTCTTGAAAAGAAATTTGACCGAGCGAGCCGCTCGCTCCCGTGCTGGGGAGGTCGAGCTCAAGGGTGTTTTCGGCGTGGCCGCCGTGCAGCGTCCAATCGTATTGCGCCCCGCCGCGCACCCGGAAAAAATCGGCCAGATAGTAGTTGTCGCCTTCGATGTGGACGAGCGCGAGCATCCGTCGGTAACGGTCTGCGTGGTCTTGATAGGCATCCAGGGCGTCGACCTCGACAACCTGTGCTGTGAGGAAATCAGCAAAACCAGGCTCCCACATCAACACGTCGTTATGCAGGTTTTCGGTGCTCTGATCCCATAGGCTTCGCCGCACCGGGGTGCGTTCAGCGCGTCCCGGCACATAAGGACTCATCGTATAGTCCACGAAGTACGCACCTCGTTGCTCGGCTTCATCAATCACGACCAGGTTCTGACTGAGCGTGCTCGTATTCCAAGCGGCGTCAGGATAGCGATACGCCGTCCCGCCGACGGTCTCGGTTTTGTCGCCGTAGTAGATGAGGTGAAGGGCGTCGCGATGGCGATGCCCCACGGTATGACTGAAGTCGAGTCGCGCCTGGGTCTGGTCTACGCCGGTGCCACCGGCGAGCACCGCATGTCCAAGCCCACCAAGCAGAAGGCTTGTGTCGGGCGGCCCACCACCATACGGGCGGTCATATTGTTTCGTATCGTTAAGGATCGGAAACTGGCCGTTTGGCAGCGTGGTCTCGCGAAGCGATCGCACCATGCGCTCATGGTGAACGGCCCACATGGCGTCGGTGTCGTAATTATCGATGCGCGACGGGTCCCAGCGAGTATCAAACGGTATATGGGTATAGCCAACTGGATCGGAATACCCATCGAAATAATAGGCTTGGCGCTCTTCCACGAAGCGTGGGGTTTGTTGCTGGTGATAAGAGTATGTGCCTTCGGTGGGGAAGCCGTCATGGGTGTAGTATTCGTGCATATGTTTGGCGTAAAACCAGTAGCCAAGGCGCACCAGCTGCGGATCGTCGAGCACTCGACCGAAGATCACGAAGCCGAGGGGTCGGTAGAAAGCCCAGTTGAAGGTGTAGAGTCTGTACTCGAGGTCTCGCTGCACGATCTGCACTAAGAGTTCGCGAATGGAAGCCTCACTGTCGGCGAGCATGCCAGGGGGGGCGAGTAGATCGAAGGCCAAAGCAAGCAGCATCGAGACATCAAAGTCGTTGTGGTACCAGTCGGTCCATACGCCGCATTGTCCAGTACACACCTGGTAGGACCATCCCGGAAATTGTTCGGCGTAGCGCTCCAGCAGGACTCGAGCACGTCGCGCAGGGTCGGCATCGTCGGTTAAGTGAAAGAGCAGCGCCAAATTATAAGTCGCCTGCGCTCGCGCGTATCGCTCGCCGTTCGACGCCGCGCCCCCACGCATCGATCCAATCTGGGCACGCAACTGTGCGTCGGACATCGTCAGATAGGCATCAAGGCTTGTTCGTAGCGCGTCGATGCTTGCCGGTGGCGTCCCTGAACCAAGAGATCCGGTTGCCGCCTGCTCGAGACCCGGATTCCACACAGGATGCTCTTCCGCCGCTACAAATGACGTGGTCAGAATCGTGCTTATGACGATGCTCAAGCCTAGAAGGTGAAATATTCGCATTAGGTTTCCGTATTCGCGATTCGGGGGTGAAAATTTAATGACCCTACACGACTCCGCAACCCATTATCCATCAAGATTTAACCTGCGCACGAATAACAACCCATCGTGGGCGGCGCGAATCGATGGGCGTCCTCTAAGGTCAAGCCCGCTGACTAAAACGCGCCCTGGCTGAGCATCATCAGCATGAGGCCGCCCAGGGATGCGGCGAGCAGCGGGCGCTCGGCGACCGGATCGGCGGCGGCGCGCCCCAGGTAGCCAAAGAAGGGAAGCGCAAAGAGCACCATCGCGATCGCGGCGGTCGGGGGTTGGTAGACAAGTGGCCACGCCAGGCACGGAAGCGCCAGCAGCGGCCAGCTCTTCGGGACCTGGCGAAGATAGCCCACCATCATCACCAGGCCGACGCCCAGCGCGGCGAGCATCAGAAGATCGGCCGAATGCGCCGCGATCATCTCGCTCAGCGGAGCGCCAAGCTCCACGGGCTGGCGCCACTGACTCCCCGCCTGCAGGGTGCGAATCGACACCCCGTAGCGCCCCGCCATCCCGATTGCCGTGAGCACCATTGCGATAAACGCGGCCAGCGGTCCAAGCGTCGTCGCCCAGATGCTCATCGCATGGTGTTTGGAAGGTTGATAATATTTCCACCCCAGAAACGCCGCGCCCGGCCATAATAAGATCGCCTCGGGGCGAAACCACAGCGCCAGGCTCAGCGCCGCGGCCGCCCAAAAATGCCGGCTCTCCCCCAGCGCCATCAGCGCGAGCGCGGCCAGCGCGACCGCGAAGGTCCAGTCGCCTGCGGGCAGCGTGAAGACCATTGCCGGCGACGCCGCCCACAGCCAGGTCGCGCTCTCGGCGGTCTGGGGAAGTTGGTCGCGGCGCACAAATCGGTAGACCGCCACGCACCCCACCAGAAGCGCCAATTCCCCCAGCCCCGCCAATATATGCGGCGCGTATATGCCCAAAAGCGCCGCCCCATGCACCACGAAACTCCACCCCGGCGGGCCGCCCGAGAAGTTCAGAAAATCCTGGGCGTCCAGCATGGGCGACACCCCGGCGAGGGCCGCGGCGACCCACAATAGGGAGCGCGTGACAAACCAGGCCAAAAAGGCGGTGCGATAACTCGGATGGATGTGGGTAACGATCGGATGCATGGCGCGCTCAGGCTAGCGCGCCCGCGCGAAATAGCAAATTTTTGGGTGCCCGGTACTCATATATATTTTGCGCGGTTTGCCAAACCCTTGGAGAAACTCTTGACATAATGCCAATGAGCTGGCAGGTTGCGCTGCCTTGGGACGGGGCGGCGCGAATGATGCCCTAATTATGGCGACCGCTCCCCAGGCTTAACACGACTTTTTAGACACGACGGGAATCGCTGATTTATGTAGCCCGTCGATTCACCGCTCGTCGAATACCTATCAGGATCTACCATGTCGCGTCATTGCAAACTTACGAATAAAAAGCCGCTGGTTGGCAACAAAGTCTCGCACGCCAAGAACCACTCCAAAATGCGCCAGCAGCCCAACCTGCAGCTCAAGCGCATCTATATTCCGGAAGAGGATCGCTGGGTTCGCCTGCGTCTGTCGGCCCGCGCGCTGCGCACGGTTTCCAAGAAGGGCCTGCTGCCCTACCTGAAGGCCCAGGGCCTTCAGCTGAAGGACGTGATCGCTTAATCCAGGCTTTTTGAGCCCTGCAAGGCACGCCGCGCGCATCTCCGGGCAATCACCCCGGGGCGCGCGGCCGTCGCAGCCCGACGTGTCCGAAGACTTTCGCCGCCCCCCGGCGAGTGCTTCGGACAGGTCGGGCTTCTTGCGTTTTATTCCCATTATTTTCGCGGCTGTGACTGCGCTGACCTGTCGTGTCGCGCGCGGGTTCAGCTTTCCGCTTGCCCGATTTATGTGCTAGTTTGGAGCAGATAGCTTCGCTTTAGTTTGGGTTTTGCAGGGCACCCGCGGATGGAACCAAGAAGACCATGAGCAAGGACCTCATCACAAGTGATTCAATCGGGTCTCGGGGGCTTTTGCAGGCCACCAACTCGGACGCACATGACTTGCTGCTCGCCTGGCTCAACCAGCCCGAGCAGGAGCTCAGCGAGGCGGTGCGCGAGCTATCCGTGGAGCAGATCACCCGTCTGCTGGGCGGCATCGGCGAGGTCTTTCGCCGGCAGGTGGCCAAGTTTACCGGCATGCAGGAGATCGGCAGCGCCCTGAGCCAGACGATGCACCTCGACGAGCTCTTGCTGCTGATCATGGAGAAGATCGTGCGGCTGATGGATGCCGAGCGGGCGACGCTCTTTCTGGTCGACCCCGACACCGGTGAGCTGTGGAGCAAGGTCGACCAGGGCGGCATCAATACCGAGATCCGGCTGCAACCCGGCGAGGGCCTGGCGGGCTGGGTTGCCGAGACCGGCACGAGCATCAACGTGCGCGACGCCTATAATGACGACCGCTTCCAGCCCGGCATCGACCTGCAAACCGGCTTCGACACCCGCAATATGCTGTGTCAGCCGGTGCGCAACCAGGACGGCGAGATCATTGGGGTGGTCCAGGTGCTCAACCGGGCGGCGGGCTCGTTTAGCGAGCAGGATGAGAACCTGCTCAGCGCCATCGCCAGCCAGACCGCGGTGGCCATTGAGAATTCCAAGCTCTACCTGTCGATGGTCGAGCAGAATATCATGCTCGAGCGCGCGCGCATGGACCTGCAGCATAAGGTGCGCGAGCTCGACCTGCTCTACGATGTGGAGCGCGAGCTCAGCGGGGCGATCGACCTCGATGAGCTGATCGCCTCGATCACCCAGAAGACCCTGGAGCTGATCTCGGCGCAGGCCTCGGCGCTCACGCTTCACGAGTCCGAGCACAACCGGATGTTCGTGATGGTCAACCGCGCGTGCGGCGCGGGGAAGATGGTGGCAAACGAACCTCAGTGGGAGTTTTCGACGCGCAATATTCCCCACGACCACGGCATCGCGGCCAAGGTAATAGCCTCCAAAGGCGCGTTTCGCTGCGACACCGGCGGGTGCGGCGGGGTGGCCGACGCCGCCAGCGACGAGATCGGCATCTGCGTGGAGAGTGTCATCTGTGTGCCGCTCTTCGACGAAGACGAGTGTATCGGCGCGCTGGAGGTCATGAACCGGGTGCCCTCCCCCAATGACTCCAGCGCGCCGTTTCTCGACGAGCCGCTGGGCTTTAGCGACGATGATCATAAGGTATTGACCCTGATCGCCGGCCAGATCGCCGGGGTGGTCGCCTCCCGGCGCCACCGCCACCAGCAGGAGAAGGTCGAGCGGCTGTCGGCCATCGGGCAGATGCTCACCGGCGTGGTGCACGACCTGAAGAACCCGATCGCGGTGATCTCGGGCAACGCGCAGCTTATGGTGCGCGCTGACGACCGTGAGAAGCGCAGTGAGTATGCGGCCAGCATCAATAAGCAATTTGAGCACCTCAACCAGATGACCCGCGAGCTGCTCACCTTTGCGCGCGGTGACCACGATATCGCGATGGCCCAGGTCGACCTGCAGGCGTTTAACGCCGAGGTTGATGAGCTGCTCTTCCACGAGCTCAACGACACGGGCATCACCTACCAGACGCATCTACTGTGTCAGCAGGGCGCGCCGACGACGGCCAAATTCGACGCCGGCAAGCTCAAGCGCGCGATCATGAACCTTGCGCGAAACGCCGCCGAGGCCATGCCCGACGGCGGCCATTTCGAGATGCGCGTGGAGCGCGACGAGCAGCCCGCCGAGATCCGGTTTATCTGCCAGGATACCGGCCCGGGGGTGCCCGAGGAAATCCGCGCCACGCTCTTTGACTCCTTTGTGACCTCCGGCAAGCTCCACGGTACCGGGCTGGGCCTGGCGATCGTCAAGAAGATCGTCGACGAGCACCACGGCTCGATCACCTACCAGAACCGAGACGGCGCCGGCGCCGCCTTTCTGATCCGCATCCCCCAGCTTGCCCGCTCTTAAGGCTTTTTCTGAAGGTTTCGACCTATGATTGCTGCTCGTTTTTCACCGAAAAAACACGCGCGCACCCCGCGCATATACCTGAGCGCGGCCCTGCTGAGCGCCCTGCTCATCTGCGCCGCCGGGTGCGACCCATCCGGCCCGCCCAAGGCCTCCAAAGCTGGCAGTGAGGCAACCACGCCAGAGGCCGCGCCGACAAAGACCGTTCAACCCGACCCGCCCGCCCAGGCCGACGCGCCGCAGTCCGGCCCCGCGGTCCCCGGGCTGGCCGAGGCCACCGACACCCAGCAGATGTTGCTCCTGGAGGCCAAAAAAGCCTTCTTGACCGATGATATCGGCCGGGCCGAGGCGCTTTTCGACACCCTGGTGAAGTCCAAACCGGTCTCGGGGCCCCAGGTCTCGGCGGTCATTGCGCTGGCGCAAATTTATAACGAAACCGGGCGCCCCGATGAGGCCGTCAAGCTGTATGACGAGCTCTCCGAGGAGGTCAGCGCCCTGCCCGAGATTCAGCTGGTCATCGCGCGCGCCTACGCCGACCTGGGCGCGAATGAGCGCGCCATCGGCGCGTATCAAAAACTTCTGGCGACCCAGCCTGACTTCGTCTTCGCACAGCTTGAGCTCGGAAAACTCTACGCCCAGACCGGCCAGAACGACGCCGCTGCCAAGGCGTTTTATGCCTACGAGCAGCAGATCTACAAATTGGCCACCCAACTCGAGTCCCCAGGCGCCTCGCCCGAAGAGCGCCTGCACGTGCTCAGCATCTTCTCACTGGTCAGCGACGAGCGCGCCAGCGCAGCGACCCTCAAGGCGCTGCGAGCCGAGTCGGCCGAGGTGCGAACCCAGGCCGCCACTGTTCTGGGGCAGATGGGCGCGCCCGAGGCGATCCCCGAGTTGGAGCGCCTGAGCGGGCATGACCCCAGCCCGCTGGTGCGCATGTCCGCCCAGCAGGCGCTCAAAGAGATCAAAGCCCTGGGCATTGAGCCCACCGGCGCGCCCCCCGGCCCGACCGTGGTCGACGATAAAAGCAAACTCCCGAGCGACTAAATGGCCTCCGAAACCGCCGCGACAATGCGCGAGAGCAGGCGCCAGAAGTTCAGCACCCTCTGGGAGGAACTGGCCCTCGACAAGACCACGCAATTTAGCCCCGGGCGCACCCAAACGATGCGCCCGTCGACGGATCTTCTGGGGCTCGACACCGACGCCATCCTGAATGAGTTGCCCTGGCTTACCCAGAATAACACGCAGGTCCAGCTCGCCGAGATTCGCCTGGGCGCGCTGATCGGCGAGGGCGGGATGGGCAAGATCAACCTTGCGCACCAGCGCTCGGTCGCCCGTGAAGTCGCGGTGAAATCCCTGCACCCGAAGATGCTCAGCCCCGAGGCCATCCTCACCCTGCTGCGCGAAGGCTGGGTCACCGGGCGCCTGGAGCACCCCAATATCGTGCCCATTTACACGCTTGGGCGCGGCGATGACGGCCAACCGATCATCGTGATGAAGAAGATCGCCGGGGTCTCGCTGGCCGACCTACTCGCCGACCCCAGCGCATCGCCGCGCGCGCTGGGCACCAAGCAGCCGCTCGACTTCTATATCGAGATCCTCGCCCAGGTCTGCAACGCGGTGCATTACGCGCATAGTCGCGGGATTTTGCACCGCGATATCAAGCCCGAAAATATCATGATCGGCGAATTCGGCGAGGTCTATTTGCTCGACTGGGGCATCGCGGTGAGCCTGGATGAGACGCATCGCGGGCGTTTGCCGCTTGCCTCACAGGTGAGCTCCCCGGCCGGCACGCCCGCGTATATGGCCCCCGAGATGGTCCAGGCCGACGGCGCCCGGCTCTCGCAGAAGACCGATATCTTCTTGCTCGGCGCGCTGCTCCACGAGATCCTCACCGGCGCGCCGCCCAATCAAGGCGAAACGCTCTTTCAGATCATGTTTGCCGCGTATAACGCCACACCGGCCACCTATGCGCCCGGCGTCGACGCCCAACTCGCCGCGATCTGCCACCGGGCGATGCACCCGGAGCCGGCGCAACGCTTCGAGTCGGCCGACGCGCTGCGAACCGCGCTGGAGACCCATCTTCGCCACCGCGACTCGATGCGAATTGGCGAGCAATCACACCAGCGCCTGGAAAGCCTGCGCGAGATGATCGCCCGGGAAGCAGCCGCCAGCACCCAGGCCGACGGCGCCCAGCAAGAGCGATCCGGCCACGCGATTTATCGGCTCTTCGGGGCCTGTCGCTTCGGCTTTGAGCAGGCGCTTGAGACCAGCCCCGAGAACCAGACCGCCCGGCGCGGGCTTCAGCAGGTGATCGAGCTTTTGGTCGAGCGCGAGCTGCAGCAAGGCTCCCACCGCGCGGCCTCCCTGCTTATCGCCGACTTGCCCGCGCCCAACCCGGCGCTCGCCGCGCGCCTCGACGAGCTGGGCCAGGCGCTTGCGTCGCGCGAGCGAGAATTCGAAGGGTTGAAGCGCGAGCAATTTGAGCAGGATCCCAGGGTTGGGCGGCGCTCTCGAAGCGTTTACGCCGCGGTCCTGGGGGTTTTGATGGGCGCGCTGTCAATCTTCAGCCTGCTGGTGGGCGAATGGACCGGCCTGGCTGTCACCACGACTACGTTGCTCTTTCACGCGCTGCTGATCCTCGCCACCGCCCTGCTTCCCACGCTGCTGGCCCGGCGTGCGTTGATGCGAAATCTGCTCAATCGCAATATCATCTACGCCATGTTTTTATCGCTGGTCTACGCCACATTTGTGCGGGTCCTCGGGTGGCTATTGGAATTGCCGGTTTCCGCCGTGCTGACCATGGAGATGACTTCCTATTCGGCGTTCTCGCTGCTCGTCGGGCTCTTTGCAGACCGCCACCTCTATTGGATGAGCGCCGCGTTGGCCGCCGGGGCGCTCTTCGGGGCGCTGAACCCCGATCTTGCGATTGAGAGCCTGGGAATCAGCCAATTTATCGGGTTCTTGGCGGTCGCCCTGGCCTGGCGGCGCGTCGATCGGCGCGCCTAGGCGATTCTAGGGGGCGGGCGCGGCGTTAGTGGACGCCGATAGCGTGGTCAAATGGGCGTAAAGCGCCGAAATCTGCGCCTCAACCCGCGGCTTCCAGGTCGGGGTTTCCTCGGCCAATCGTTCAACTTCCTGGCTCAACCGGGCAAGCTCTTGCTCGAATCGCTCAAAGCGCCGCTCCATCTCCTGCCAGTCGCTGCCTTGATATTCGGTGCGCCGGCGCGCCTCGGCGGCGCGCATGCGGCGCAGATCGGCGCGGCGAGTCGCGAGCAGCTGGCGCATCTCCCCCAGAACGCCGGGCAATTGTCCCAGGCGAAACAGCAACTTCGCGCGCATCTGGCGCAGGCGATCAAGCTGTTGCAACTGCTGCATCGCCGCCGCTTTATGCTCCGGCACGCGCTGCTCAATCTCGACCATCAGCCGCCCCAGGTACTCCGGCTCACAGGTCCACTGCGCGGGCGCCTGGGAGGGCGCGCCCGCCCGCACCACATAGGGCTCATTAAAGCAATCCACGGCCACATATTTATATAGATCGAGCGGAAAGGGCGCCCGGTAGATTTGCCGAGGGGCGGACTCGAAGTCTTGTCTGGAGGTCTCAAGCAGCGCGAGATCGCGCTCCATTACCTGGCGAATCTGCACCAGGCGCGCGCTATCGTCGGTGATTTGTCCCTGGGAGACCGACAGGTCCAGCGGCGCGGCGCCGCTGGCGCGCAAACACCCCGACGCCCCCGCGCACGCCACCCAAACCGCCAGGATGAGCGCGCACCCGGCAGGCGCGGCGCGGCGGCGGCGAGGCGGAAGGCGTGGGGGCATCAGCATGACTTAGGCGTCTTCGAGGATGTCTTGGGGAATGGTGGGGAGCTCCTCAAGATTCGGCATCATAATGACCTCGATGCGCCGGTTCTGCGCCTTGCCCTCGGCGGTCTCATTGCTCTCGATCGGGGCGTATTCGCCGTAGCCGGCGGCCGCCAGGCGCGTCGGGTCCACGCCCGCGCCCTGCAGATACTTCACGACTTCCACCGCGCGATTGGTCGACAGCACCCAGTTGGCCGCCTCCTGGCCGACGTCATCGGTATGCCCGGCGACCAGAAACTCACGGTTCTGGATCTGCTGGAGCACCGCCGCAAGCTCGGTGAGCGCGGCCTGGCCGTCGTCTTTGATCTTGGTGCTCCCCGAGTCAAAGAGCACATTGCTGGTCAGCTCAATGACCATCTTGCCGTCGCGGATCTTCACCGCCAGCTTGCCCGACTCGACCATGCTGGCAAATTTGCTGGCGATATCGCGAAATTGCGCCAGGCGTTTTTTGGTCTCCGCGCGCGCCTTGCGCAACTCCTCCAGCTCACCCTTGGTCGACTTCAGCCGCTCTTCGAGCGAGCCGTGCTTGGACTCGTACATCTGAAGGTTGCCGTCGGCCTCCTCAAGCTTTTGCTCAAGATCGGCCTGGGTCGCCTGGAGCTCGGCGATTTTGGAGTTTAGGGCGGTGATCTGCGCATTGAGCTCATTTTCGGCGGCCTGCGAATCTTGCTGGGTCTGGGCCAGCTCGATCTTGGTATTCTCGAGATCCTGCAAGACGGCATTATGTTTGTCTTCGGGCACCCCACAGCCGATTGCCCAGACCAGCGACAGCCCGAGCAGTGAGGCTTTGGTGAGGCCAACTTTGGAGAATAGAGACCGGCACAAAACGTTGGAACGCATCATTGAACTCCATCTAAGACTCGGAAATTAAGCACGAACCGCAATATAAATTGCAGCGTGAGTGGCCTCTTATATAGCACCGCTGGACCCGCGCCGACAAATCACATCGAGGTTGCCGCCGCCAAGGCTCTGCTTCTATGGTGGCGATTTATGGGGGTCGCAATACGGAGTTATTTTTGATGGTGGATCGTCGCGCACAAAAAATGCCTCATATACCCTGTCTGCTCACCATCGCCGGGACCGATCCGTGTGGCGGGGCGGGCATCCAGGTCGACCTGCAGGTTTTTCGCGACTTCGGGTTTCACGGGCTGTCGGTGGTCACGGCGGTCCTGAGCCAGAATACCCGTGGCGTGCAGCGGGTCGACGCGATGGGCGCGGACTGCGTGGCCCAGCAGCTCGAGACCTTGCTCGAAGATATCCAGCCCGCCGGCATCAAGATCGGTCTGCTCCCGAGCGCCGAAGTGGTCCAGGCGGTTTCGCGGGTGCTCAAAAAATTGGCGCAAAAAAAGATTTGCTGCCCCGTCATCTTCGACCCGGTCCTGGCGAGCAGTTCTCGGCACGACTTGGTCGGTGCGGGGAGCGTCGAGGCGATGCGCACCGACCTCATCCCCTGCGTCGACCTGCTCACCCCGAACCTTGCCGAGGCCGAACTTCTGCTCGACACCCGCCTGCAAACCCGGGGCGACTTCGACGCCGCCGCGAATGATTTGCTCGCACTTGGGTGCCGCGCGGTCCTGCTCAAGGCGGGGCATCTGACCCCGCAGGAGGCGGCGCGCGAGGCCAAAGATGCGCCCGCAGCCCGCCGCATCCGCGACGTCTTTGCAGACCCCCATGCCGTGACGACCTTGCGCGCCATGCCGGCCATCGCGCAGGACGTGCGCGGCACTGGCTGCCAGCTCTCAAGCGCGCTATTGGCGAGCGTCGTGGCGAGCGGGGCCGACGCGCGCTCGGGCGATTTGAGCGCGCGCCCCGGGCTTGTCGACGCCGCCGAAAAGGCCCGCGCCTATCTGAATGACTTGCTTCATACGCGCCGGCGCAATATTGGCGGCGGCCGGCCTGTTATCGTTCGCGAGCGCCCCGCACCCCACTGATTTCCTAGCTCATCGCCATCTTAACCCCGTCGTTATTCTATGCACACACCAAACCCCGACCCCAACGCCCCACCCGCCCTGAGTCCCGAGGAATACCGGGACGCGATCGCGCGCGAGAAGCGCCTGGGCGCCGTGCTCAAAACACCCACTCCGCTGACCAAGATCCTGGTGGTCACCAATGTGCTTATCTGGGTGGTTGCGTTCTTCTGGGGCGACACACTCGGCATCCGCACGCCCTACTTCAATAACGCGCAGCTCGTCTTATTCAGCGGCATGAAGGTCAATGAGCTCGTCGCAGCCGGCGAGTGGTGGCGGCTCGTCAGCAGCCAGTTCGTCCACCTCGACGTGATGCATATCGCCTTTAACGCCTACGGCCTTTATGTGCTCGGCCCGATGGTCGAGCGCTTCTACGGGTGGAAGCGCTTCCTCACCCTGTACTTAGCCAGCGGCACGGCCGGGGCCCTGGCGAGTTATTATTTCGTGTCGGCACCGTCGGGCGGAGCCTCCGGGGCGATTTACGGGCTGGTCGGCGTGCTGCTCGTCTTCGGGGTTAAATACCGCCATGAGCTTCCCAAGCGTGTCTCCAAAGCGCTCACCATGGGCATGCTCCCCTGGGTGGCATTTAGCATCGGCATCGGCTTTCTCGACAGCCTTCCGATGGATAACGGCGCGCATCTGGGCGGGCTTTTCTCG
>Ga0209075_1001362_pt1 | contig 22981 bp, 17 predicted proteins | sample Stecom2011_FD_187523 | JGI IMG/M metagenome (GOLD analysis project Ga0209075, IMG submission 187523) | Agricultural soil microbial communities from Utah to study Nitrogen management - Steer compost 2011 (SPAdes) (version 2) | ecosystem: Environmental > Terrestrial > Soil > Agricultural land...
CTTCAAAAAGAACATTATGTTCTTCAAATTGACACAAACTAGCATCTCCAAAAATTGTAGCTGTAGGAAGTGGATTCACTAAGATTGTGGCTGTTCCTGTTTGTGCATTCAAACAAGTGGTGGAACTATTATCCTGAACCGAAACAAGCTCATAAGTAAAAGTACCTGGTACATCGGTAGGTTGAACAATCGTAGCTGAGTTCCCTCCTGCTGTTGTAATCGTTTGTGTAATCGCTCCCGTACCGTCATCAAAAGTATAAGTGAATGTGTATGGCGCTGTTCCATCAGCTCCTGTAAAAGTAATTTCAGGTGCTGCATCATCCTCACATACATCTATAGTTCCACTAATTGTAGCTGTAGGAAGCGGATTAACTGTAATAAAGCTTGTATCTGTTTGATTACAAATACTTTTCTCTATTGTTCTCACCAAGGTATAATCAACCGAACTTCCACCAGGGATTGATGTTGTGAATGATGGTTGAGGAATTGTCGGATTATCTAAATTTCCGCTTGGATTCCAATTATAATTAAATCCTCCAAGATCAGGATAAGAGATTTGTATTGTTTCTTCAGCGCAAATTGTATCATAGAAATTAGTTGAAGAAAGTGTCGTGTTGAGTGGTTGAATTACGTCATTACAGAAACATGGATTATCAACTAAAGAAAACCTAATAATTCCCCCACAAAAATCAGTCACGTCTATGTCGGAAAAATACAAGGTATCGATAGCTCCTCCGAGTATTGTAATATTTTCAATTTCTGTCCAAACAACAGGTTCTCCAGCGTCTATAATTCCATTTCCATTTAAATCTTGAATAATATCGAAACTTAAATTATAGTCACTGCTCAATTCTGCACCTTGATTATATACCACCACAAAGCCTGACAAAGTTTCGCTTCCATCATTATTTAAATGCGTGTTTGAACTGGCATTAAGAATATCGAGTTCCGTTTTATACGTATAAACTAGCTTGGTAGTATCTCCCGTAATAAAACCTGCGGAACAAATATTTTGATCCACTGTACAGTTCGCAGTAAGCAGCACACTTGTGTGAGCTCTTAGCTCGATATTTTGGCATACCAAATCAATTGGTGAAGGCAATAAGTTAATACTAAACACCATCGAGTCACCTGGCGCAATTCCATTTAGCATAGACCAAGATAAAACGGTTTGAATTCCTGAATTAATGATTGTTGGCGTTGTTTGTAAAATACCTGCATTATGTATTGGAATATATGAATTGGGTTCATATGTCAATCCATTAGGTAATGTAAAGTGAATAGAATCTTCAACTCCAAAAGGATTGTCCCCTTTATTAATGATTGTTAATTCAACTCTATTATCGAGTCCACAAGGAGTAAGAAAGTCGAAATCGATTAATATCTCTGTAGCGTATGGCGCTGACATGTTATTAAGAATAATAGGTTGAGAATAATTTAAATCAGACTCATAACTAATTCCACAAAATGATTCCCCACGTGTTTGAATAAAAATCCTTTCTCCTGATGTAAATCCACACTGAGGTTGAGTTTTAAATAAAATTTTATAGATATTTCGTGTTGTATCGATAATTCCAGAGAAGCCATTTTCCAACAATGGATTATTTGACAAATCCCATTGGTATGTGTTACCGACAAGATTAGTTGGATCAGCAATACTATTTGTATCTCCATCAAATACGATATAAGAAGAGTTAGGAATAATATTTAAATAATCTGGCAATGTAAGCTCAGTTTGCATATTGTATCCATATCCTAACTGATAGTTTCTAGAAGAAATCTCAAAATATAAAGTATCACAAAGTTCTTCACTTCCAGTTCCGAGAAACTCAATAGAAGCGTCAAACTCAGGCGCTAACGGTGTAACATTCAATGTCACGCTTAGTGGGTCACATTCATATTCATCTATACTTTGAGGAACTCCAGAACAGCTCCATCCGCTATACACCTCAAGACTTGCTGGAACACAGCTTACTGTAGAGGTAAACAAAGTATAAGTTGCAAAATCATCTGTTCCCAAGTCTGGAACATCAAAAATTCCATTAGCATTGGGGTAATAATAAGTGTTTGTTGCAACGTCTAAAAGGCTGTCGGCAGTGATTGCTCCACCCACAGGAGCGCCAATCCAAAAATTATTAATATTGGATGCATAGGAAGTATTTTGGAAAAACAAATCCCATGAATCTACTCCAGTGTGCGAATTTACTGACAATACGTTTGACTGCATCGTTAAAATCGGACCATTGTACGTAACTGGGTCTGTAGTTGCCCAGCCCGTAAGAATCTCTCCACTTGGATGTAGCTGTTCGACGACATCATACGCCCACCTATACTTAGTCATATTTGTTCCAGTCTCTACATTACAAGTTGGTCGAATTCGAACACTCAAAGTGCCATGAAAACCGTCGTCTCCATAAAGTATTGGGTTTCCACTTGCTGCGTCACCAAAAAATGGGGACAAATCAAACTCATATGTATTTCCTGTGGTCGAAATTGTATCTATTGGATAATTCGGTGAAGTACTTCCAACGTGTGTTCCCGCGGTTCTTCTAAAGTTAAAAGTTGCGCTCACATATTCGTAATTATCAGGAGGAGTAACCAACATTGTTCCTGGAGAGGCCCAATGACGATATTCAAAAGGAAACAAGTTACCGCCTGCGTAATTATTACAACAAGGCCCTATACTTAAATAGTAATTTTGAGTAAGTACAATCTCATCACAATTTTGTGTGGTTAAGCTGTTTTCTCCTGAAGTTGTAAAATAATACCCAATTAATGTGAAGTTTTTTTCCAAGATATTACAGCCGAACAAATCATCGGCAGGAGCTATTGTGAAATCTGGATGTTCTGTTGCAAACATAGTAGATTCTGTATCTACAGTATATAAATTCCCTGCAATATTTGAAGTATTTACATAATAAGATCTCACAATAACAGAGTCGCCAGTTTCTAAATGAATTCCATTCGGGTAAGTTAAAGTAGGTAAATTATGAATATCAAAACCTAACTCCCAACTTCTGTCACCTCCCACAGTAGTTGTATTAAACAGGATGTTTTCTATCCCTGAACTGTAAACTACGCCATCACTTGCTCGGTAAATCTCAATAGTACTATGGGCGTATGTCATTCTATTTCCATGCTGTAGTATGTCGTGATTTACTATTATAGAGTTAAAGTTACGTTGATTTGGATTGTGAATATAACTGAAATTAGATATCTCAAGTGTATCTCCATACATCATTCGATTAGTTTTCACCTTAGTCATATCATGTGCCCCAGCATCTGGTATTCCATCATTATTTGTATCTGGAAGTCCTAAGTTTATCCTTTTAGCGTCTGTGTCTATTAAGTTAGCACCTTCACATTCAACAGGACATAAAACATCAATTTCTAGAGTAGAGCAACCCAGTACCATTTCACAACCACAGTCTAAATTCGGATTGTATAATTGTTGAAATATGACTTCTTTTTTACCGGACGAAGAGCATCCACCGCAATCTACACTCACGTCAAAAGTAACGTTCCAGCCAGAACCAAAGGTAACTGAATTAAAAATATAATCAATGGTATCGCCCATTTGGTGAATAGTGTACGGAGCACTCACTATGTTTCCGTGATTATTAATAATTACCATAGAGTTAGGGTCCAATTGAAGGCAATCTCCATCAGGTAGAATCAGACGATATTTAAACTCATCATTACTTGAACGAGGCATGACGAGTGAAAACTCTTCAACAAGAAAAGAAATTTCGGACACATCTCCATCCATCATAGTTCCAGGAACAATATCAGGAACCACATTATTATATATTCGTGAATGTCCGTTTGGACTTAAAGTTCGAGGTATATCATAAACTACTTCACAATTATTTCTATAGCTCCCCCTAAATCTCCAGCGCAAAAAAGATCTTCTTTTATTGTTATCACAATAATCTGGACAACATGTAAAATTATTCCATCGAATAACTACCTCATCACCCGGAGCAATTGTATCAATATTCACAATAAATCCTTGTTTTGGGTCGGGCGGCAAACAAGGTTTGTTCACTCCTGCATATGTACTGATGGGTGTGATAGGCACTTCTCCTCCACCGTTAACTTCTATGGTTAAAGAAGAAATGTTTATTGAACTATAATAATTAGTTGACACCCACCCTGTTGAACCGCCATAATTAGTAGCCACGTCTATAATTGTATTAATAGCGTTTCCAGTTCCTTCATTCACAATAGTTATAGACGAAGGAAAATCTCCATTCACATTATTTCCATAACAGTTTGTTCCTATTCCATTATTGGCATTATTGCTAAACCCATCCCAAGGAGTATAGGTTAAATGCGGTGTTTCAGCTGCAAAAGTAATATTCGCCGCATCGGATAATTCTTGACAAACCTCGCCATTACATCCCCATCTATATTGATAGTTTGATTGTGCATCTGAGCAACTTATGATAACTATAGTTTCACAAATCGTGATAGACTCTCCTGGGTCAAACCTATTATCTCCGTTACCAATTGTTAAGAAATCAACATCACTAAAATCATAGGTAGTGCTTCCCGAAGTCGTAGTGCTTGTTCCTATTGTTGAAGAAATAATCTCAATCCCATCTCCATAAACATGCTCCAATTGAAATGTACTTAACGCTCCACTTCCTCCATTTGTAAAAGTCAAGCATCTTGTTAGAGTGTCTCCAACATTCCCTGCATAAGATTGATTGGTCATGTTAACCATAGAAAGGTTGGGAAATCTAACATTGTACATATTACTCTCATGAGTTAATGTCTCATTGATTATTCCTCCAATACCATTATCTCCTTCATAACTCAGCTCAACAATATTTTTCTTTGCAGAGTAACTAGACATACAACCTGCTGTTATCTTTACTGTAAAGGTCGTATTGGATATCGCTGGTAAATCTGGCAAATCGAATAAAATCGTATCCCCAGTTGTTGCTCCATTCTCTACCCCTCCAGTTACGCTAGAAGCCACATAGCTTATCCCTTGTGGTAAGATTAAGCGCAACTCAACATCAGACAAATCATAAGGCGAAACATTATTTATATTTACTGTATACGTTGCCTCATTTAAGCAAGCTGTTAAGTTGTTAGATAAAGAACTTTGAAAAACAGTTGTTTGGGCATTTACACATAAAGAAAAAAGTGAAATTAATATCACCACGATTATATTCGTATACTTTTTCATCATATATAATAATATTTCTTTTTATTATGCGTAGATTGTAGAGTAAGTGTTTGAATGAAGTGCATTTCAAAGTATTTCCTAGTTTAATTAAGCTAAGTTATGAAATAATTTTTGTTTTCAAATATGTTTTACCTAATTTCCGAATAAAATTATCAATTAAATCAACGAATTGATGAAAATCGTATCTAATCTACTCCCTTTATTTCTATATTTGTGACCATGATAAAAGTTAACGTTATTAAAGCTCCAATTACAGAAGAACTTATAAAGTTTGAAGAGCATTTTAAACAAAGCATGAAGGCAAATAATGCTTTATTGGATAAGCTTACACATTACATCGTGAAAAGGAAAGGTAAGCAAATCCGACCTATGTTTGTATTTTTATCTGCTAAAATGTTCGGAGAGGTTAACGAAGACACATACACTGCAGCTTCCTTAATTGAACTTTTACATACCGCCACTTTAGTACATGACGACGTGGTAGATGACGCCAACGAAAGAAGAGGCTTTTTCTCTGTAAACGCTTTGTGGAAAAATAAAATAGCAGTACTCGTAGGTGATTTTCTGCTTTCAAAAGTGCTACTTCTCAGTATGGAACGAAAAAAATATCGCTCTTTAGAAATTGTTGCCAGAGCTGTCCAAGAAATGAGTGAAGGAGAACTGCTCCAAATCGAAAAAGCGCGACGCCTTGATATAGATGAAGAAACTTATTTTGATGTGATTCGCCAAAAAACAGCCTCACTTATTGCTTCGTGTTGTGAAGTAGGGACTGTCTCTGTTGGACGAGAAGATGAAGCTGAAAGAATGCGAATATTTGGAGAAAAAATTGGTATGGCTTTTCAAATAAAAGATGATATTTTTGACTACGGACTTCCAGGAAAAATTGGAAAACCAACAGGCAATGATATTCGAGAACAAAAAATGACCCTTCCACTCATTTACACACTTAACACTGTGGATAAAAAAACAAGAAATGAACTCATCAACATTGTCAAACGCCACAATGAAAATCCAAAAAAAGTAAGAAGAGCAATTAAGCTGGTTATAGAAAATGGTGGAATCGACCATGCTTATGAAGTAATGACAAAAATAAAAAATGAGGCATTAGAGCTTCTTGAACCTATTCCTAATTCTGAAAGTAAGGAGGCTTTAATTAAACTTGTTGAATATACAGTTAATCGGGAAAAGTAAAATATATCTCCAACTTATTTTCTAAAATCTCCACAATTGGAAATTATATTCTAATTCCTCCATTTTTTCTGCTCAAAAAAAAAGGTTTTACAGTTAAACTATGTAATTTTGTAACTTAATTGAATTTGAGCCATGAATAATATAAAAATTAAAAACGCAATTATCTCTGTTTTTAATAAAGACGGACTAGAACCAATCATTAAAGAGCTTAACAATCAGGGAGTTACTATTTACAGCACAGGAGGAACTCAAGCATTTATTGAAGATTTAGGCGTGAGCGTTAAAAGAGTAGAAGACTTAACTTCTTACCCTTCCATTTTAGGAGGACGTGTTAAAACTTTACATCCTAAAGTTTTCGGAGCTATTTTAAATAGAAATGACAATGCTGAAGACCAACTACAGTTAGAAGAATTTGAAATTCCTACCTTTGATTTGGTCATTGTTGATTTATACCCTTTCGAGGAAACCGTAGCAGCAGGTGGGACCCATGAGGAAATCATTGAGAAAATAGACATTGGCGGAATATCACTGATTCGAGCAGGAGCTAAAAATTATAAAGACGTAGTATTAATTTCTTCAAGAACACAGTACGAAGATTTTCTTACAATACTCACCGAACAAAAAGGAGAAACCACCATTGAGCAAAGAGAAGCTTTCGCTACTGACGCTTTCAATGTGAGTTCTAACTACGACACGCACATTTTCAATTATTTTAATAAAGATAAAAAACCTGTTTTCAAACAAAGTATCAACCAAGCTCAAACGCTTAGATATGGTGAAAATCCACATCAAAAAGGTGTATTCTACGGGGATTTAGATGCTATTTTTGATAAATTAAACGGAAAAGAACTCTCTTATAATAATTTATTGGATGTAGATGCAGCCGTGTGCCTAATGGAAGATTTCAAAAACGATGATCCTACATTTGCCATTCTCAAACACAATAACGCCTGTGGATTAGCTACAAGAAGCACCATAGAGGAAGCGTACAAAGATGCATTGGCGGGTGACCCAGTTTCTGCTTTTGGAGGAATACTCATTGCCAACACGAATATTGATGTGGCTACCTCAAAATTGATAGATGAACTATTTTGCGAAGTCGTTATAGCGCCATCGTACGATAGTGAAGCTGTCGAAATATTAAAAAACAAAAAAAACAGAATTATATTGGTTCAAAAGCCAATTGAATTACCAAATAAAACGTTTAGAACCATCTTAAACGGAGTCTTAGAGCAAGATAGAGATGTGATTTCAGAAACAACTAATGACTTTGAGGTTGTAACTGAGGTTTCGCCTACAGAAAACCAGAAACAAGACCTAGTTTTTGCAAATAAAATCGTAAAACATACAAAATCAAATACCATTGTCTTGGTTAAAAATGGTCAGCTACTGGCTAGTGGAACTGGACAAACTTCTCGAGTAGATGCTTTAAATCAAGCTATTCATAAAGCAAAGTCATTTCAATTTGATCTTAACGGAGCGGTGATGGCTTCTGATGCTTTCTTCCCTTTCCCTGACTGTGTTGAAATTGCTAATTTAGAAGGAATTAAGACCGTAATTCAACCAGGAGGCTCGATTAAAGATAAACTTTCTATCGACTATTGTAATAATCACAATATGGCAATGGTGTTTACTGGAAACAGACATTTCAAACATTAATTTAAGAAATTTTAAGCTTAATGTGTTTTTTTAATTAAATTTGAGAATAACACTTCTAAAAAATAAACACAACACAGCAAAAAAAACAAAATGGGACTATTTAGCTTTTTAACTCAAGACATAGCAATCGACTTAGGAACGGCAAACACCCTAATTATTATGGATGATAAAGTTGTCGTTGATGAACCATCGATTGTGGCAAGAGACATTCAATCTGGTAAAATTGTGGCCATCGGAAAGAAGGCACAACAAATGCATGGTAAAACGCACAAATTAATTGAAACTGTTCAGCCATTGCAAGACGGAGTAATAGCAGATTTTCATTGTGCCGAGCAAATGATTCGGGGAATGATTAAGATGATTAAACATCGAAGAAGTATTTTCAACTCTTCCTTGCGTATGGTAATTTGTATTCCTTCGGGAATTACCGAGGTTGAAAAGCGTGCAGTCCGAGATTCTGCTGAACATGCAGGAGCAAAAGAAGTATATCTAATTCATGAGCCTATGGCTGCTGCTATAGGAATTGGAATCGATGTGGAAGAGCCAATGGGAAACATGATTATTGATATTGGTGGAGGAACTTCTGAAATCGCCGTAATCGCGCTTGGAGGAATTGTAAGTGATAAATCAATTCGCGTAGCTGGTAACGACTTTACCAAAGATATCGAAGAGTATATGCGTCGACAGCATAATATTTTAGTAGGAGAACGTACTGCCGAACAAATTAAAATTGAAGTGGGTGCGGCTTTACCAGAATTAGACAATCCGCCTGAAGACTTTGCTGTACGTGGTCGTGATTTAATGACTGGTATTCCAAAAGAAATTATCGTGAGTTATGCAGAAATTGCGCATGCTTTAGACAAATCTATTTCAAAAATTGAAGAAGCTATTTTAAGTGCATTAGAAATGACTCCTCCTGAACTTTCAGCGGATATCTACAAAACAGGTATTTATTTGGCTGGTGGTGGCTCTATGCTTCGCGGATTAGATAAACGAATGTCATTAAAAACAAAACTCCCTGTTCATATCGCTGAAGATCCACTTAGGGCAGTTGCTCGAGGTACAAGCATTGCACTTAAAAATGTAGATCGTTTTCAATTCTTAATTAGAAATTAATAGATAAGAGAAAGTATGCGTAAGCTAATAGCATTCTTTAGAAGGTTTAGAGTCTTCCTTGTCTTTCTAATTTTACAAGTGATTGCATTAGCTACATATACCTCTGTGATGAGTTTTCCACGAACAAAATTCTTAAATACTGCAAACGCATTTGTGGGTCAACTCCTTACTTGGGAGAGGAATATCATTAAGTATATTTACCTTGATGAAGAAAATGAAAAACTTCAGCTCAAAAATATAGAGCTTGAAAATCAATTGCCTCACAATTATATTTCTATTGATCAGAAAACAGCCATTATAAACGATACAATAAGGTTGCTGAGTTTTGAAAGAACCAATGCGACAGTAATTAATTCATCACATACCTTCCGAAACAATTACTTTACCATAAATTCAGGGACAGATCGTGGAATTCAACGGAAAATGGGCGTTGTTTCAGACAATGGCGTGGTAGGAATTGTATATGATGTCTCAAAACACTTTGCTGTCGTGAAATCGATTTTAACAGAGGATATCAATATAAGTGCATATATAGAAGGAATAAACTCTTTTGGAATTATAAAATATAACGGAGAAGATCCACAAATCGTTAATTTAACAGGTATTTCAAACGACATAGATATCAAAATAGGAAGTGAAGTTAAAACACGAGGAAGCGGTGGTTATTTCCCGCAAGGGATATCCATTGGTAAAATTGTTAGCGTAGAACCTATCGAAGGAGAACCAAGATGGGAGATTCGTGTAAAACTTAGTCAAGATATGAGAAGTTTAAGATATGTGTACGTAATCAAGCATATCCATCAACTTGAATTAGAGGAATTAGAAAAAAATATTGAACAGCTACAATGAATGTGATTGTAAAGAATATATTGAGAATACTCGTTCTGATTTTTGCGCAAGGACTCATCTTTGGTCAATTGCCATTTGGATTTGGTATTCACCCAATGATATATCCTTTGGCAATTATTTTATTGCCTTTTGACACACGTCCAGTTTGGCTACTTATCATCGCATTTTTTATTGGTTTATCAGTAGATGTTTTTATGAATACTTTTGGGCTTCATGCAAGCTCTGCAGTATTAATCGCATTTATCAGACCTGCAATATTTCGTCGTTTCGCACCAAGAGATGACTATGACTTATTGAAAGAACCCACTGCCAGCGAATGGGGATATGCTTGGTTCATCAAAGTTTCTGCTACGATGATTCTTATCCATCACCTTTGGTTTTTTATCTTAGAATACTTTAAATTTTCTGCGTGGAAAGATATTATTACAAGTACAATCTTGAGTTCCCTTATTTCTTTAATTATCTTTATACTCTTACAGGTGTTTTTCTTTAAAAAGCCAAAAAGTATATGAATCTCGAGAACAGAAAACTTGTTTTTATATTTATGTTTATTTTTGTAGGAGTTGCTTTCATCGTAAGGCTATTCTACATGCAAGTTATCGATGACCAATGGATTGAAAGATCAATTGAAGTAGCCCGAAGAAAAGTCACAATTAAACCACCTCGAGGTGTTTTTTATGATAGAAATGGTGAAAAAATAGTAGCTAATAAAACCTACTACAACCTTATGTTTGTTGAAGATGATATTGAAGACTTTGACACTGCTGCCTTTGCCAAGCTTATCGGAATGCCAAAAGATTCAATAAGCATAAGATTTAATGAAATTAAAAGGAGTTTAGATAGAAAAACACGAAGCAGAAGAACTGGAAATGACACAATTGTAAACGATTATCGTTCTTATCTTCCCTATGTTTTTTTAAGTGAATTATCTGCAGATGAAATTGCAAAAATTGCTGTAGATCTCCCTGACTTTAAAGGTTTCTACGAAAGTCCAATTAGCATGAGGAATTATCCATTCCCCAATGGTGCAAATATATTCGGATACCTAAATGAAATCAATTATGAGGAGCTCAACGCTGACAGAAGCTTTTATCGATTAGGAGATTTTATTGGAAGATCAGGATTAGAAAAATATTATGAACACACACTCAGAGGAAAAAAGGGAACAAAGGTCATCCTTACCTCTTCTAGAGGGAAAATAGTAGATAATTTTGCAGGAGGACAATTAGATACAAGTGCAGTACAAAGTGATCCTCTACATTTAGGAATTGATATTAATTTACAAGCTTACGGAGAGCTGTTAATGGAAAACAAGTTAGGTGCTATCGTTGCCATTGAGCCCTCTACAGGAGAGATATTAGCCATGGTAAGCTCTCCAAGTTTTGACCCTAATTTATTAGTGGGAAGAAGAAACATACAGACGAACTATAGGAAGCTTTATCAAGATTCTTTAAAACCATTTTACCCACGTCCTTTAGCCGCAGAATATCCGCCTGGTTCTATTTTTAAAATTGTACAAGCCCTTGTAGGACTTCAAGAAGAAGTAATCACTGATAATGCTTATTTCCCTTGTAATCGATCTCTTGTAGGTTGTCACAATCATCCACCTGCAAGAGGAATAGCAAAGGCGCTTCAATACTCTTGTAATCCATATTTCTATATGCAAACTCGATTAATCATTGAGCAAGGTAAGGATCCGAATTTTTACAAAGATGCAGCAATTGGAATGGCGCTGTGGGAAAAGTATATGCATAGCTTCGGATTCGGGGTTATGCCTGAAACCGATATTATTGGACTGCGATCAGGAGTGATTCCCAATGTAGAATTTTATAACCGATGGTATGGTGAATATCGGTGGGCATTTTCAACAATTCGATCTAATAGTATTGGACAAGGAGAAGTTAAAATGACTCCACTACAAATGGCTAATCTAGCAGCAATAATAGCCAACGAAGGTTATTATTACGAGCCTCACTTAGTAAAAAGTATCGGGGATAAAGGACCATTGGAGCAGTTTAGAGTAAAAAAACAAACTTTAGTAGAAGCTAAGCATTTCAAATCTTCTAAAGAAGGAATGAGGCTGGCAGTAAACGAAGCAGGAGGAACAGCATGGCGAGCAAGAATAGATGGCATTGAGGTGGCCGGTAAAACAGGAACAGCACAAAATCCACACGGAAATGACCACTCAGTATTCATTGCTTTTGCACCATTTGATGAACCTAAAATAGCCATTGCAGTATTTTTAGAAAATGCCGGGTTTGGAGGAACTTGGGCTGCTCCGATTGCAAGCTTAATGATAGAAAAGTATTTAACTGGTGAAATTTCTGATTCTCATAAAGAAAAAAGAATATTAGAGAAAAACTTTTTAGAAGAACAATGATTGAGAGAAGGAAAAATATATTGTATTGGGATTGGTTTGTAATTTTGATTGTAGCCATACTACTGATTATGGGCTTAGTCAACATTTATTCTGCTGCATACAACCCTGAACATCCCAATCTTTTTGATGTAAAAACATTCTACGGAAAACAAATTATTTGGGTGGGAATTGGAATTTTCTTTGGTGTTGTCATTTCCTTAATAGATGCTGATTATATAATTAAATTAACTCCCATTGCTTTTATAGTTGTGATTATACTACTCATTGCGGTATTGTTCACTGAACCTATCAAAGGAGCTCGGTCTTGGTTGGGAATAGGCCCTTTTGGGATACAACCCTCCGAATTCTCTAAATTTACCACCTCCTTGATGCTTGCCTACATTATTTCGCAAGGAAATAGCAGAAAAGAAGTCTCAAAACAATCAATGGTATATGCACTCTGCATCGTGGGAGGAACCATGCTATTAGTTCTTATGCAAAACGATACAGGAACATTCTTGGTGTTCTCCTCTTTTTTCTTTGTGATGTATAGAGAGGGAATTACAATCGACCCAATTATCTTGTTTTTTACCAATAACGTGATGCGATATAATTTCAAAAAAACGTGGTTAGGTGAGCACTTTATTCCAGTATTGTTTATCGTCATATTCATGAGTATTGTAATATTATATTTTACGGACTCTGTTTATCATTTTTCTTTTGCTCCAGGACATGAATTTCCAGGGTGGTTAATCGTGATAATTTCACTGACTATCTTAACTGCAATTGCTCTATTAATTATACAAAATTTTGTGTCACAACGTTCGCGTAAAAACCTTCGTTCTGTTTTAATCTTTCTCTACTTTATTTCTATAGGCTTTGTGGGGGTAGTTTCATATACGTATTTAAATGTACTTCAAACGCATCAAAAAGATAGAATCGATTTATGGCTAGGAAAGATACAAGATCAAGACGGAAAAGATTATAATCGAAACAGGGCACTAGCCGCAGTAGGTTCTGGTGGTTTCTCTGGTGTGGGTTATCAAGAAGCCCTCCTGTCAAGTCCTCGAAGCAAGCACGTTCCAGAAAGCGAAACGGATTTTATTTTTTCTGTTTTTGCTGAAGAATGGGGATTCTTAGGTTCAATCACATTAGTTGTATTATTTACACTTCTACTAGTGAGAATAATCATCATTGCTGAAAGACAAAAAAATAGGTTTTCACGAATTTATGCGAATTCGGTCGCCATGATACTCTTTTTTCACTTTGCTGTGAATGTGGGCATGAATATTGGATTGGTTCCTGTTATTGGTATTCCCTTGCCGTTTTTTAGTTACGGTGGTTCATCCATTATGACTTTTTTAATCATGATTATGGTATTATTAAAACTCGATAGTCAACGTAATGAATTCTTATCTTAATGAAAGTAAAATTTAATAATTATTCACCATTTACTCAAGCATCCATTCTCTTCATCATTGGTGTTGTCGCATTTTCTGTTTTTTCTATGGCGGCAAGTTTATGGATTAGCTGGCTTTATCCAGAAATGTTAACTTCAAGTATTGAAACACAAATTTCCCAATTTAGTATACAATACATGGCGGTTAACTTTTTACCTGTACAATTAGGAATTATGCTCACTCCAGGTCTTATTTACCTATATCTTGAGGACAAAAGTAAAAAAGTAATCACATCAATAAATTATAAATTCGTTATTTGGAGTGTCCCGTTTTTCACTTGTATCATGCTGCTTCTTCCATTTTTAAGTGAGATTAATGTGACTCTAGTGAAATGGTTTGGTGCTTATGAAGGCCTGATGAGACAGAAAGAAATGTCGGATGATTTGCTAAAAACTTTGGTCGGTGAAGTGGGGTCGAGTTCATTTTATTTTGGAATTTTGGTTATTGGTGTAGTTACAGGGATTGCAGAAGAGCTTGCTTTTCGTAGATTTTTATTTCACCACATGCTTTCAAACACTAAAAGATTAGGTTTAAGTATAATTTCAAGCTCTATAATTTTTGCGTTATTGCATTTCAACTATTTGCAAATGATTCCAATCTTTGTCTTTGGCGTTGTTTTAGCACTAATATATTACGCTTCAGGAAGCATCATAATAAGCATGATTGCACACGCAGCAAACAATATTCTCAATTTATACTGGTTAGTCACTGGAAATTTTCCAAGTTGGTTAGAAAGAATAGAGCTAAAAACAACAATCCCATCAATAATAATACTGATGGGATTGCTAATTTATTTTCACAAAAGAAAGTAATCTTTATTGTTCTCTAATATTATATTCAATATTGTTACCCATTTCTTGCGCAGCATAAGCGATTGAGTAAAATTCTAAATCTTGAAGAATATCACGTGCTTGGAAAATAATCCCCATTGGCACATGCTCATCTGCTTTAAAACAAGTAATCACATTTTCTTTTGGTGCAGTAAAATCCGCTGGTTTAGAACTAAACTTTTCTAGTTTCCATTGCCCAATATGATGTATACCATTAGGGTGTAAAATACCGTCGTATTGAACTGCTACTCCTTTGTCAAACAAGTCTTTATCACCTTGAATCGGCTCACCTAAGTATACAAAATCAATTTCTGATCTTTGTTTAAAAGGAGTTAAATCTGTTACTCCTACACCTTCTGCATTTTTGATTCTCACAAGTGGATCCACTTCTTTAGTTGTCGTTGCCACCATAAAGAAGAACAAAAGCATAAAAACAATATCAGGAAGTGATGATGTATTAATTGTAGGACCTGATGAACTACCACTTTTCTTAAATTTCGCCATATCTAACGTGTTGGTTTAACCTCAATTAACTTAAGAGGAAACAATGTTTCTATTAATTCCATTCTTTCTCGATACATACGAATCTCTGGAGAGTCTTCTGCAGCTCTTTGTTGTACTAAAGTATTCATTCGGCTATAAGTGTCACCAAACAACATCATTGCCTCCTCGTCTCTCAACTCAGTAATTGCCTTTTCAATTTCGGACTGAACTGCAATATAAGCTGAGTAATCAGTATCCAAGAATGACTCTAAACGAATGTGGGCTTCAAAAGCTATTTCAGGCATTTCTCTTTTTCCACTATTTTTAGTGTATATCTCTGCCATTTCAAGCTTTTTCCTCCACTGTGCAATTGCATCATAGGCTTGTTCTATTCTTCTTTGCGTGTTTTCGTCAATTACCTCTTGATTTTCGAGCGCTTCAAGACGGTTTATTTGAGTTTCTAAATTGTTTTGATACAATTCAACACTACCAAATGCGTAATAAGGGTAATCTATATTACGATTCGTCTTACGATCTCTGTTTACGAGATAAAAGTGCTTTATTCTGCTACTTAAAGTACCGATTTCTTCGGGTTTAATTATAGAATCACGCGCTTGAATCACCTGCCTACTGTTGATAGCAATCTTATATATATTCTTCTCTTCAACTTGAGTTTGTTGCTGAGTAGTTTCGACCTTTCTTGGAATTTGACGTAAATATGCAGTATCTTGATCCATTGTCGTTGTAACAAGGAAGAAAATAAGTAAAAGGAAGGCAATATCTGCCATCGAGCCCGCATTAATCTCCGGAGTTCCTTCTTTATTTCTCTTTGATTCTAACATTTTCGATTATTAATTTCTAAATAATTTCATAATAAAGCCCATAAAAAGCGCGATGAAAGAAGTTACACCTATTGCTATTAAAGCTGTGTATACACCTGCATGTGTAAAATCAAGCTGTCCTTGGCTTACTTGAATATTCTCTTGAATTTGAAGAGATGATGTTGTATCGTTTGTTCCAATCAAATACAAGATAAAGAACACTATTCCCGAAACAATTACCCCCAAGATTGACCGAATCGCTTGTTTTGGCTGTGAAATCAGTAAGAATATGAAGAATATTATGATTAAAATAGCAGCAACAGCCATCGAAAAGATGGTGATGTTGATTGCGCTACTAAACCAAAAACTATCCATAAATTCTTGTTTAACTATATCGCTAGCACTACTTACATCCGACGTCATCACGATAGCCGTTGCAAGCAAAGCAGGAACAGCAAAAAGAATTTTGATTACCCAGCCAAGAATATTTAATTTTTTTTCATTATCCATAATATATGGTTTTATTAAGTGAATAAAAAAACTGCTTATACAACCTTGCTATTATTTTGCAATGTTATGTTTAATAAGCATATCCACTAGACTAATTGATGCATTCTCCATTTCATTCACAATACCGTCGATTTTCGATACGATATAGTTATAGAAAATTTGAAGGATTATCGCTGCAAGTAAACCAAATACTGTTGTTAATAAAGATACTTGAATACCTCCTGCAACCGTAATTGGAGAAACCTGACCATCTTCAACAATTTGTTCGAATGCAAAAATCATCCCGATTACTGTACCCAAGAAACCTAACATCGGCGCTAAAGCAATAAATAAAGTAATCCAAGACATTCCTTTTTCCAAAAGTCCCATTTGAACACCTCCATAAGAAACAATCGTTTTCTCGACGGATTCTACACCTTCATCGATCCTAGAAAGACCTTGATAATATATTGAAGCAATCGGACCTCTAGTATTTCTACAAATCTCTTTAGCCTCCTCAACATTTCCACTAGCAATAGCATCCTCTACGCTTTTTACAAATTTGTTTGTGTTGATTGAAGATAGATTCAAGTATATGATTCGCTCGATACAAATTGCAAGTCCAATAATAAGGTCAACTAAAACCAGTCCCATCCAAAACGGGTCTCCTTCAATGAACTTCTTTTTTAATGTGGAAACAAAGCCAACCTCTTCTTCAGCAGCCTCACTTTCGTCAGCTTGAACTACTTCTGCTGTTGTCTCTGGAACCAATTCAGTTTCCACTACTTCACTTTCTTCGGCAGCTTCTTCTTCATTAAGTACTGCTTCTTCTTGAACGTCATTTGCTGAATCATCCTGCGCAAATGAGATTGTGTTAAATCCGAATGTAAACATTCCGATAACTGCTAGAGAACTAATTATTTTTTTCATGTTCTTTTTTAGATTGTAAATTACTCGATTTCGTAAAATTAAAAATATTATAACATTTACCAAAAGTTTTTCGATTTTTATGCGGAGAGAGAGGGATTCGAACCCTCGGCTCCGATACAATCAGAGCACTCGCTTTCCAGGCGAGCCAGTTCAGCCACTCCTGCACCTCTCCTCGATAACTTATCGACTGCTTTTGGAATGGGCTAAAATACAAAAATATTTTTATTAAAAAACCAAAAGTATCATCATATTATACTTTCATTTTTTTAGCTGTCTATTCCTTTGAGTGTATGGAAATAAAAAAACCTTGACATAAACATACGTCAAGGTTCTGTAAAATATTGTAAAAAATTAAGTCTTCTCCCCTAAGGCTGAATAAGAACTGTCGCCTCACTCACCTTTTCCTCTTCTACCTTAATCATGCCTTCTCCATAAAACTCACCCTTGCGAGCAGCAATGTTTAATACTGCAAAACCGGCTTGACCTAATTGATATACCTCATTGTAGTTAAAAAGTGCTACACCAGACGCATCTGTATAGGCAGTATCTCTACGCACAACTGGTTTAATTGGAGTTTCTGTTGAGGTACCATAAAGAATTACCTGCGCTCCAGGAACCAAAGCATTTGCTGTATCTCGCACAGTAATCTTTGCAATTGTATCTCCTTTTTTACGACATGAGCCAAATGATAGAGTCACGCCTAAAGCTATCGTAAAAAATCCTAGTAAATAAATATATCTTCTCATTATGTTAGATTTTGTTCTTAATTATAATACTTAACGAATAATCCTTACCTATGGTTGCTAATCCTCCAATATAATTGTCGAAGTAGCAGTTAAATTAGCTTTCGCTCGCGCTTGCTTAATTGTATAATTTTGACTTGTATCTCGTGCATAAACATTAAAATAAGCTACTTTTTCGTCTCCACTACCATACTGATCAAACAAATCATCTAAATTAAAGGTAGCAACCCCTGTTTCATTCGTCTTCCTTTCGTCAAAATACTCTGGCGTTCCCTTACTTAAATCTCCAACTATCCTAACTGTTGCATTGGGTGTTAATATATAATCACCTGATCTAACATAAACTTTTAAAATTGATGGGTCTTTTTCTTTACACGAAAAGAGAGTTACCATCAACAACATTGACAATATAAACCAAGTTTTTTTTGTTAAAGCCATAGTTAATATATTAGTTAACTTTATTTTAATTAAACAAACATAATAAATTATTTTATTTTCTCCTCACATTTTCTATATTATTTATTATTCTCTTTATAAGCATAAAAAATAGATTATTATTTAACTTTAGGCTTTAAATCAGTTTGAACTCACAATAATTTTATAGTATGGCTAAGGTGAAAACTTCTTTTTTTTGTCAAAACTGCGGACACGAGGCTGTTAAATGGCTCGGAAGGTGTCCTTCTTGTAATGAATGGAACACATTTGTTGAAGAAGTTGTCACCAAAAAGAAAAATGATGTGACAGCGTTTTCAAAATTATCTAAGAAAACTGCTCGACCTCAAGCTATCCATAAAGTAGTAGATGCTCCTCAAGAAAGAATTGAACTGCACGACGGAGAACTGAATCGCGTACTCGGTGGTGGACTTGTGCCTGGATCTCTTATACTCTTCGGTGGAGAACCTGGAATAGGAAAGTCAACACTGATGCTTCAAATGGCCATGCAGGAAACAAAACAAAAGATACTCTATGTTTCTGGGGAAGAAAGCGATCAACAAATAAAAATGAGGGCAAGCAGAATTGGAAGTTTAAACCCAAATTGCTTCTTGCTTACAGAAACACTACTGGAAAGTATTTTCAAATACGCTGAAGAATTAGAGCCTGATTTAGTAATTATTGACTCTATTCAAACTATACACAGTGAAAGCATTGAAAGTTCTCCTGGTAGCATCTCTCAAATTAGAGAAAGTACAGCTCAACTATTGCGTTTTGCTAAACAAACTGACACACCTGTTTTCTTAATTGGACACATCACTAAAGAGGGTTCTTTGGCTGGACCTAAAGTATTGGAACACATGGTTGATACTGTCCTACAGTTTGAAGGGGATAGAAATCACGTATACCGATTGTTGAGAAGTATAAAAAATAGATTTGGTTCAACCAATGAACTGGGAATATATGAAATGCTTGGGAACGGACTCAGAGAAGTTGAGAATCCTTCTGAAATATTAATTTCAAACAGTACAGAGAAATTCTCAGGAACAGCTATTGCTGCTACTTTGGAAGGACTCCGACCTATGCTTATTGAAGTTCAAGCCCTCGTGAGCACAGCGGTATACGGAACTCCACAAAGAAGTGCTACTGGCTTTGATCTTCGCCGTTTGAATATGCTCTTAGCAGTAATGGAGAAAAGATGTGGATTCAAACTAGGAGCAAAAGATGTGTTTCTTAATATTGCTGGGGGAATTAAAGTGAATGATCCTGCAATTGACTTGGCTGTAGTGGCCTCTATTCTTTCTTCAAATGCTGATGTAGCGATTGAAAAAAATATTTGTCTTTCTGCGGAAGTAGGACTCTCTGGAGAAATCCGACCAGTGAACCGTGTGGATCAACGTATCTCTGAAGCTGAAAAATTAGGTTTTGATAAAATTATCATCTCTAAAGACAACAAGGGCATCCAACAGAAAAACTTCAAAATTGAAATTATCGGTTGCTCAAGAATTGAAGAGGTTTTAAAAGAGATTTTTGGATAAATTGAGTCTATAAAAGACTTTCTTTATTGCACAATTAGTTCTCTGGTAATAGACAGTTTAGGTGCTACGATTAGATATGACCCAGGCGATAAATTTTCTATATTGAACACTAATTCGCTTTGCCCCTCTTTGATATTTTCTTTAAACATGAGCTCTCCTTGCATGTTATAAAGGCTGATTTCTCCATTTACAGATTTTTCCCAGGTAATATTCACCATTTTTTGAGCCGGATTTGGATAAATTTCAAATGAAGACATACTATTATGAAGAATAGACGAAGTGGATAAGTCTATTACTTTGTGTTGTCTTGCTATACAACCATTAGGCATGGTCGCTTTTAAGGAAACTTCATAAATTCCTGGTGAACCATAGGTATGCAAAGGACTCATCATACTGGTATAATTCCCATCGCCAAAACTCCAGTTGTAATTCATAAAGCCTGTGGGGGTTGGTGTAAATTGAACCGACAAACCATCAGGAATGCTTGTGAAATCAACTGTTACTTCTGGTTGTATTGTTATATTTAGCGTTGACTTTCCATTAAAAGCTGCTATTTCTGTGAATTGTTTAACACTTATTTCTGCCTGATTAGAAGCTCCAAAAACCACCTGAACAGAATCACCTGCTGAATGTAGAATAGTTCCTCCGTCTACTTCCCAGCACAGTGAATAATCATTAGGTATATTCACTTTAAAAGTCACTGTATCATACGCGCAAATCACTGAAGGAGATTCAATGGTTTGAACATCTTGTGTAATTATATTAAAATAATGTGTTTCAATAAGGTTAAAAATTGTATCCCAATATGCAGTTGGAGGATTATCCCATGCTCCATTTGAAGCTCCATGAAACTCATGTCCTTCACCTTCCACAAAATAAGTGGTGTGGGGAATATTCAAAGATGAAAGTTGATTGTATACCGCTCGCGAACCGTGAGTTAAAGGTATTAAAGGAACTCCAAAAGGATGGCCTACGCCAAAGGGCACGGTAGCGTCAGCTGTTCCATGAATTGATAGTCCAGGCGTAGTCTCATCTGCATTAATCCATGTAGAATCTCCTATTGCTCCCCATAAATTAACGTAGCCAGAAATATTCATTGCATGATTGTAATCGTTGCCTTCACAATCCAAGCAGCCTAATGCTGGGTAAGTAGAACCTGCGGCAATGGAGGCGGGTGCTTCATGCTGATCCATGTAAACAACATGCAGTACCGAAAAAGCACCTGCACTTGAACCTCCAATAAAGGTATAATTGGTATCAATGCCGTAAACAACATGATGTTCTTTCAGGTATCTAATGGCAGCTCGCAAGTCTTGAACTCCTCGATATACTGCTCTTTCAGCGCTTGACGCATTGGTAGGAATAAATCCTTTTCGATAGTCGATTGTTGCAGTAACATATCCTTTTTTAGCAAAACGAGTGCATAATTCTACCATATCATCCGCTTCTTTTGACCCGTTTAAAAAACCTCCTGGGTGTACCCATATCATTAATGGACGTTTCGTTAACGTATCATTATCTGGAGTATATACATTCATGCGCAAGTCTGTTTGACCATAAGGCACACTCCAAACCGTTGCGCTACCATACTTCACATTTGCATGAGTCGTTACAGTATTAAAAATTGGGCTTCTGTACCTTAATGTATCGCATTGTCCAAAAGAAAATTCCATTAGTGACAGTGCAAAAATAAAAATCAAAAAAACGGCTTTCATAAGATTAAAAAAAATATGGGTTATAAAGTTAGAACAATAATTTGATTTTTAACTTTATAAAAGAAATACCTTTTGGTATATAATTTTTAATTTTGAGTTATGACAAAATGGGGAACATATTTAATCACGGGGGCAGTAGTAATGATTGTATTTACTTACTTTTTGCAACATTTTATTTCAAAAGAAGTAGAATATGTCTTTTCTCCACTTCTTTCTGTGCTTACACTTTTGTTAGGAGGGACGGGAATCATTCTTCATTTAGCCAGCGTAATAAAAAATAACATATTAAATTTTTCAACTCTATCATTATTAACCGGTATAATGGCTATTATCTTTGGAATATCCTTTCAAAACTTAAAAATAGAAAACGCAAAATACCTGATACTATTTGGAGCTTTGTTAATCGCTGTCTGGATTATGATTCCGAATAAAGCTAAAGACAAACAGGAGTAAAAAAATCAAAGGAGGAAACGGGCGTCTCCTCCTTTAATTAAAACTAACACTACTATTTATGAAACTTAACTACTACTTACTTATATAACCAACAAATTCTTGTTTTGTTGTGTGATAAGATTAAAAAAATGTTAAATGATTTTTCTTTTTAAATTACCTAATAATCTTCCCATTACTCTTTTCTAATTCAAAAGTACAATTAACATCCAATTGATTTTTTAATTTTTAGTGCGATACATGCTTTTTACCATGCTCATTCTTTTAAAAAGCTTTATAGATAAAAGCAACAAGAGAGGAAACGGGCGTCTCCTCTCTTGTTTTTAACACTACTACTTATGAAACCTAACAACTATATAACGCACGAGTTGCGTAAATGTTGCGTGGAAAGTAAAATATTTATCTAAAAAAATGTTAAAATAAAAAAGGGAGCGTTTCAGCTCCCTTCTTTTATATATTCAAATTAGTTTGTATTACTTATTTACAACCATTTTGTGAGTAACGTTTGAGTTACCAGCAGTTAAGTTTAAATAATAAACTCCGTTTGCAAATGAAGAACCATCGATAGTAATTTCATTTACACCAGCCATCATTTGACCTTCAGTAACGTTAGCAACAACTTTACCAGTTACATCAACTACAGTGTAAGAAACTTCAGAAGCATCTTTCAAAGTAAATTTAACTGTTGTTTCATTAGAGAATGGGTTTGGATATTG
>Ga0209075_1001363_pt1 | contig 22967 bp, 18 predicted proteins | sample Stecom2011_FD_187523 | JGI IMG/M metagenome (GOLD analysis project Ga0209075, IMG submission 187523) | Agricultural soil microbial communities from Utah to study Nitrogen management - Steer compost 2011 (SPAdes) (version 2) | ecosystem: Environmental > Terrestrial > Soil > Agricultural land...
TTTGAAGCTAACAGAATTCCTTCCGCTTGAAGTTCTCCAGACAGATTCACATATTGAATCTGTAAAAAGCAAAGCCGGAACTATGGTAAACCGGGAATTTACTACTATTTCGTTTCGGAAGATATAATACAACTAAAAATATTTTCATTTTTGCCAAAGAGAATTAAAATTTAAACGCTCAATAATTTTATAAAGAGAAATTTTCGTGTATTTTTGCACATTCAAACAGAGAGGTGTCCGAGTGGTTGAAGGAGCAAGCCTGGAAAGTTTGTATGTGGGTAACTGCATCGAGGGTTCGAATCCCTTCCTCTCTGCTGAATATAATTTCAGTTGATTTTATTTAAGACTTAAACCTGTTGAAAATCAACAGGTTTTTTGTTTTTAGACAAAATTTTAAACTTAAATAAAATCAACTAAACTCAAAAAATCCGTCCCCTTTTCCGTCCCCTTTTTTATCTTTGTATTGTATTTCAAAAACTATCAGTATGGCAAGTGTAAGTTTTGTTCTCAAAGATGATAAGTCCCAAACTTCTATTATGATGCTATTCCGTTATGACAATAAACGGGTTAAGATTTATACCAAGCAATCCATAGACCCCGTCTTTTGGGATAAGTCTAAAAAAAGAGTTCGTAATACTATTAAAATAAACTCACAGGATATAAACAGTAAGCTAAATGAAATGGAAAATGCTATTCTTGAACTGTATGATAAAGTTCTTTCGGAATACAGCAGGAAACCTGACCCCAAAGAATTAAAAAATTTATTTGAGCTTGAGTATTTTGATAAGAAGCCTCAGTTCTCTAAAAACAAACATAAGTCTTTGCTGGAGGTAATTGATGAGTATGAAAAAAGAATGATTGTTGAGAATAAACCAAAATCAGCAGAAAAATACCGAGAAATAAGAAAGGGATTAATAGCATTCGGGAAGTTATATAAATATGAAATACAATTTGAGACAATTACTGAAGAGTTTCGAAATGATTTTATTGAGTATATGCAGTTAGAGAAAGGATATGCAGAAACTACTATTTACCGTAAATTAAAATTTGTAAAGACAATTATAAATTATGCTTTCGATTGTCGTTACATAGACAAAATGAACATCAACCTGAAACGATTTGTTACGCCTTATACAGAACCTGATAAAATTTCTTTAACTCCCGAAGAAGTAAAAGAAATAGAACAATTGGATTTATCTCGTACTCCGAAATTGGACAGGGTAAGGGATAAATTTCTAATAGGGTTATATACAGGACTTAGGTTTGGGGACTTTATACGTTTAAATAAGAATCATATTGAAGACGGAAAATATATTGTCATTAAACAAGAAAAGACAGAAGGGGTAATTATACAACCGCTTTGGGATTCAGTAAAAAATATATTTGAGAAATATGATTATGAGTTGCCCAAACCAATATCTGAATCCAAGTTTAATTTATACCTGAAAGAGATAACGAAAAAATGTGAAACATTGAAAAGGGAACAAGAGGTAAAAGCGAATGTTAAAGGAAAAATGCAGGTTGTTAGCACACCAAGACATTTACTGACGACAAGCCATACTGCCCGAAGAACCTTTGTAACCAATAATGTGGCAAGGGGAATGGAATTAGAAGATATTGCAACAGCGACAGGACACGCAAGTATTAAAACGTTGAGAACGTATATTAAACTTAATAATAAGCAGAAAGCGGACAGGTTAGCAGCAATTCACAAGAGTCTTTCTGAAAAAGAAAAAGCAACAGAAGAGAAAACTACTAAAATAATTCAACTGAAAGCATCTAATTAAAGAACTATGAAACCCGAACAGTTACAAAAGTTGAAAGAAAGAAACCTTAGAATTGCAAGGTTATTGCGAAGGGTGTATGTGAAACCTATAGATATAGATAATTATAACCCAAGCGAAGACTATATAGAAAGAGAAGAAACATACATTAGAAAAATTTTAGAGGTTTATTCTACAAACGCCAGCATTGTCTTTTCCGAAATTGAAACAGATAAAAAGTTTCCTATTAAACAAAAAAAATTGTTATCAAAGTCAATGTTTGTACCCCATTTAAAACATTTTCTTAAAGTTTGGAAAAAGATGATTAATAACAAGAAATTTTTACAAAGCAGACAATATCCAACTTATGACGAAAGTATTCTTAATTTATTTTCGAATATAGATTTTGGGTCTTTTATAGACAAAGAATACATTATTTCCAGAATTATAGAAGAGAATAAAGATTTTGATTTCCTATCAGAATACCCGAAAATAATTTCAACCCTGCCAAAACAGAATTTGAAAGAAAATATTGAAAGGGAAAACTTATTAGACTTTTCAGATAATAAAGCAACAGAGAAAATTATTTTTTTAAAAAAGTTGGGGGTATTAGATTTTTTAAGAGATAAGGATTTATTCAGGGCTTCTACAAATAAATTAGCAGAGTACCTTAGTGCTGTAACGGGAGAAAAAAGCACTACTCTTCAATCTTACTTAAACCCCATTGTAAGTGCTAATATAAGTCAGAAAAACAATCCGTTATCGAACAGTAAGAATGTAAAGAAAGTCGAACAAATTCTAATAAATTCAGGCTTTTCTAACAAAGATTTTACCTCTTGATACGATTTAGGGAATCCCTAAAATAAACCTAAAATAACCTTGCACCATAATTAAAAATTAAAGAAATTATGGCACAAGGACAACTATTTATTTCTATATCGGTAAACGATTTAGAAGCAATTATTAAAAAATCTGTTTTAGAGGTTTTAGAGAATACTCAATCCAGACCACAACCCGAAGAAGACGGTTTTCTTACACGAGAGGAAACCGCCAAACATCTTCATATTTCTAAAGGAACTTTAGACACCTATACTAAAGAAGGGCTTATAAAAGCGGAAAAGCTCGGAAACAGAGTTTTATATAGAAAATCTGACATAAACGAAGCTCTGTCAGAAAAAATCAATTTGTTAAAGCATAAGTCGAAGTAAAGTGCTGTTGTCTATGAAGCCGATTTACACGACTATTCCTGTTGAGTTATGTGCTTATGCTTTGACCAATAGAAAAGTAAACCACATTCTCTTATATGTTTATTTCAAGCAGATTGCTTGTGGACACTTGAGGTATGATACTTCTTTATTCAAGGTTTGGGCAGTCGATTTAAACCTTTCTGAGAAAACTGTAAGAAGTTGTATAAAATGGTTGATTCGGCAAGGAATTATAACCGTTAACAACGAAAGAAAATCTTTAAGAGTAATTGGCTATCAACAGTTACATAAAAAATTAAGGTTTATATCTAAATCATCCGTAAGATATGAACCTGATGATTTTTCAGGATTCTCCGAATTTTGCTGTGCATCAGTTATAGCATATTACCTCCGTAGGAAAAAGTTTAGTGATAAGAAAAGGCGGTCGGGGTCGAAAATGGCTGATTCCAGTAAGAGCCGCCATTCTTATTCTACGGGTTACTATCCTTTCCCTATTATGTATTTAGCAAAATGTTTAGCTGTTAGTAAAAGTACGGCTAATAATTATCTGAAAAAAGCAGAAGAGGCAGGTTATATTAAAATTAAAAATCAAAATAGATTTCTATTAGATGATAAAGGAAATAAACTACCATCAGATATATTAGTTGTAATTAAGCAAGAAAATGAAGAATACGCAAATAGATTGCGGGTGGAAAAAGGTTATATAAAAATCATAGACTCACATCTGATTTTATGTTATTTTTCTACAAAGCGGAAAAGGTTTAAATACAGGGAAAAAATATAAACTGAAAGAATGGGGGTAATAGGGGAATCAATCCAAAACTACATCAATCTCAATATTTATTATATAAGTATCTGAAAATAAGTGTGATAATTTGTATAATACAAGAAAATTCCATAAATTAGTCTATGAAAATAGTTAATAGACAGATAGTTACGGCTTCCTTTTCAGATATTGAGAAGTTGTTAGAGCAAGACTACATTTGTGTAAGTGTAGTAGGTAAGGTTTACAGGAATTACAAGGGTAAAGAAGAAGTAGAGAAGCTGGTAGGGTTCTCAACTTATCGAATGTACTACAATGAGAACGCTCAGGACTTTTTAGCCTGTAATTTGCTTTATCGCAGAATACTCGAAAGACAAGGGTTAGAGAAAATTCTGAGGCAATTAGAGTTTTTCCAGCAAAAGCACCAGAAATCAAAAATTGCGTTAATGGGTTACGGAAAAGAGAACCAGTTTTGCTATCGCCAAATAATGGCAGAATTTTTACGGGAGAATGACATACAGGTTGAAGAACTCGGAACAGTCGATATGGAGTTGCAACGCAAATTTTGGCAAAGAGACATCTACAAAGAACGAGGTCATTTCAATTTAGATGAGTGTTTTGTAGTAGAAAAATTGGAAAAAAGTGAGTGGATTTTCGCCAAAACGATGCCAAACCGTCCCCATTTCTATACATTACGAAGAGATTTTGGAGACGATTTGACCTACTTGGGACTTGTGAAGCATATCCGCTGTTTTGGAATACCGGAGGAGTACGAAGGGGTTATCTATCGAATGTATTACACTGATAAACATAAGTATTGGACGATGCCGGGAGATGTTTATGAGGAGGATTGTAAGCTCATTAACCGCAGGAAAATAATTGAATAAAAATGTTACAAAAGTAACAATAAACTACACTATAAAAAAGGAGGGGAAAATGAAAAAGAAACAAAAACGGTTATCAACAATAGAGAATAAGAAGAAGATTTTAGAGAAGCTATCGTTAGATTATAGCTATACAATCACGAGAGCCTGCAAAGAAACAGGAATAAGCAGAGTTACTTATTACAGGTGGTTAAAAGAAGATACTAAATTCCGTAAAAAAGTAGATGATATAGAAGAAGCTGAACTTGCTCTTTATAGAAGCATCCTTATTTGAGTGATTTTAGGAATATGGGTAGCAGAGATTATTTCTAATCATATTCAAGATTTAAAAATATAGCTGTTACAGCTATATTTTTTACTCAGAAGCGTTACGTAACACAGACGAGCGTTTAAGAAACAGAACAGTAAACAAGATGAATAAAAGTTACGTTGCTTATTACAGAGTTAGCTCCAAACAGCAGGGAATTTCAGGATTAGGTTTAGAAGCACAGAAAAACTTAGTTTATAATTTTCTCAAGGGAAATAAACCGATAGAGGAATTTACAGACATCGAAAGCGGTACGAGCAAGGGGAACGACCGACAGGGATTAAAACAAGCTCTAAGTTACTGCAAACAGCATAATGCAAAGCTCATCATAGCAAAATTAGACCGGCTCTCCCGAAATGTATCGTTTATATCCAAGCTAATGGAAAGTGAAGTGGAATTTATTGCTACAGATATGCCACAGGCAAATAAATTTACCATTCATATTTTTGCAGCATTGGCAGAACAGGAAGCACAGTTTATCAGTGAACGGACTCAGGCAGCTTTACAGGAAGCCAAAAAGAAAGGCAAAAAATTAGGTAATCCAACCAACCTGACCAATGAAGCAAGATACAGAGGAACACAATCTCGAATGCGACAAGCATTAGAAAACGATAACAACCGACGAGCAACTGCAATGATTGTCTCAATGAAGAAAGATAACCTCAGCTACCGGAAGATAGCTAAAAAGTTGAATGAAGCAGGATTTGTAACCAGTACGGGAAAACTATTCTCCGGTTCACAGGTATTTACACTGTATGAGCGTTATCTCACTTTACAAAAGCAGAATGAAAACAGCTTATACTAATTGAAAACCTTTTGGCAGTATCAGAAATTCTTATACTTTTGTAAAGTAACCGTAAACAGAAATTTATTTGAAGAAATAAAAATATTAACATAACATATTGATTTAGCGTTAGCTATTATTTTGAGTATCTCGAAATCGCCAATTTTAGAACACTCCACGAATAATAAGTCTGATGCTTGCGCTTTGGCGTGGGCTATACTTATTTGGAGTGTGGGTGTTTGGCGATACCCGAGAACTGATAAGGCTTTAGTCCCACGCTTTTTTATTGTATTTATTACGCTTTCTGGGACTGGGAGCGAATTAAGAAAATAGTTTAATTTAATATCACAGTTTATGAAAGTAATAAAATACATTTTAGGAGTATTTTTTATACTCGGAGGTATTGTATCAATTCCGGAAGGAACAATCGGTACAGGAATATTTTTGATAATACTTGGAGTATTATTCTTACCTCCAATTTCAGATGCCCTCAAGGAAAATTCCAAAATTTGGCAAAATCAAGGATTGCGCTATGTTTCTTACATAGTTCTATTTTTTATTGCAGCTGTATCTATGCCAAAAGACTTAAAAGCTCTTGAAGCTCCAGATAGAGCTTTAAGACAGGAAAGAAGCAGAACTTCTAAAAAAGCTAAGTTTAACTTCCAGACTTGTAATTATGTTGGTGGAAAATTTTATATCATTCCCGATATGAAAGCTGCGGACGTGTACATTAACTTTCAGGAAAGAGGATTTAAAGTAAATAAGGACATAAAAAACGAGGGGACAGATATACATTGTTACCTTTCTACTCCGGATATAAAGTACAACGTAATTATTACAGGATGTACGCCAAATAAAATAATTTCAGTTGAGGCAGGAGTTATTGATTATTCAGGCAATAATCTAGAATCAGTAAAAGCTTTTATAGGCTTTGTAGCTACATTACAATACAAAAACTCAAAACCGGAGGAAGCAAGAAAATGGGTTGAAGAAAACATTAATATTGATGGGGCGACAACAACTATCGGAGGGGTTACATTAAGCATACACTTTAAGTCAAAACACTCGAAATCGTTCTCAATGGAAATTAAAGAGAACAAGGAAGAAGTTATGTTTAAAGAAGGATTATCTGAGAAAAGAGTTTATTACGATGGGAATGCGAAGGAAATTAAAAAGTAAACTTATATAGCCGTAATAAAATACAGAGCCAACATAATTATACAACTTAATAAACGAAAATAATGAAGAAAAAGATATTAATAATTAGTTCAATAATATTAGTTCTATCAGTCGGATTTCTGACTTTTAGATATTTTAATAGTCCAAAATATGCTTTAATGAGAATTGGAGATGCAATAGCGAATCATAATTACGCTGAATTTGAAAAATTAGTTAATGTAAAAGATTTATCAAATAATTTCATTGATGTCTATTTAGAAGATGAAGGGAAAAATTCCAAAGGTATTGTTGAGTTAATAAGAGATAAAATGAACGATAAATTTTCAAGTGAAATTAAAAAAATAGTTGAAAACACTGAGAATGGAGACAAAAAAAATGGGATATCAAGTATTTTTAGTAAAAAGTTATATTTTCAAAATATTGAAAGTTCAAGTGTTAATGGAAATATTGCAACATTAAATTTAAATGTAGGTTTAAAAGAAATAGATACAACTATGATTATTGTTGCCAAAATGAGAAAATCAGACCAAAAATGGCAACTATTTAAATTTGATAATTTAGCTGAATTTCTAAAAAACATTAATGATAGAGAGAAATTAGTCTTAAAAAAGAAAAACAAACCGATTAAAGAAGAAATTCAAAAAGCATTATCTTACGAGAGTTCTCAAACAACCCTAATAAAGAAAAACTTTAATGATTATGAAATTATAATAAAAAATACATATAAGAATACTTCCAAAAAATCAATAAAAGAGTATTTTATGATTATGGAAATTTTGAATGAGAAAGGAGATAAGTTAATATCATTAAATTTTAATCACGACTGGAATAAGAAACCTTTAGAGCCTAATGAATTGATTACAGAAACTTTAATATTCGGAATTAACAAATATGAAAACAGTGAATTAATAGATGCTTTAGCTTCAAATCAGTGGAATCCAAAATATATTGACAAAAAATTGGTATTTAGCAATGGTGATAGCTTAATCATTTTAGAAGAATTATAATTTCTTATCCCGAACTGGGGTTAATAAAAAATTAAATAAATGGGATTACAATTTAGAAGAAGTAAATCATTCGGACCGGTACGGATTAATTTCAGTAAGTCGGGTGTTGGTACAAGTATTGGTTTTGGAGGTTTAAGAGCAGGTATTGACAGCAAAGGTAAAAGCTACGGAAGTGCAAATATACCGGGAACAGGAATCACATATCGTTCTTCTCTGAAAAATCTTCGCTCCAATATAAATAAGAGCATGGAAAACTATCAGCAGTTTCTGAATACTCCGGCTTCTGGCAACCTGTTAGGATTTCAATACAATGTAAACAAATACACAGAAAGTAATGAAAAAGGCTGTCTGAAAGTATTTTTATGGATAGGTTCTATCTGTTTAATTCCGTTTATAATCGGTATTTTTTCTACAATCGGGTTAATTATTTACACTTACGTTCAATCTCAAACTCCGAAAAAGAAGTTTATAAAGTATTTCAGAGAAGGGTTTATGCAGGCTTCTTCAGGAAATTTTCCGGTTGCTTTGAATCAGTTGAATATTGCAGAACGTTTTCTGCCTAATAATCTGGATCTAATAGATTTGAAAGGTGTTTGTCTTTATCGCTTGGGATATTATGGAAATGCTAAGCAATATTTTCAGAAGGCTTTGAGGACAGGAATTAACAGAGAAAGATATAAAATTTTATATATTGAAACGTTACAGCAAATAGACAACGCAGAAGACTATCCACAAATAATAGAGGCTTACGAAAATTATTTGACACAAAATCCTGATGAAGAAAACTTGTTTTTATTAGGTTATTACAATTATAAATCAGGAAATTATGAAAAAGGATTGTCGTACTTACAGAAGATACCCAAAGAAAATAATTTATATTTAAAAAGTTTAATAGGTATGGCTACTTGTTTTTATTTCAAAGATCAGATTGATTTAGCTATAGACACACTACATAGAGCTCCTTTGAAAACTAAAAATTTAAATGGTGATTTAATGGAAATTCATTATTGTTTAGGAAATCTGTATGAAGAAAAACAAAATTTTGAGCTTGCAAAAAGGATGTATCAACGGGTTTATCTTCACGATGTAAACTATAAAGATGTAAAAGAACGGATAGAAAGTTTAGAAATGTAAATCAAAATGCGGACAGAAATGTTCGCATTTTTTATGACTTATAAATACTAAATATCAAAATAAAAATTATATTTGAGATTCAGTACCCTAACAACTAAAAAAAACATAATGGAAACAAAAATTAATAATAACACTACAGAAATTAAAAAAAATGAGTCAACAGGTAACCCTGTAGAAGATAAGATTGAAAACTTCAAAAATATAATTCAGGATTGTAATATCAGCTTTCTAATAGGCTCTGGTTTGTCTGTTCCGTTTATGAAAACTTTGGGAGGAATAGAAAAGTGGCTTACTGGTCTCGAAGAAAATAAAGAAATAAGTGATGAGTTAAAACAGTATATCAAAGCATCTCTTTACAAAAGCTATTTTGAGGTTGCTATGAAGGGAAATGTTGATATAGAAAGTTTTGATTGTGATAGTGATACCGTTTGCTCGACTTGTTCCAGACCTTCTGAATTATCTGAAACTTATAATACTTATAAAGATTTCTTCAAAACGATTAATCAGATTTTATATGAAAGAAGAAGTAATACCGTAAATAAACAGGTAAATATTTTTACTACGAACATTGATGTATTTTGTGAAAAAGTAATTGAAGATTTAGGGCTACACTTTAATGATGGGTTTAATGGGATTTTCAGAAAGCAATTTCAGTTAAGCAATTTCAAAAAATCATTTTATCAGAAGAGTCTTCATTATGATAACATAGCTGAAATTCCTGTTTTTAATTTGCTTAAAATTCACGGTTCTGTAACTTGGAAATCAAGAAATGGAATTATAGAATTTGCTGGACTTGATGTTTTAAGGGATGTTATTTCTAAAATTGAAAATATAGAATTATTAGATATTCTTGGAATGGATAACAAAAAATGGGAAGATACCAAAACTGACCTTACAATAGAAGAAATAATTGAAGAAGCGAATAAACAAACTCCAATACCTTCTACGAAAGATTTTATTGATGTTTATGAACAACTACAAGTTGTAAATCCTACAAAAGACAAATTTAGAGATACTACTTTCAATAAGACTTACTATGAAATGTTGCGTTTATATGCCAACGAATTAGAAAAAGAAAATTCCGTATTGTTTGTTATGGGTTTTTCAATGGCAGACGAGCATATCAGAGATATTACATTTAGAGCAATCAAGTCTAATCCGACACTAAAAGTTTTTATCTGTTCCTATACAACAGAAGCCAAAGATATTATTGGGAATTTAAGTCAAGACAAAATTGATTTGAGTAACTTTCATAATGTAGAATTATTAAATCCTATTGAAGGATTTGGTTTAAGTAAAGCCAATGAATTACTATTTATTCCACTATTAGAGAATATTCAGCTCAAAAAATCCAATAACAGAAAATAGATATGAAAGTAGCTTTACAAAAGGATTCTATATTCAAAGTTGGCAGAGTAATTTCTGTTGAAGGGAGAACGGTTAAAATTGAGGTCGATAAAACCAAGAACAGTTCTCATCTCCTATACAATGGAGAACTTTTGAGAAATATCTCGGTTAATAGTTATATTAAGATAACCAAAGGTTTTACCAAGATTATTGGTAAGGTCGAAGGAGAATTTATAGTTGAAGATAAACAGGCTTCGGAAAAGGATTATAAAAGTGAAAAATCTAAGATTAAAAGAATTTTAATTGTTAGTTTACTGGGATTCTTTAGTAAAAAAGGATTTGAACGAGGTATCAAAGAACTTCCTTTGATTAACAACGAATGTTATTTGTTAGAAAAGGAAGAATTTAAAGATGTTCACGATTTTGTAAAGAAAGGAGATTCTCCTCTTACACTCGGTTTTCTTACACACGAAAACGAACAAAAAATAAGCATTGGAATAAATGATTTATTTGCCAGTCATATTGGAATTTTTGGAAATACAGGGAGTGGTAAGTCTTATACGCTGGCTAAGATATATAGAGAATTGTTCTTGAAATATATAGAGAATGAAAGTTTCAGAAAAAATACAGATTTTATTTTTATTGACTTCAATGGAGAGTATATAGGAAACGAAGATGTTGGGTACGATATAATAATAGAAAAGGGTAGAAAACAACTTTATAATTTAAGTACACGAGATTTAAAAAATCACGAAAAATATCCTGTTAGTAAAGAAGCAATAAACAATATTGAGTTCTGGTCTATTGTGCTTGAAGCTACTGAAAAAACTCAAATACCATTTCTAAAAAGAGCGTTTAAAAAAGAAGTTAATCCCGATAATGTTAATACTGAAATTAATTCATTAATTCAGGAAATTATAAAAAAAGGAGACCAAGAGTTAGGGATAAAAGCGTTAATAAATTTTTTATGGGAATTAAAGTCTATGGTTAGTAACCAAAGTAATCTTATTGAAGTTATTAATTGGTGTGAAAGTCATTTGGGAACATTAAATGGTAGAAATTTCTTTGTTACTACTGATGGAGTGCAATCTTATGATACTAATTTGGCTTTTAATCATATAACCCCTTTGGTTAAAGGATTAAAATTCATTTTAGATAGTGAATCTAATCAAATTAGATATAAAATAATTTACACCTATCACAAAGAAATTGTAAGAGGGCATTCCAATAAGGAACATTTATCCCCTCTGATTAAGAGATTGGATAGTAGATTGAAAGATGTGAATAAGGTTATTGAAGTTAAAGATAATAACGCTTCTAAAGAAAATATCTCTATAATATCCTTGAAGGAAGTAAATATTCAGATGAGAAAAATTTTACCTCTTCTCATCTGCAAACAACATTATGAAGATAAAAAGAATAGTGATGATAAAACAAAATACCTAAACATCATTATAGATGAAGCTCACAATATACTCTCCTCAATATCTGAAAGAGAAAGTGAAACGTGGAAAGATTACAGATTAGAGACTTTTGAAGAGATTATTAAAGAAGGACGAAAATTTGGCGTGTTCTTAACCATAGCAAGTCAAAGACCTTCGGATATTTCTCCTACAATTATATCTCAACTACACAATTTCTTTCTCCATAGATTGATTAACAATAATGACATCAAAGCTGTTGAAAGAACCGTTTCATATTTGGATAAACTTTCTTTTGAGTCTTTACCTATCCTCCCTACTGGTACTTGTATTTTGGCTGGACTGTCGGCACAAGTTCCAGTAATGGTTGATATAGGAAAGATTGATGAAAAATTTGAACCAAATAATAAAACAATGGTATTAATAGACAACTGGGTTGATAAAAAAGAAAAAATATAATGGCTAAATATCAGTTACCACCTTTAAAAGACGAGAAATTATTTGAAGAACTTACTTGTGATTTGTTCAATTTCATAGAGAACACAAATTCTTATGAAAATACTGATTTTCAAACATTTGGAAGGAATGGTCAAAATCAAAAAGGAATTGATGTTTTTTCAAGTCAAAACAAAACGGTAATTCAATGTAAATTAAAAAGCATAGGCAGAAAGGATGATACAATTCGGAAAAGCCTAATTCAAGATATTAATAATGATTTAGAGAAAATAAAAGAACTGAAAATTGATTTTGATAAATTTATTCTTATTTCAACTTTTAAAGATGATGCTCAAATTCAAGAGTTTCTAAATAGTTTTAGAAAAGAACAGAATCTTTCTTTTCATCTTTATTATTGGGGATGGGATACTGTAACTAAATATTTGGAACAATCAGATGCTTTATTACATAAATATTTTCCAAAATTTATTAAATCAAAAACCATAAAACCTAAGATTGAACTGCCTGATGGGGCATTGGGAAAAGATTTATCGAAGAAAAATTATATTCATTACCTGATTAAACGATACGGAGAATGGAAACAAATTGAATTAGATAGAAAAAATGAAAAGTTCAATTGGGGAAGTTTTAATAAGCATATAATGAATAAATTTAGAGCAACAGGGATAAACTATATTGACATTCGTTATTTTGATAGCTTGGTGGAATATTTACAAGAAAGAATAAATAAAACAACCTTTGGACGTAATAGAAAAGCAAAAAATCAAAAGAACTATTCCTCATTTGACGAATTTATAAACGGGATTATAATTGATTAATAGAAACCCAGAAAAAACTATTTTTTTATGATAGTAAGCATCTACTTAAAAGAACACGAGTATTTAATAAATGCCTCTCAAACATTAAATTTTGGAGGTAAGTTTTTGTATTCTTTCCTACCAATAGGAAAAGATTTAATAGTGAGACGAAAACTCAACGAAAAATACATTCCCGATTTCTTTAATATTTCGGATAGGGAATGTAAAATAGATTTACTAAGTGCTGTTGTTGGTCAAAACGGTGTGGGAAAATCTTCTGTTTTAGATGTTATTAGAAAAACATTTGTAGAGCATATATATTCAATGCCTTATAACGACTCAACTATATTAGTTGAGGTTGATGGAGAAACAAAAGTTCTATTTTCAAATTACAAAGTATTTGTAATTAATGATGAGGATAAAAATGATATCTCTATCAAATTAGATTTTATTCTCAAAGATGACGACAAAGAATTTCCAGAAGGTTATGATGAATTAGAAAAAATTGAAATGCAAGATTATCAAAGCATTTATTATTCTCCTCATTTTGATTTGAAGTATAACAACAATTTTGACGAGGTTGATAAATACGATATTTCCCTTGACCAATTTATTAAGCAAGATTTAGAAGATAAAGATAAGAAAGGAACTAATGAAAATGGCTGGAGATTTCCTTTACACGAAGAATTAGTTTTCAAAAACTCAATGAGGCAGATAGAATTTTTAAGTTCTTCTGTTTTTAAGGAAAATTTTGTTTTTAGAGAGGTTTTTGATTTACCACAATATGAAACAGGAATACTACATTTCAGAGATGTAGAAATTCCAGATTTTCATAATACTCCAAATCCGTTAAGACCTATCATCAAACTTATTTTAGAAAAAGCAGAAAACGAAAGTAAAGATTGGCATATTTTCCGAGACCAAAATTCAAAATTAGATAAAAACCTAAGACAAGCATTAGTAAACAAATATTTGTTAGAGCGGTTTGTTATTAAAGCATTTATCTCTGTCGTCATCCAGCAAATGGAGAAAGAGAATACTTGGCTGGAAGAAGGAAAAATTGAAAATCCCTATGATATGGATAGATTTAAAGATTTTTCTGCAAAGGATTTACTTTTCTATTTTATCAAGGAGAGCTATATTGAAAAAGGAAATTTTAAAAAACAAATTTTTGATTATGATGAAATCATACCGTTTTTTGAAAAATTAGATTCATTATTTAAGGAAGAAACTAATCCCGATGACATCAATAAACAAAGTATTAGACTAAATTTAGATGAGGTAAAAGAGATTATGCAGTTACACAAAAAAATTGTGTTTAATCTTCTTCATTATTACCCAACTCGTGAAGGATTGGTAGATAAGGGAGATTATACAGATGGTTTTATAGCTTTCAGACCAACTGACAGAAATATGAGTTCAGGAGAAAATGCCTTGCTTAATTTCTTTTCAAAGTTGTATAGTTTTATTCAGGATAACCTGATAGAAGAAAGTAAATCTTTACCTAATAAAGAAAACTATATTTTGTTGTTAGATGAAGCCGATTTGGGATTTCATCCTGTTTGGAAAAAGAGATATGTTGATGCAATTTTAAAAACACTTCCTTATTTCTTTGAATCACTTGAAGTAAAGCCCCAATTACAAATAATAATTACAACACACGACCCACTTACTTTATCTGACTTGCCTATTAACAATGTAGTCTTTCTTCAAAAAAATGGCAAGTACTGTTCTGTAATTTCAGATACAGACCAAAATAAAATTCAAAAAACATTCGGAGCAAATATTACAGACTTATTGGCTCATTCCTTTTTTGTTGAGAACGGTTTGATTGGCAATTTTTCAAAATCAAAAATAAAAGAAGTGATAGATTGGATAAACGAGAATAAGAACTTGCCAAACAGCAAAAAATCCACTCCAGAGTTTACAGAGAAGTTGGAATACTATAAAAAAGTAATCAATCTTATTGATGAAAAGGTAGTTAAAATAAAACTTACTGAAATGATAACAGATTTAGTTCCAGATAATGAATACTATAATCAGATTATTGATAGAGAAATTGAATTGTTAAGAAACAAGAAGAAATAGTTATGCAGTACATTGACATCAATCTTCCTAACATCATTGAGGCAAAAGATAATCACGTAGAAATGTTAAAACCTTTAATTCTGAATAGAGTTGCTAATTCTGATAATATACTTATAAGGAATTTTTTAACCGATAAAAGAATAGAATTAGTTTTAAATAGTTCTCCGAAAAAACTATATCAGCTTCAGTTACTTTATTTGAAAAATGTTATTCCTAATTTTACTTTTAATGACCGACAGAAGTTTATTAATATTACTAAAACAAAAGATTTCAACGCAGAAGAACTTCGTTTAAAGGGGATTTTTGATATAATATACAAGGAAACAGAAAGAATATTTAACTATGACAATTTTTGCGAGAAGAAAGCTAAATCTTATTGTGCTTATAACTTAGCAGAAAAGTTAGATATTCCAACTTGTGTTTACTGTAATCGAACTTATACAAAAACTATAATTACAAATTCAGGTAAAAAGGTAACGAGACCAACATTTGACCATTGGTTTCCAAAAAGTAAACACCCTTTATTATCATTATCGTTTTACAATTTGATTCCAAGCTGTTCTGTTTGTAATAGTGGAGTAAAAGGCTCTACACCTTTTTCGCTATTTACCCACTTTCATCCATATTATAATAATACTGACGATGGTTTTAAATACACTTTTAGTTACGACCACAAAGATTACGATAAGTTTTCTTTCAAAATTACATCTGAAAATAAATTTTCAGAAAGGTCAATAAATGCTTTTGAATTGGAAGAGATATATAAAGCACACGAAGATGAAATTGAAGATTTGCGAAAAATAAAAGATGCTTATTCAGAAAATTATATTGAAATGTTAGAAAGTGAAATTTTGGGAGGAGTTACACTGGATAGAGATGAGGTTTATCGTTTAGCTTTCGGAGTTCATTTTCAAGAAGCAAAATTTGATAGAAGACCGTTAAGCAAAATGAAAAAAGATATTTTAATAGAATTAGGAATTATCAAGTCAAAATGAGTTTTAAAATCATAGCATTAGAGGTACTGGATTCTTGTGAGTCCAAACATTCCAAAAATCTCATAAAGAATCTTCCGTACGTTTTCTATAAAAACTACGAAATCAAAAGAGAAGACGGAAATGAAACCATTGAATTAGTTTCAGAAGACTTTGATTTATATTCAAAGGGTAGTGAACCTAAAATTAGTATTTCTGCTATTGTAGGTAAGAATGGTAGTGGTAAAAGTACACTTGTAGAACTCTTGATAAAGGCTGTAAATAATTTATTTTTTAAGTATAGAGAGAAACATCCTAACAGAAATTTTCATTCCGTAGAAATTGTAAAAGGGATAGAGGCAAATCTGTATTACAAAACCGATGAAGGAATTTTTAAATTATATGTTTTTTCTGATAAAGAGATAACGAATTACAAAGTGTACCAATATGAAGAGGTGTTCAATAATTATAAAAACGCAAAAGAAGTAACCACTTTTAATCTAAAAGATTTTTTTTATACAGAGGTTATAAATTATTCTCTTTACGCTTACAATCCCAATCAAGAAGGTAATTGGATTACACAAATTTTCCATAAAAATGATGCTTATCAAACTCCTGTTGTACTTAATCCATATAGAGAGGAAGGAATTATAAATATTAACAAAGAAAATGATTTAGTTTATCAGCGATTATTAGCAAACTTATTAAGATACGATGCTGATAAAAAATTAAATTTGAGTTTAGGAGACAATTTAGAAGCATCACTTCTCTTATTGGAATTATCAAATTCAGAATATTATGAAGAGAAGTCTAAAAGAGATTTCAAAGTAGATTTATCCTTATTCGATGATAGTTATCGGGATGAGATGTTGAATTTATTATTCAATGAGTTTTTTGAAAAAGTACCTGAAATTAAAATAGAGAAAAATCTTTTAAAATTATCTAAGCTCTATATTCTATACAAGTTGATAAGCATCTGTCATAAATATGATGAATATAGTTATGACAAATATTATGATTTTAACAATAAGAAATTTAAAGATTTAGAAGAATTAATATCAACTTTGAACAACGATAATAGCCATATCACTTTTAAACTTCGTCAAACACTCAATTATTTAGTACATCAGCATATAGCATTTGATATATCTAAATCCACAAATAAGCTACCATTTAAAAACATTGCTAACGAAGTAAAAAAAGTAGCTGAAATAGAAAATTGCAACATAATAAATTGTTTACCTCCTCCTATATTTAGAACTGATATAGACCTTGACTCTGTTAAGCCAACAGGAAAGGAAATTAAATTCAGCTCATTAAGTTCTGGGGAAAAACAGCAAATTTATTCTACCAGTTCAATATATTATCATTTGATGAATTTAGATTCTGTCAAAAAGAGTACGGATAACGAGAAAATTTCTTACAGGTATATAAATGTAATTTTAGAAGAAATAGAATTGTATTTTCATCCTGAATACCAAAGGACATTCATAAATAGACTATTGGAAGGAATAAGAAAATTGAATCTTGAAAATATCAAAGGGATTAATCTGATTTTTGTAACGCATTCTCCTTTCATTTTATCAGACATACCTAACTCCAATATTATGTATTTAAAAATTAATGGCGAAGGAGAGTCTGTGAATATAGAGGATAAAAAGAAATCATTTGCATCTAATATCCATCATCTTTTAGGAGATAATTTCTTTTTTGAAAACAATATTTATATAGGAGAATTTGCTCGTAATAAGATTAATGATATTATTAAATTTATTAAGAAAAAGAACAATCAAGAAGTGGAATATTGCTACAATTTGATTGAGTTAATAGATGAACCTATCCTAAAAAATAAACTCACTGAAATGTTATTTGAAAAGTTTCCTGATTTTCAAAAACAGAAAAAAATAGAGAAAAAAGAAATGATGGTAAAAGCATACGCAAAACAAATGGGTATAGAAATAGATATTAAAAATAACAATACGAGTAAAAGCTAATTGGATAAAAACAATCACATATTAACTGATTTTCAGACCTCTTTTGACTTTGAAGCTCATAAGTGGCCTGACCAGGTTTTGTTTCCTCTCAATCTAAAATCTTATAATAGAACAGTTGAATCCGTTGTTTATAAAGATATTGAGGAGAGTTCTGAATATATTATTATTACAGGTTTTACCTCACTATCAAATCTTGTAGATTTATTCGGTAGTAAGGACTTTCAAAATCTGAAAAAAGTGAGGATTTTAATTGGTTTTGAACCCAATATCAGAGGTAGAAAGAAATACGTAAAGCTCAAATTAGATAAAGAGATTAAAGATTATTGGTTAAAGAAAGGCTTATCTATAATGCTCGGAGGAGCAATTATAAATCTGATTGATAAAATTGACAAAGGAAAAATAGAATTTAGACATAAGGATAAACTTCACGCAAAAATTTATGTGGGTAATGATAGTGCTGTGTTAGGGTCTTCTAATTTTAGTAAAAACGGATTAAACTATCAGGAAGAAGCAAACATAAGAATAAATAAAAATTCTGGTCAGACAGAGAAAGAACAATATGAAGCGATAAAACTAATCGCTGAAAGTTATTATGAAGACGCAACTTCTTACAATGATAAAATGAAAGAGTTGCTTATGGAACTTATCAAAGAAGTAACTTGGGAGGAAGCACTTGCAAGAGCGATTGCAGAAATACTTGAAGGGAACTGGCTGAACGACTACAAAGCTATTTTAACCAAACTTGAACAGACAAAATTATGGCCAACACAATGGAAAGGTATCACACAAGCGGTTTCGATACTTCAAGCACAATCCAATGTTTTGATAGCAGACCCGACAGGAGCTGGAAAAACAAAATTGTGTACATCTTTGATATTGTCGTTGAAGCATTGGCTTTATGAAATTGGAAAAAATTATAAAACAAATTCTTTGATTATCTGTCCTCCTTTGGTAGTCTCTAAATGGGAAGATGAATTTAGAGCTTTGAGGAAAATAGATAATTCTCAAATTTCAATGGGATTATTAAGTAATTCAAGCGTTCAAAACAAAAAGAGAATTGCAGAAGATTTAAGCCTTGCTAACATTCTAACTATTGATGAGGCTCATAATTATTTATCTCCTAATTCTAATCGTACAGGCTTAATCAAATCAAATAGAGCAGATTATAAAATATTAGTAACTGCAACACCCATTAGTAAAAAAGTTGAGGATTTATTGAAACTGATAGAGTTATTAGATATTGACAATTTGAGTGATGATGATTTTGAAAGATATAAAACTCTCATCAATAAACCTTACTTGAAAAGCAACGATGAAGATATTCAAAATTTAAGAAACTTCATTAGCAAGTTTACTGTTCGGAGAACCAAAAAGAGTCTCAATAAAGAAATTGACAAAGAACCCGAAAAATACATAAACAAACTAAACAAGACTTGTAAATTTCCAAAGCAAAAAGAAAAAACCTATACAACAAAAGAGACAGAAGCCGACAAGGAAATCGTAAGACAAATAAATGAATTAACTTCAAATCTAAAAGGTGTAACCTATTTAACAAGTTTTTATAAACCTAAATTTGAAATATCCAGACAGGAAAGTCTTGAAGGATATATTAAAAAGAGAATTGGTGCAGGTAAAGCATTATCTACTTATATGATTAGAGCTGCTTTACGTTCATCTCATATCGCATTAGTAGAGCATATCGAGGGTTCTCAAAAAGCTATGGACTATTTCAAATTTAAAGGAAAGACTAATCACACTGGAGATAAGATTAAAAAAATTACAGACCTGATTGAGGGAAACAAACTGCCAAGAAGGAGTAATCTTTTTAACAAAGAATTGTTTCCAAGTTGGCTGATAAATAAAGAAGAATATATAACTGCTTGTAAACAGGAATTAGAAATCTATGAGAAAATAAGTGCTTTAACTAAAAAACTTTCGGGACAAAGAGAATTAGGAAAAGTTGAAGAATTAGTTAGTATTTCTAAAAAACATCAGAATATTTTAGCATTCGATAGCACTGTAATCACTTTATATTACTTAAAGAAACTTTTTGAGGAAAAATACCCTAATCAAAAGCTATTAGTAGCATCTGGAAGCGAAAAAGATAACGACAGTAAAAAAGTAATGGAGCTTTTCAATTTGCAATCACAATCTAATGAAAAATACATTGCTCTATGTTCTGATAAAATGTCTGAAAGTATTGATTTACAAAAAGCTTCTTCGACTGTTCTATTGGATTTACCAAGTGTATTACGGATAGTGGAACAAAGAATTGGTAGAGTTGATAGAATGGATAGTTTACATAAAGAAATAGAAATTTATTGGCCAGATGATTCAGAAGAATATTCTTTAAAAACTGATAGTAGATTGATTCATACAAATGATATGGTTGAGGACATATTTGGCTCAAATTTTGAAATTCCTACAGCGTTAAAAGAAAAACACTTTTCTCAAACTGACTCTACTGATTCTCTTATTAAAGAGTATAAAGACTTTATTGATAAAGATGAGTCTTGGTCAGGTATTCACGATAGTTTTCAATCGGTAATAGAACTTAAAGAAGGGAAAAATGCCCTAATTTCAGAAGAAGTATATGAAGAGTTTAAAGATGTTTCATCAGAGGTTAAAACAAGAGTCAGTTTTATTGGAAGCGAGAAAGATTGGTGCTTTATAGCCTTAAAAGGAGATAAAAATAAAAGTCCAAGATGGTATTTTATTGATGAAAACAATAATATACATACCGATTTTCCTGATGTTTGTAATTCTTTAAGAGAGAATATCAGTAAAGAGTCTAAAAAACTAAAATGGGATGACAACTCATTACATAGATTCATCAATTTATTTAAGCAAAAAGAAAGAGATTTACTTCCTCCTAAAAAGAAGAGAGCATTAGATGTTGCAGAATATATTCTTTCCAAAAAAATAGCGGGAAAAAATAAAAACATAAATCAAAGTTTGAAGCAATCTATCAATGGTATGTTGAACTTATTAAAGCCAAATTCTATTGAAGCTGTTGATTATGAAAGACTGGCAGAAGAATGGATTGAAATCTTGCAACCCTATTTAGATATTAGAAGAGAGCAAAATAAAAGGAAGAAAATAGTTCTAAATCTGTCATCACTAAAATCAGATTATAAGAAAATTGATGTAAATATGGAGCTTCTAAATGAAATGATAGAAAACAGTACTATTGTGGATGAAATAGATAATAAGATTGCTTCTTGTATAATAGGCGTATCAAGTATTACTAACGAATGATATTGTATTTATTCGAGTATAATTTAAAAATGCGGGGAAAAAACACATTAATCACCGCACAATTTGCGGAGAATAATTAGTATATTTACCGCATAAATCAAAATACAAATGACAATCTATATTCATCAACTTAAAAACTGGCCTGATTTTCAATGGAATGAACAGGATTTTATTTCACTGTTAAGCGAGGTTAGAAACCTGCAAGGCAAACTTATGGGTAAAGTTGAATTGCTTGGTTTTGAACTAAAAGATGAAGCCAATTTAGAAACATTGATACAAGATGTAGTTCAATCTTCTGAAATAGAGGGGGAAATTCTAAACCCTGAACAAGTTCGTTCCTCTATTGCTACACGATTAGGATTAGAAAATTCAGGTTTGGAACATTCGGATAGGCATATTGATGGAGTCGTAGAAATGATGTTAGACGCTACTCAGAACAGTAATAAAACTTTGAGTGATGAAAGATTGTTTGGCTGGCACGCTGCATTATTCCCGACAGGAAGAAGTGGAATGTATAAAATTGAAGTTGCTAAATGGCGTTCAGGAGATATGCAGGTGGTTTCTGGCGGAATGGGCAGAGAAATTGTCCATTATGAAGCTCCAAAAGCAGAACTTTTAGAACAAGAAATGAAGCAGTTTATAAATTGGTTTAATACAGAATCAGATTTAGACCCCATACTGAAAGCATCCGTTGCTCACTTATGGTTTATAACCATACACCCATTTGATGACGGAAACGGTCGTATTGCTCGTGCTATTACAGATATGCAACTTTCTAAAGCTGATGGAGTAAACCAACGGTTTTATAGTATGTCGGCACAAATAAAAAACGAAAGAAAGTCATATTACAACATATTAGAGCAAACTCAAAAAAGCGATTTAGATATAACAGAGTGGATAGTCTGGTTTCTTGAATGCTTGAAGAAAGCAATACTTTCTTCTAATACGATTATCGACAAAGTTGTACAGAAACATCAGTTTTGGACAAGAAATATAGGTTTGGTTAGCAATGAACGCCAGCAAAAAATGCTCAATAAGCTAATGGATAATTTTGAAGGCAATTTGACAACTTCTAAATGGGCTAAAATGACAAAATCATCACAAGATACAGCTTTAAGAGATATAACGGATTTGGTAAATAAAGGAGTTTTGATAAAGGCAGAATCAGGAGGAAGAAGTACACATTATGAATTGAAGTGGTAATAAAGTAGATTTAGTTTATTGTGCTAATTGCCTTGTTATATATTCAAAACACAAAAACTCGTCCCCTTTTCCGTCCCCTTTTCCAAAAAAACAATAATTTTATAAATTGTAAATACTTGATATTTATGTAAATATATTTTTTAGGTTTCAATCCCTTCCTCTCTGCAAAAAACCTCTTAAAACTTCGGTGTTTTAAGAGGTTTTGCTTTTACGGATGCTAATTTTAGGTGCTAATAGCAGGTATGTAATTTATCTTTTTTTTGAAAAGTCAAGGATATATTTTATTTTAGTACAACTTTTCTATTTGCAATATCATACCTATAATTCACAATATTTCCATTCAAAAGAAGCTGAATTACTTCATCAATGACATGTAATGGTACTACAAACCATTCTCTTGGTATAT
>Ga0209075_1001364_pt1 | contig 22954 bp, 19 predicted proteins | sample Stecom2011_FD_187523 | JGI IMG/M metagenome (GOLD analysis project Ga0209075, IMG submission 187523) | Agricultural soil microbial communities from Utah to study Nitrogen management - Steer compost 2011 (SPAdes) (version 2) | ecosystem: Environmental > Terrestrial > Soil > Agricultural land...
CATATAAGCCTCTGGCTGCCAAAGACTTACCAACAAAGTTTAGTTCCTGAAACTCGCGTTACCCGCTATAGTTTGCGGCGCTTTCGAGGATACCAATCAGTTCCTTCGCACGGCTACCGCTTCGATGCGTTACAGATACACAGTTGAACAACCGCAGACTTGAGTGCACTATTTCAACGGTCACACATAGTGCCCACGGAAGTATTATGTCTTTCAGAGAAACTGATGGGATTTGAAAAAGACCTGAGGCCTGAAAAGGCGCTGATTTTCCGCATAACCCATCGGAGAAATTTACCGTGGCTGCTTGACCATGGTCTGCACTGCCCTTCCAGCAATGTATAAGATGGCAAGTTCATAACCATTGGCAACCAGGATCTCATTGAGGGGCGAACAACCCGTCAGATTGCAACCGGACCAGGTGGCGTGCTGTCTGACTATATTCCATTTTACTTCACGCCGTATTCGCCCATGCTGCTTAACATCGTGACCGGAAGAAACGTACAGCAACGGCAGAAAACGGATATTGTGATTCTCGTCAGCTCTCTGGCGAAAGTTGAAGAAGCTGCCATTCCTTACTTGTTTACGGATCGACACGCCTACCTGATAAACGCCAATTTCAGCAGCAATAGAGATGACCTCGCCACCATGATTCGGTGGGATTTGCTGCAAACTCGGGATTTCAAAAGGGATGCTGAAGACCCTGAAAAATCCGAGCGCTATCAGGCGGAAGCGCTGATCCATAAGCATCTGCCGGTAGATGCTCTCCTGAGCGTAGTAGCCTACAATGATACTGTGATAGACGAGATTCAGGCTCTGGTCGATGAGCAACAGCTTGATTTGGGCGTATACAGCAGACCAAGTTGGTTTTTCTGATGATTGAATACACAAAAGGCAATTTGCTAGCAGCTGACGTGGATGCCTTGGTGAACACCGTCAACACCGTGGGCGTTATGGGTAAAGGCATTGCCCTGATGTTCAAGGATGCGTTCCCGGAAAACTATAAAGCGTATGCGCAGGCCTGCAAGGAAAACAGGGTTCAGACTGGCAAGATGTTTGTCACCGAACGGTCAGATCTTGTCGGGGCCAAGAGGCTCATCAACTTTCCGACCAAACAACATTGGCGCGCCCCGTCGAAGCTTGAGTGGATTGTGGAAGGCCTTCAGGATCTTCGGCAGGTTATTCTGGATAACGACATCAAGTCGATTGCCATCCCCCCTCTTGGCAGCGGCAACGGAGACCTCGAATGGGCAACCGTTAAACCGTTGATTGAAGACGCTTTGGGCGACTTGCCTGATGTGCGCATTGTGATTTATGAGCCCACCGCACAGTATCAGAATGTGACTCGCAGAGCCGGCGTTGAAAAACTTACCCCCCCAAGAGCATTGATTGCCGAGCTGGTTCGACGGTATTGGATGTTGGGCATTGAATGCTCCATGCTCGAAATCCAGAAGCTAGCGTGGTTTATGGAGCGGGCAATCACCAAATCCGGACTGCCGGAGCCAATGGACCTGCGATTTAAAGCACTCCGATACGGCCCCTATGCTGACAGACTGCGCCACCTGCTGGACTCACTGGACGGCAGTTACTTGCAGTGTGACAAGCGCCTAGGCGACGCCAAACCGGAGGATATAATCTGGTTTGACCAAACACGGAAAGACACGGTGAGTGCTTACCTCAAATCCGGTGAAGCTGAGACTTACGCACCAGCTCTGGATAAAGTCTCTGAACTTATTGATGGTTTTCAGTCACCTCTGGGCATGGAGCTCTTGTCTACTGTGGATTGGCTCGTTGAGCGGGAAGGATGTGAGCCGAACGTAGCCGGAATAAAAAAAGGCTTGGCTAATTGGCCTGCAGGAAAGCAGGCTGCAGCTCGCAAAGTTGGGTTGTTCAGTGATGCAATGCTGCAGAATGCGATCACTAGGCTTCAGCAGTTTTAATCTGAAATTGTTTACCGGATTTTTCCTGTGTCTGGACGATCGAGCCTTGCCGGAGGTACCCAACATCCGCCAAAATTAGGCTGCAAGCAGTTATCACGAAAGGCAAACCTATCTTTTAGTTTTCAATTGAAGCTCGCCCCATTCGGTCCAACACCTTCACACGCCGGATCTGTCCGGTATCGAACAACTGCTTGCGTAGTGCCTTAAACTCTGTGCTGTTCAAGTGCAACTTGTTGATACCACCGAGCACTCGCCTTAATAGCCAACCCTATCTCGGGCCGGAGTAACCTCTGGTGTTCAAGAAATTGATCCGTAATAGAGGTATCGAAACGCTTTGTTTGGATGAAGTTCAGCGCTTCGGGATAGGTATTCATGAGTTTAGGAAATCCGGGAATAGACAACAACGCTCTCAGCACCGGTATTGGAACATACCAACGAGGCGGCTTAACACCTATCGAACCACCAACCAACACTAGCATTTGCTGAAGTGTCGGTGTATCTGAGTCCAAGCACAACAATCGCTCCGGCACATTCTTCGCGATCGCGGCTGCGGTGATCAAAGCAACCAGATGATCCACAGTGGTAAGTGGTAGCCAATGTTCACTCGTACCGGGAACCAGTGCAAGGCGACCTCGGGACAAGTTGTCGATTAGTTGGAAGAGCGGTTGTGCAGCGTCCAACTCACCGGTCTGGCTGTGGCCTGCAACTGTCGCGGGCTGAACTTCCACCATATCAAGCGCTGTGTTTGCAGCAAATGATCGAACCTTCAACGCAGCTTCTAGCTTGCTAGCTTCATAGGCGCCAGCATGCCGGTACACCTTCCGCCAGTTCGTCCTCTCTGGTTGGGCAGGGTTAATGCCCAATTGATTCAAATGCTGCAAATTTTCAAGCATAAACCCGCTAATAAATACTAGTCGGCAGCCAAGGTCCTTAGCCAGTTTTGCAATGGCCAGACTACCTTCTACGTTAGTTGTGTAGGCGCTTTTATACTCAAGTTGCCAGGCAAAGCGAGCACCAAGATGAATGACGGCATCCACGTCCGGTAACGATTCAGAAATGCCTAAGTTGGGCTCCGCCAAATCTCCAGAGATCGCTTTTATTAACGCCCCTCTCCCACCTAGGTTACTTACGTTTGCCTGTAGGTTTGGGAGTTCATGAGGCCGACGCATCAGTGCAACAATGGTGTGGTCTTGAGCGGTCAGGTGAGCACATAGATGACGGCCAATAAAGCCTGTGGCGCCAGTAATTAACAGATTCATAGTAAGCTCCATTTGCTTGAGTTCGCGATAACTCTAAGGTATAGAGTGAACTCGAAGGTCAAGAGTCAGGACGACTTAATTATGAAAATTTCCGAGCTTGAGCAACGCACCGGCGTTAGCCGTCATACGTTGCGTTACTACGAAAAACAGGGCTTGTTATTGGAGGTAAGTCGGCGAGGTAACAACTACAGAGACTACCCTGAGCAGGCAGTTAAGCGGGTCAACATGGTGCGACAACTGAAAGATCTGGGATTTTCTCTCAGGGAAATCTTTGATGTGCTCGACGCGCTTCGAAAAGACACTATGGATTGTGCCCAAGGCGCTGTGTTGATGGCACAAAAACGCGCCGTTGTAGACGCAAAAATTGCAGAATTGGAAGCGCTCAGGCTAATGCTAACCGAAGAGCAGCAACAACTGGAACGCAGTGCCAAGGAGCATCTTGGCCTGACTGATGATCTTTGACCAAAGCAAAAATGCCCGGTGGTGTAGTCTCAACTCTCGGTTGGGTTGAGAACTGGTGCTTGGCTCTCAAGTCCAACTCTAGCCAGCCGTTAACCAACACAGCTGCTATATTTCAACAAGCACAGCGAACCTAACTGATCCGACGGAGTTCTTTAGACCATGCTCACCCGCTTGAAGTCCCGCTATAACTTCTCCCTTGCGATCTTCGTTATCTTCATGATCGTCGTTACTTTGACAAGCCTCAATGCGTTCGTGGCGCCTAAGCTGGCCTCAATGGAAGGTGATTTGATCAGTCAGGAACTTACTCTAATTGGCAACGATATCCAGAAAGAGTTGGCGCAAGTTCAAGCTCAACAGCGCGCCATCACCCAATTGGTGCCGGAGCTATCAAGCGATCAAATTGATGCCCAGCTTCCAGCGTTGTTGGATCAATATGGTGAACTCAAAGTGTTTGGAGGTGGCATCTGGCCTCTACCGGGAGAACGCACCTCGGGGCGCGATAGGCATAGCACGTTTTATCATCGTGACAGCCAAGGGCGGATGATCGTAAACACCTATTGGAATTCCGCTGAAGCACCTCCTTACTACAACGAGCCTTGGTATCAGAACGGTCGCAACAGCCCACGCGGCGAGTGCGCTTGGGCGAAGGCCTATGAGGACGATGCCAGTGCAGAACCTAGAACCAATTGCGCGATGGGCATCTACCGAGGAAGCCAGTTATATGGGGTTGCAACGATCGACGTTACTCTTGGCTTCTTCAACGAGTTGGTTGCAGAGAGTGAGCAACATATTGGCGGCGATGTCATGGTGGTCGAGCGTGACGGCACTATAGTGAGCAATTCAGGAGCGGTTCGCGGAGACATCGTACTGCAGAATGTCAGTAATTTAGCGTCACGCGGTAGCCTAACAAAAGCCCTCGCTAACGAAGATCTGGGCCGTGTGGAATCGTTCAGACAACCCTACCAAGGCGTTGAAGGGGAAGATCTGACCCTGCTGGTGGTCGCTATCGATGGCACACCTTGGGTGCTTGCGGCCAGTGTGCCTACCGAGCTTTTGCAGCGTCAAAGCAATGGACTGATCAAGCTATTACTAGCATTTCAAGTACCTCTGTTGCTCGTTTTGCTCATTGTCATTGCGGTGGTTTTTCAGCGCCTTCTGGCTCGTCTGAACCGTCTGCGCACGAGTATTGACGACCTGTCAGCAGGTGAAGCAGACCTTACCCGGCGCTTGCCTACCGGTAAGGGAGACGAGTTGGATGATATAGCCAGCTCCACCAACGGTTTCATTCAATATCTGCAAGGGATGATCAAAGATATAGCAGGCGCCAGCGGGCGAATCGACCAATCAATGGCGAGCCTGCAAGATGGCGCGAATAATAGCCGTCAGATTCTTGAAGCGCATGTTGGCGAAACGGACCAAGTCGTCACCGCCATCACTGAGTTAAGTGCCACCTCTGATGATGTAGCAAAAGATGCAAACAGAACCGCCGATTTTGTTAGTCAGGTGAGCGAGCAAGCGAAAGAGTCTCAGGCGCTAGTTCGCCAGGCTACAGATGCTATGGATTCCCTGCTATCTCGCATAGACGGTGTAACAGCGGGTTCAGACCGAATGCGTGCGGTGGTTGATCAAATTACACCCATGCTTGGCACAATTTCAGATATTGCAGACCAGACCAACCTACTCGCTCTAAACGCAGCCATAGAAGCAGCTCGCGCCGGAGATCAAGGTCGCGGCTTTGCAGTGGTTGCCGATGAAGTTCGGGCTCTCGCCGCGAGAACACGCCAGAGCACCGAGGAGATTGATAGTCGCCTGACCGATCTCACTAAAGGCATGGAACAAATGGTGAGAAGCATTGAGGAAACTCGTGAGAGCTCAGGCGCAGCCTCTGAGGCGAACGAACGTGTAAACCGAGGTCTAGACGAGGTGGCAAGTGCCGTTCAAGAGATCCAACAGCTTAGCGCACAGATTGCTACCGCTGCGGAAGAGCAAAGCTCTGTGTCCCGTCAGGTTGATGCGAATATGATCAGCATTCGGCACATGGTTGACGATCTAGTCGCGCAAGGCGAAACCAACGAGCGTGCCACTGCAGACATGATAGAAGCAAACCACGAACTAGTGAGCCGGGTTCGAGGCTTTCGAACTGATTGATTTGAGGCTGGAACCCAAGCCCTGACGCAATTAGTGCTCAGGGCCTGGCAAACCTAACTTGCAAACTGATAGGAGCTGTTAAGCTCGAACCCACTCGCTCTGCAGGGATACACCCGCATCACGCAGGAGGTTATAAACAGGGCATCGTTCCGCCACGGCGTTTTGCAGAGCCTTCAAGCGCTCATCTGTTTCGCCGGTTTTAATAGTTACCTTAAACCTAAGATTCTGAAAATGGGTGGAAACACTCGGATCACCCATTAACCCCCGCAGATCAACGGTTCCTTTGGTGTCGAAGGACAGTTCACTGAACTCAAATTTCAACTCTTTGGCGATGAGCGGAATCATCACACCCTTGCACCCATTCAGTGAAGCCACTAGATATTCCAGTGGGTTAGGGCCCTGATTCTCACCGCCCAGCTCGGTTGGTTCGTCCATAACAACAGCGTCAAACGCTCGTATTTGGCTATGAGTCTGCAGTCCAGACTTCCACTCACTTTGGGCTGCCACTTCCAATATGCTTGCGCTCACGGGATCTCCTAGCGTGTTTCTATTTCGAGGAGCGCCATACTAGAAACCAACCAAAGTTCCGTCAATACAATGAGTTATACGTTATTCATCTTAGCTTATCCCAAGCCCGCTCTAACGCTTCAAACACACCATCAGTCGCCAGTGCCAGCAAGCCGATAAGAATAGCGCCTTGCAGTACGTAGGCAGTATTGCCGTTAACCAAGCCCGCAATCACCGGGTCGCCCAGTGTGCGAGCGCCGATGGTGGATCCTATCGCTGCAGTGGCAATGTTGATGGTGACGGACGTGCGGATTCCCGCCAGTATCACTCGCCCAGCCAGAGGAAGCTCTACTTTAAACAGCACTTGCACGGAAGACATGCCCATCCCTTTAGCGGAATCGAGCACTGCTGGGTTAATACCACCCAGCCCTGCCAGAGTATTCCTTAGTATCGGCAGTAAGCCATAGAGTACCAATGCAAACAGCGTAGGCTTCTCACCAAAACCCATCGCGGGCACTGCCAGAGCCAAAACCGCCACCGGCGGCACGGTTTGACCAATTGAGGCTATTTGGCTAACCAACGGCATAAAGTCGCGGCCTGCAGGGCGTGTCACGAAAATGCCTGCAGATACTGCCACCAAGGTGCCCATGGTGGCAGACGCCAACACAAGCCAAATGTGGCTTTGCAGTAAGGTGTAAAAGCTGTCTCTGGTATAAATCAGGTTGTCTGTACCGCTTTCCACCCATGAAAATAGTGGCGTCATTGTGGGGAGCAAGGCTGCTAGAGCGCACAAGGATCCAATCCAGATAACCGGTGTGAGCCACAAGCGCATCAGGCGCCCACCTTCATCAGTTGCTCTCGGTTTATTATGCCCACCTCTGCCCCTGTCGCATCTAGAACCGGGAGTTTTTCTGTGTTGGTCCAGAGCATCATGGATAATGCAATGCGCAGGCTGTCAGACTCATTCAGGCTATCGGAACCGGGTTCGGAATGTCGCGGCTCAGGATGCCGCTCCATCAGGTCGCTTACGGTGCGCAAAGCCAGAAGCTTCAACCCACGATCGCCCTTCCCGATCAGGTTCTCCACAAAGGCGGATGCTGGCCGCCGAAGAATGGCCTCTGGCGTATCGTGTTGAATAATCCGCCCTTGATCCATCACGGCAATACGTGAGGCCAGTTTCAGCGCCTCATCGATATCGTGGGTGACAAACACCGTGGTTTTATTCAGCTGCCGTTGGATTCGCAGCATTTCCTGCTGCAGGTTTTCCCGGGTGATGGCATCCAATGCACCAAATGGTTCGTCCATCAAAAGAATATTCGGATCGCCCGCCAGTGCCCGCGCCACACCCACGCGCTGGGCCTGACCACCGGAAAGCTGATGGGGGTATTTTCTAGCATCGGTTTCCGGGTCCAGCCCCAAAAGAGCCAAGAGTTCGGTTACCCGTTCATCACGTTTTTGAACAGGCCATTTAAGCAGGGTGGGCACCACGCCGATATTGCGAGCGACCGTCCAGTGGGGGAACAAGCCGGTGCTTTGTATGGCATAGCCCATATTCAACCGCAGCGCCTCAGGATCCGCTTTGTTGATATCCTCGCCATCCACAAGAATTTCGCCGCTGGTGCGAGGCAAAAGACGGTTGATCATCCGGAGCGTGGTGGATTTTCCGCATCCGGAACTGCCCACAAGCACGCAGACCTCGCCGGTTTCGATGGTCAGGTCGATATTATCAACAGCCACGGCTTCACCGAACCGTCGAGTGACGCCTTTCAGCTCAATCACCTTGATGTCTCCTGAAATTTCAATGCAGACAAGAGGGCATCCGCCGCCAATGCCAAAAAGACGGTGGGCAGGGCACCCAACAGCACAAGGTCCATAGCGGCTTGGCCTAACCCCTGAAAAATAAACGTGCCAAAGCCCCCAGCGCCAATCAGTGCAGCGACGGCGGTTAGGCCGATCGCTTGAATGGTAGTAATGCGCACGCCTTCCATAATGACCGGCAAAGCGAGGGGCAGCTTCACTTGCAGAAAAACCTGTCGTTCGCTCATCCCCATACCTCGGCCAGCGTCTACGACAGGCTCGGGCACTTCCATGAGGGCAACGTAGGTGTTGCGCACCATTGGCAACAGGCTATAGGCAATCAACGCCAATAAAGCAGGCGCCCAACCGATGCCTCGTATTCCCAAGGCCTGCAGAGCGGGAAAGGCTGCCGACAATGCCCCCAAAGGCGCAATCAACAGCCCGAAAAGCGCCAGACTGGGAATGGTTTGCATGAAACTCACCAGCCCCAGTAGGGGGCGACGCAGTCGCTCCCGCCTCACCATGGCCAGCGCCAAGCCAAAAGCCAGTACCGCGCTAATAGAAACTGCGCCTAATGACAGAGACAAATGTGCGGTTAGAGCTTGTGAGAATTGGTCTGCCCGGTTGGCGTATTCGCGGATCAGCGATAGGCTAGAAAGCCCTTCACGGGCGGCGCAAAGCCACCAACCGGCAGCAACCAACAGCACTACTGATAACTGAAGGCGACGAGAAGCTTTGAGCTGACTTAAGGTTTCTAAGAGCATTAGAGCGAGAAAAAAAGCCAAACACCAAAATCCGGCACCTATGCCGATTCGGGCGTAAGCGGAATCCGCTGGTAGCTTGCGCAGCGCGAATACTTCAAGCAGCAGGGGCAGGCTCATGAGTGCAGCCGTCAGCAACAGCGCCAGCACCCAAAAACGGTTGCGAATAGGCTTTGCTGCGAGCACAACCACAACACATAGCAGTGACGAAACAATGCCAGCCCCGAGCCAACCTGTGGCACCAAACAGACCATAGCCTGTGCCAGCCACAATGCGATTAGGCTGCACCACACCAAGATTCAGCAGCCACACTGAAACGAACGCAGCAAGTGCTAATACGGGTATGACGCGGTTCGGCAGCCCAGTCGATGAAGACACTGGTTAGTCCAGGCTAAGGCTTTCCAGATAGTCCTTCGCCACCGCTGCAGCAGGGGCGCCTTCAACGGCTACTTTTGCATTCAGCTCTTGCAGTGTTTCCAGATCAAGCGATTCAAACACCGGTTTTAATAGCGGGCGTATGTTGGGGTATTCCTTTAATACGCTGGCTCGGATTATGGGTGTTGGCTGATAAACCGGCTGCACGCCTTTGGTGTCTTGCATCACTTTCAGACCCAAAGCGTTGAGGCCTCCGTCGGTACCATATGCCATAGCGCCATTTACGTCATTGGAGTTAATGGCCGCTGCCCTTAGAGTCGCTGCGGTATTACCACCGGAGAGGATCAGAAGCTGGTCAGAGGTCAGCTCGAATCCGTAAGCCTTCTGGAACGCAGGTAAGGCACTGGCAGACTCAACAAACTCAGCGCTTGCGGCAAATTTAAACGGTTTGCCAGCGTTGATATAGTCTGCCAAATCCTCCAGTGTGTTTAGGTTGTTCTTCTGCGCCAAATCACCGCGCACACTCATGGCCCACGTATTGTTGGCATTCGCAGGCGTTAGCCAAATAATGTCTTCAGCGGTGCGGTCAAGCTCCGCCGCCATGTCGTATGCCTTCGCAGCATCCTTCCAAACCGGGCTATCTGCCTTATCGTAAAAGAACGCAGCATTGCCGGTATACTCAGGGTACAGGTCAATTTCGCCTGCTTTAATAGCGCTACGCACTATGCTGGTGCTGCCAAGCTGTAACCGGTTTTCTACGGGAATACCGCCGCTCTCCAAACGCTGCAGAATCATCTGACCAAGCACACCACCCTCCGTGTCGATCTTTGAAGAAACGACCACCGAGTCCTGCGCTGCAACTGCGCCCGTTACACACATCAATGCAAATGCCACACACCGAAACAGCGATTTCGACATGCGCCGATGCACCTTGTTTAAGGCCAGAGTTCCATGGGGCAGGGTTTCATGGGGTAGACTTGCTAGACGTGCTTTGATATCTGCGAGGGTCACAGGTATTCCTCTCTTGGTCATTGGGCCGCTTTCCGCAGCCCAGAGTTCAGTGAGTTTAACGAGATTACTATATCGTACGACACGAAACCCTAATGGCTCTGCCATGCCAGTGCCATTGCAGGCCTGAAATCAGCCTTGTATCGCCTCCAAAGCCACTCTCAGCTTCTCAACCGTTCTATCCAGATTGTTCAGTTTTTCCAAACCAAACAGCCCCATGCGGAAGGTACGGAAGTCCTCCGGTTCACCACACATCAGAGGCACACCGGCGGCTACCTGCAAGCCCTGCTCGCGGAATAAGCTGGTGTTATGAATGTTGATATCGTCGGTGTGTAAAACCACAACACTGGGCGATTCGAAACCTGCAGCGGCAACACTTTTGAAACCTGCGCTGTAAAAAAGCTCGCGCACCTGTTTGCCAAGTTCTTCCTGCCGCTTATACAACAGGCCCGGGCCCGTTTTCACCGTCTCAAGCATGGCGTCACGGAGAATAGCCAGAGTATCGGTAGGCATGGTTGCATGGTAGGCGTGACTGCCAGACTCATAAGCCTGCATAATTTGAGACCATTTACGCAGGTCTGCCGCAAAACTGGTGCTGGTTGTTTCATTCACGCGTGCAATGGCGCGCTCGCTCAGTGTAATCAGTGCAGCACAGGGCGAGGCACTCCAACCTTTTTGCGGTGCAGTGATTAGTACATCCACACCGCAGGCTGTGGTATCAACCCAAAGAGCTCCGGAAGCAACACAGTCCAGCACAAACAAACCGTTGACGTCTTTTACTGCATCGCCAACGGTTTTTAGGTATTCGTCTGGCAGCACAATCCCGGAAGCGGTCTCCACATGAGGAACGAACACCACCGCTGGCTTTTCGGCTCTGATTCGCTCCGCAACCTGTTCTGCGGGCACCGGGGCGTATGCCGCTTTGGCGGTGTTATCCGAAGCCTGCGCTTGAAGCACAGTGATGGTGTCGGTCATTCGCCCTGCTTCAAGTATTTGCGTCCAGCGATAGCTGAACCACCCGTTGCGAACAATAAGGCACCGCTCGCCATTCGCGAACTGTCGGGCTACGGCTTCCATTCCAAAACTACCGCCCCCGGGTACAATTACGGCGCCCTTGGCGTTATATACCTGCCGGAGCGTTGAAGATATATCCCGCATTACTTGCTGAAACGGTGCAGACATGTGATTTAGCGAGCGGTCGTTAAACACGACCGAGTATTCCAACAACCCGTCTGGGTCGACAGAAGGAAACAATTTGGACATGGTTGAGAAATTCCTTGCCTAATGCGGTTTATGGATAAAGTATCAATGATGCCAGTCTAACAAATCTGGCGTTATGCGCTTTATTTCTTACGTTTTCTGCAAGCCCACTTGTGGAACCCGGCAAAAGCTTATAAATTGACCAGAGCGGCCAAGTTCCCGCTATTCCTTTATTTACCCAGACAACACACTAGGTGAACCTGTGAGAAGATTATTCTCAGAGATCATTCCTTTCTACCATTTAAGTGCCCGCCGTCAGGCAGGCACTGCCGGTGTGTTGCCCGCGTTCCTCTTTTCTCGCTGAATCCGCTTTTACATGCCGGGTTCGGCGCCTGAACCCTTGAGTTTCGAATAACTAATTATATTTTGGAGATTACTATGGCAGATATGCCCGCAGTTTTGGTTGCTGAAGAAGACTTTAACCGTTTGACTACCCTGATTGAAAAGCAGGGTGATTCGGATGTGGCCGACGGCCTTGACGATGAGCTAAGCCGCGCCACACTGGTGCCACTGGCAGAGATGCCCGCCCACGTAGTGACTATGAACTCAAAGGTTCGCTTCAAGAATGAAGACAGCGGCCAAGAACAAGAGCTGACTCTGGTCTATCCCCATGAGGTGGGCACAGGAGAGGGTAAGATTTCTATTTTGGCCCCTGCGGGCTCCGCTTTGCTTGGGCTTGCAGTGGGCGACTCTATTGAGTGGCCAATCCGTGGCCGCAACAATATCCATCTCAAGATCATTGAAGTTACCCGAGAGGGCTAACCCTCGGATAACGCTTACCGGAGCCGCCCCCAAAGGGGCGCCCGGTTAGCGATTCTTTTCGGCCAAGCGAAACTGCTCAATGGTCTCCCTGAGTGTTTCCGCCATCACCAACAAATCCCCCGCTATATTCGCCGTTTCCTGAGCATCTGTTGATGCCTGCTCTGCCGAACGGCTGATTTCAATAACATTCTGATTGATGGCTTCCGACACATCACTCTGCTCATTCGCCGCGCTTTCCATTTCCAGATTGAGCGATGCAATCTCGCGCACTGCAGAAGCTATGTCCTGCAATTCGGACTCTACTTTCAAAATAGCTTCTACTTGTTGCCTCGCCATATCGGACGCATGGCTCATAGTTGCTACGCAATCCACCACTTCACTTTTAAGGTCGTTTATCGTTTTCCGAATTTCCTCTGTGGAAACCTGAGTACGCGATGCCAAAGCACGAACCTCGTCCGCAACAACCGAGAACCCGCGCCCCTGCTCCCCCGCTCTGGCCGCCTCAATAGCGGCATTCAACGCCAGAAGGTTGGTCTGTTCGGCAATATTGGAAATTTCTTCCAGCATGCTCGCCATCTGGCCGGTGCGCTGATTCAGATCTTCAATTCTTTTAGCGCCACCTTGGACCTCTGTATTCAATGCCTCAATACCCTCAACGGCAGCGCGCGCAAGCTGTTCACCACTATTAGCAGACTCAGCCGTTTCGGACGACTTACGGGTTGTGTGGATGGCGTTTTCACGTACCTGCACAGCCGATGCGGCCATTTCAGTGGTGGCGCTGGCAACCTGATCGGTGTTGTCCTTCTGAGCCATCACTTCACGGCCGGTGGTTTCAGCTTTTGCAGCGATACTGCGCGCTGCCTGCTCAACCTGTGCAGCGTTATCCATAACCGTATGCATGCTCTCACGGATTTTCGCCATCATGCGATTAAACGCAAGAGAGACAGAGCCGATTTCATCATTGCGGGAGACATCCAGCTCAATGGTGAGATCGGAGTTTTTGGAAATTTCATCCATGCTCCGCTGAAGCCGGCGCAAGCGGGAGAAAACCAGTCGATTCAAAACCAACCCGGTCAGGAAAAACACCGCAACAAAGATAGCTATTTGAATTCCACCACTGGCGAATAATTGCTGGTGCAGGACGTCATCGCTTTCAGCAAGAGAGTAGTCCACACGTATTGCACCGAGCACATCGCCCTCTTGCGCTTGATGGCACCCCAAGCAATTTACGCCCTGATAGTCTTCCCGGGCGATAACCGGGTCAATCAGCGTATAAACACGCCCATTCTCGTTAACTGAGTAACGCTCAACTCGCTGGCCCGCCAAGGCTTTTCTGTCATCAGAATCACGCGTTTTCTCTGCTGCGGTGCCACTGCCAAACATGCGGTTCAGCTGATCGCTGCGGATCACCCTCACGTCGAGCACGTCCGCCGGGGCCATTACTTTGTCCCGAAGTACATCACGGTTGCTGATGGTGCCAGTAACCATCATGGTGTTCAGGCCATCAAAATAGGATTTGGCTAGGCCATCCACGTACTTATGGCTGAACTCCTCCATGTGATCGCGCTGCGCACTCGCGCTAAACAGTATGGTGAAAACCAGAACAAGAGAGAATGCCGCTGCCAATGCAGCGAGCAGCAAAAAGCGAATGGAATATTGTTTTTTCATAGCGACCCGGTCACAAGAACAATGAACGCCAGCTCAACCCGGCAATTTAGAGCATCCTAAGTGGTTGACGGCAAAACGACGTTTAACTTTATAGATATGCGTCAAATATTTACTGATTTAGATCAGAAACCGGGATTATCATCGACTGGCCCGGAATGTGCTTCCACTAAATCATAGACGATAATTTTCTGGCGCGCTTCTGCGGGTCGGTGGAGGAATACACGCTATGTCGTTGCTGACATCTCTTATACAGGCAAGCACCCGCTTCCAGCAGAGCTTGGAGAAGCGCTCGGCGGTAAATGATGCAGAGGGCCAGAAAGCTAAAGGCATAGGCAGTGCAGACCCGCTTCAACCCGCAGGCCCGGGGGATGACCGTTTTACGCCATCGGGAGCATCGTTCGGTGATGCCAACAGGCTAAAATCACAGAAGCTGCCGCTGGCAGATTACAAGCAGACGGTAGGGCAGGATCTTGCCTTCATACGTGAAACGCTGCGGCACAAACTTGCCGAGTACAACTTAAACCCTAACTCGGCAATCAGCGTCAACAAAAACGAAAACGGTAAAATTGAGGTGGGCGGAAATCTGGCGGAAGAAACCCGCACTCGAATCGAAAACGATCTAAACGTGAACAAGAACTTCGAGGATGCTTTCAGTCGCCTGAGCGTTAACGAACCCACGCTGCACTTCATGGACAACGCCCTAAAGCTCAACCAGGCCTATGGCGTAAATAATTCACTGCTCGATACACTGGTCAGTGAAAACCAGCAATTCAACGGTCTGCAGGATCTCGTACACCGTTACGACACCCTGCGCCGTTCGGCCCCAACAGACTCGTTTGAAGTTTCTGCAAATCGGGGCAGCTACGCCTTCAACCTGAACACCCGGGCCTGAGCAAACTCACTCAAAGGGAGTTGGGTCACCCTTGCCCACCCGGGTAACTTCCGGTACATCACCAGTGAAGTGCACCACTGTGGTGGGCTCCATGCCACAGAAGCCACCGTCGATAATCAGATCCAGCTCGTGTTCCAACGTATCCCGGATGTCATAGGGGTCGGTCATGGGGTCTGTTTCACCCGGTAAAATCAGCGTACTGCTCATAATAGGCTCACCAAGCTCACCCAACAGCGCTTGCACAATCGCGTTATCCGGGACCCGCACGCCAATCGTACGACGCTTAGGGTTAAGCAAGCGCCTTGGTACTTCGCTTGTGGCGTCCAGAATGAACGTGTAGGCCCCTGGCGTGAAGGTTTTAAGCAGCCGGTACTGAGTGTTATCCACCTTGGCATACACGCCGATATCCGAAAGGTCACGGCATACCAGCGTAAAGTTATGCTTATCATCCAGCTTTCGAATCCGCTTAATTTTATCCGCAGCTGGCTTGTCACCCAAATGACAACCAAGGGCGTAGCCCGAATCGGTGGGGTACACAATAACACCGCCATTACGAAGAATATCAACCGCCTGCTTGATCAACCGCTTTTGCGGGTTTTCTGGATGAATCTGAAAAAACTGGCTCATGAAAGCCCTCCGTTTTGATGTTTAACGTCTGAAGCCGCTGACTGAGAATCCACCTTGGAACCGCCCATACAATTCGGCGAGGAAGGCGCAACCTGCCCAGACGCCTCCCATTCCTCTGGAGAGTATAGATGCAACGCCAACGCATGCACGCCACCCGCCATCTCCAACTCCTCGGAAAGTACCTGGTAAATAGCCTGATGCCGCCTAACCTTCATCTGCCCTGCAAACGCTGGTGACACCATGGTCACCTTGAAATGCGTTTCGGAGTTAGGCGGCACACTGTGCTTATGACTCTCGTTCTCTACCTGAAGAATGCTGGCGCTAAACGCCTTATTCAGTTTGGCTTCAATTGCGTTCTGCATTTTCATAAGAATTAACTCTCAACATTCGCTCTGAAATGAATGGCGATACTCCGGAGTATAAAGTGGGCGTGGGGCTGGCCTTTCCAAAACTGTGTGTTGCCAAGGATGGCAACACCAAGCCCCCACGGACGGGTTCACGGCGTGTTTTGGAAAGGCCAGCCCCACGTCCACTAACTCCAAAACAACAGTCTACTACAGAACAAGCACCCCCCCCGAACCTTGACACCCAACACCCAAACCGCCACATTCCCCACCACCTCAAATCAAGACACAGCCATACCCAAACATGCTCCTCTACATCGCCGAAAAACCCAGCCTCGGCAGAGCCATCGCCGCCGCCCTCCCCGGCCCCTACCAAAAAGGGCAGGGCTGGATACGTTGCGGCCAAGGCAGCGAAGCAGCCACCGTAAGCTGGTGTATTGGCCACCTGTTAGAACCGGCTGAACCCGCCAGCTACAACCCGGCATGGAAAACATGGCGCCAGCACGACCTGCCCATGTATCCGGACAAATGGCAGCTAACCCCAAAGGACAGCGTGCGCCAACAGCTGAATGCCTTGGAATCCCTAATCCGAAAGGCAACGACCATCGTTCATGCAGGTGATCCAGACCGGGAAGGCCAATTGCTAGTGGACGAGGTAATACGCTACTTCGGAACCCAGGCGCCGGTAAAACGCATACTTATTAACGACCTAACGCCAGCAGCAGTCGCCAAAGCCATACAACAGCCCAGAGACAATCAGGAATTCAGGCGGCTGTCCCACTCTGCCCTCGCCCGGCAACGTGCCGACTGGCTCTATGGCATCAACCTAACCCGCTTCTACACGTTGAACTACCAACAGCAGGGGCAAAAAGGCGTCTACTCCGTGGGGCGAGTACAAACTCCGGTACTGGGGTTGGTGGTTGAGCGCGATAACACCATAGAGAATTTTGAGCCCAAACCCTACTTCCGCATTGAAGCCCGCTTCAAAGCACAGGAAGAGGAAGCCGACCAGCAAGCGTTCACGGCGCGGTGGCTTCCGGATGAACAATTTCAGGATTATCTGGACGAAGAAAACCGCTTGCTAGACCGAGCCACCGCCGAGCAAATTGCCGCCAATATCCATAGCCGACCGGGCTCAATCGTCGAATCCCGCTTTCGCGACCGCCCAGAAGTACCGCCTTTGCCGTTATCTCTGTCGGCTCTGCAAATTGAAGCGGGCCGTTTGTTTCGCATGGGTGCCAAAGACGTACTCGACACAGCCCAGAATCTTTACGAACGCCACCAACTCATCACCTACCCCCGTTCCGATTCTCGATACCTACCAGAAGGCCACTTTGCCCAGCGCGAGCAGGTTGTGGGCGCGATTGCACGAGTCTCAGCAGACCTTTCAAACGCCTGTAGCAGTGCAGACTTGAGCCGCAGAACCGCGGCTTGGAACGACAAAAAGGTTGATGCCCACCATGCCATTATCCCAACCAGTCGAACGGCACCGAGCGGCAAGCTCAGTGACGCCGAGCAGAAGATATATGGTCTGATCAGTCGTTACTACCTCATGCAGTTTTTTGCAGATGCCATACACCGCGAAGGCCAATTAACGGTGCGGGTTTCAGAGCATAGGTTTCGAGCGACAGAAACTGCGGTACTCACGCCAGGTTGGAAAGCACTGGAGTTAAAACTGCGAGAAAGCAGTAAAGAAGCAGAGAAACCACCTCTGCCACGCCTGAGTAAAGGCGAACCGGTGCTCTGCGAAGATAGCAGCGTAAACGAGCGTAAAACTCAACCGCCCCAGCACTTCACAGACGCAACGCTGCTTTCGGCAATGACTAACATCGCCCGGTTTGTAACGGACCCCGAGCTTAGAAAAACCCTGCGTGAGACTGATGGCTTAGGCACGGAGGCAACCCGCGCGAGCATTATCGACACTCTGTTCAAACGCGACTATTTGTATCGCAACAGCAAACATATTCGCGCGACCGACAAGGGAAAAACCTTGATTGGTGCACTGCCGGAATCGGTTAGTACGCCGGACAAAACGGCAGTTTGGGAGGCGACTCTTGAGAGCATTCGCAGAGGTGAAGACGACCCGCGTAAATTTCTGGAGACATTAAAAGCAGAAATACGGCTCTTCATAGGCCCCAATGGGGAAGCGCGGGTTTCAGAGCCTCAAAGCAAGGCACCAAACTGCCCCAAGTGCCGCGCGCTAATGACCGAAAGGGATGGCAAGTTCGGCCGATTTTTCGCCTGCACCAGATACCCCGAATGCCGAGGAACCCGGCCGATTGAAGATTCAGCACCGAAGGATGGCACCGGCGAAAAACCAGTACCCTGCCCGCACTGTTTTTCGCCCCTAGTGCGCAGAAAAGGCAAGAAAGGCTGGTTCTGGGGCTGCAGTAATTATCCTTCCTGCCGACAAACCTTAGATGACGACAACGGAAAACCTGCAGTTCGCTTACGCAAGGCTACATAACAACACTGAATATAGCAGAGCAATTTGTGATAATTACCTGATATGGCAGGTTATCCTGTGTCGCACACAGCGAAACCGAATCGCAACGAGTCATCATCGAATCCGGGAGAGGCACAATGCGTATTGCTCTGCTTGAAGACCAACAGGAACAGGCGCAGCACATTCAGGCTCTTTTGTCTGAGCGTGGGCACGACTGCGACAGCTTTCCTACGGGTCAGAGCTTTATCAGCGCTGCACTGCACCGCAGTTACGACCTGATGATTCTTGACTGGCAGATCCCCGATATGACCGGTATTGATGTGCTAAAGAGCGTAAGAGCACAAATTAACTGGCCTATTCCCGTGGTGTTCCTCACCCAGCGCGACAGTGAATCCGATATTGTTGAGGCGTTAGACGCAGGCGCAGATGACTTTATCGCAAAGCCCGCCCGCGCTGCCGAACTGGTTGCACGCATAAACGCTCTGGCCCGCCGTGCTAACCCGGATAACGAAAAAGAAGTCCTTAAATATGGGCCTTTTGAAGTCAACACGCAGCAAAGAACCATAACCCTGCATGGTGAACCTCTCTCGCTGACCGACAAAGACTTCGATTTAACACTATTCCTGTTTCAGAATCAGGGCCGGTTACTCACACGGGACGTGCTTCTGGAACGCGTATGGGGAATGGCAAAGGACATCAATACCCGTACTGTAGACACCCATATGAGCCGCTTGCGGCGTCGATTGGGCCTAAACCCGGAAAATGGCTTCCGCATTAAGACAATCTACCAACGCGGATATCGCCTTGAAGCCATGAAAGCCGAGGCAACAGTTACAGAATGACAGAACCCTCTTTGTCCTCGATCACCAAAGCGTTCCTAATGCTAATGTTGTTAGCATTAGGCATGCCTGCGGGCGCAGAGCTTTCCATTACCCGCGGCTCAGCAACAACCGTCGCAAGCTCCACTCGCGAAACCGTGCCTGAGTGGATTTATACTCTGAAACGCGGTGAGAGCTTTGCGGAGGTGGCCAGTGACCTTCTGGTTACACAACACAGCCCAGCTCAACTCCTGCGATACAACGCTATCGCAAACGCCGCCATTCTTGGAGAGGGTGACCGCATCCGCATTCCGCTGTCCTGGCTAAAACGACAGCCCAACCCTGCTCGCGTTACCTCGGTTTCGGGCAGTGTTCAACTGATATCCGGTATTGATGGCCGGAAAAGAACCCTGACAGAAGAAGCGCTCATAAGAGTGGGTGATGAGGTGCTCTCTGCTGCTGGCGCCGCGACCATCACTCTGGCTGATGGGTCGGAAGTGCGCTTGTCTCCGAATTCCAGATTGATCTTCAATCGACTAACCCAGTACGGTAAATCCGGCATGGTCGATACGCGGCTAAGGCTTGACCGTGGTGAGGTACACACTCGTGTAAAGCCAGTGATTGAAGGAGGCGCCCGATTTGAGATCGAGACCCCGTCTGCGGTGGCTGCTGTGCGAGGTACCGCTTTTTCACTACACGCCGGGCCAGAGGGCACGCACCTGCAAGTCACCGAAGGCGTTGTCGATTTCGGTTCTCCAAAGCAAATCCAGCGTATTCCCGCGGGTTACAGCGCGACTGTTGCCAGTAATAACGGCAACAAACTCAGCATTCGAAAAATGCCCCCGGCACCCGAGTTAAATCCCCTCCCACCGGTACTTTCGCAGCTGCCGGCCGAGCTGACTTGGACATCAAGCCCGGCAAGCACCTATCGCTTGGATATTTTTGAGACAGAAAGTGGCCGCTGGATTGAAAGTCGCGAAGTCAGCGGTAATCGCTTTGACATCAGCCGTTTGGATAATGGCCAGTATGAAATTCATTTGGCCGCGTTCGATCAACAAGGCATGACAGGAATGCCCGGCATACTGCCCATAGAAGTTGACCTACAGGCACGAACCGCCAAACTGCTAGCCCCTGAAAATGGTGGCAGTGTAAATGATGACATGCCGGAATTCCGCTGGGAGCTCAAGGGCGAGAACGAAGTAGCGCGGGTAGAAATTGCGGAAGATGAAGCCTTCAGGGACTTGGTTGCAACCAGCGAATGGGCGCCAGGAACCACCGCCCTTCCCTCCCGTCCCTTAAGTCCCGGCCAGTACTATTGGCGTGTCGTAACAGAAGCAGGCGGAAACTCGGTGGCAACTACTCAGCCCAGAAAGCTGGTTGTAAATGGCACGCTCCCGCCAGTACGCATTATCAGTATTAACTACATAGACAGTCAGGTTCGGGTGTTTTGGGAGAAAGTGGATACCGCCGCGAATTACCGCATGCAACTCTCCGAGGATCCTAGTTTCAACGATATAATTAAGGAAGCAACGCTGCCAGACACAACAGCGGCCTTGCGTCTTATTCCCGGAAGGCGGTATTTTGTGCGCCTGAAAGCGCTTTCCGATGGCCCATTGGAAAGCCGCTGGGGCCCAGGGAGGGAGCTGTATCTAGAATAGTATCGAACAATTGACGCACAAGTAGGACTCATGAACCGGGATTGGTTGCCAATAAAAACGACCCCATGGACACTCGGTCTTGCACTTTTGTTCCTATTCTCGCTCGCCGAAACAACCGACTTGCCGCAGCGGATTAATTACTGGCTTTTGGATTCTGCCCTACTAGCCAACCCCACTGCTGCCTCCCCGAACATCGCCATTGTGGCTATTGATGATCTCAGCCTAGCCCGTCAGGGCCGATGGCCGTGGCCTCGCGAAACCCACGCGAACTTGATACATAAGCTGCATCAAGCTGGCGCAAAAACCATTGTGTTCGATGTACTATTCACCGAACCCTCCACGGATGATGCCAAACTCGCAAGCGCTATGCAGGCCCACGGGAACGTAGTGCTGCCAATTCATCTGGCGCCCTCAAACCCGCGCTTGCAGCTAAGCGAGCAGCTACCACCTGGCAACTTGACATCAGCAGCGTCACGCTTGGGCCACGCACACGTTGAGCTGGATCATGATGGCATTGCCAGAGGGCTTTACCTATTTAATGGCATGGGGCGCCAACTATGGCCTAGCCTCGCACTTGCGGCCTCAGGCGCCAGCCCCCGAGAACCCGATACACAAGGGTTACCGGCATTTATAAATGTACGAGACGATTATCGGGTTGTGCCGCTTGCAGGCAGGGCGGGCACGTTATCCACCTACTCCTACAGCGATGTGCTGAACGCGGCTCTGGCACCCGATGCCTTTAACGGGAAAACGGTCTTTGTTGGCGCCACGGCAGCCGGGTTGGGAGACATTTTGCCAACGCCCTTTTCTGGCCTCAGCCAGCCCATGTCTGGTGTGGAGTTCCACGCCAATACGCTTTCAGCCATTCAACAGCAGCGCCTAATCAGCCCAGCTCCGAAATGGACGGGCATAGCCCTCGCCTTGATCACACTTGTGGCTCTGGCTACCTTGGTACCCCGAGTGCGCCCGGCGCGCACACTATTGGCATGCATCATCGCTGGCGGCGCCATTCTAAGTCTGTATTTAGTCTTGCTGCACACACTCAACATATGGCTGCCTGTGGCTCACGCTTTGATCATGCCTCTGGTCGCCTTTCCGGTTGCCAGCGGCATGCGCCTAGCGACGACCAACCACTTTCTGAACCGCCAGCTGGACGAACTGGTGCGCACCCCCAGAGTAGCGCTACCCGAACCGGCAAAGCACCCAGCGAGCCAGCTCCTTGAACACTTCCAAGCACTGTTTCAGCCGCAAGGCTGGCTGCTGACGGAAGCTGCCGACATTATATCGAACCGAAACCTGAACCTAACGGATGTCCCCGTCAATCTGAAGGCGGGGCTGTGGCATCACAGCGGCAACCAAAGCTGGATTCGGCTCAACCGTGGCAATGTGTGCTACACCTTGGGGATTATCCTACCCAACAATTTGAACCTAGAGGCAATACAACGCTACTTGCGGCGCCTTAAGCTCTCGAGCACAGACGCTTTCGAAAAAAGGCTTAGCCCCAGCGAGAATATTTCAGCTCGTATTGAACGAGTTAAAGTAGCTACAGAGCGCTTAAACCACATGCAGGAATTTATCCGGCGCAGTTTCGAGCGTATGCCGGACGGCATCATCGTAACCGATGAACTCGGCATCATACGGTTCGCCAACGGCCACATTGAAGAGTGGTTTGGCGAACCCATGCCCAGCCTGAGCGGGCTTCCCCTAACTCGGCTTTTAGACGGTCACGACCCACGCGAAACACCGCCCTGGTATGAGACCGTTTCTGAAACGCTCACGATGCTGCAAAGCCGCACAGTGGATCTAAAAATACGGGATAAGGATTTTCTCATCCATTTTGCACCCTTCGCCCTCCCCGATAGCGTGCAATACGGCATCATTGCCAATATTTCGGATATATCCGAGCTGAGAGAACAGCAACGCCAACACCGGGAGGCGATTGACTTTATTTCCCACGATGTACGCTCACCGCTGGTGTCTCAACTGGCACTGATTGAGCAACTAAAACGCGACCCCACTCACATTGATCAAAGCCAATTGGAGCAACTTGGGCGGCTGGCCAGACGAAGCTACCATCTGGCTGAAGAGTTTGTGCAGCTGGCCCGTGCAGAGCAGCTAACAGAGACCCGTTTTTACGAATGCGAGTTTTTGTCCATTGTTGAAAATGCCCGTGACAGTGTGAGTGAGCAGGCCGTAGAGAAGCAGATTGCCCTACAACTGCAAGG
>Ga0209075_1001365_pt1 | contig 22930 bp, 17 predicted proteins | sample Stecom2011_FD_187523 | JGI IMG/M metagenome (GOLD analysis project Ga0209075, IMG submission 187523) | Agricultural soil microbial communities from Utah to study Nitrogen management - Steer compost 2011 (SPAdes) (version 2) | ecosystem: Environmental > Terrestrial > Soil > Agricultural land...
GTGACAGTTTCCGAAACTGTAGGCCGCAGGTTCGATTCCTGCTGGGCGGGCCAACTTTGATACCTTTCCTTTGTGACCAAAAACCTCGCTTTTTACGCTTGTGACCAAAATGTGACTTTTTTGTGACCTCTAGGGCCAGAATACACATACACCAAGAGAGACAATCATGTTTTTTGAACACTACACTCGATATCTCCAGTGATTTAACATTATATCAATAAGTAAATACACACTGATTTTTTCTAAGTGGCTGATGTAAACGTAATTGAACTAACTGCATATAGCAGGAGAAACCAATATGAAATCAACACTGCAATTATTTTTAGAAGAAAAAATAAATTAATAGGCCATGTCAAATACGCAGGTGCTTCTAAGCTAGGATCGTCACCAGGTAAAAGTCTTTTCTTTTCATGGTAACGATGAAAAGAACCCCAAATTATTGAACCTAGACAGTATTGTAGAAGATCAAAGAAAAGGGAAAGGATGAGGCCAACTAAAGGAAGAAGTAACGCATTTGGCAATTCAAACCCGCTAACTCCCTGAATTTTAAAAACCCAAACTAAAGCAATACCAGCAAGAGCTAATTGCCGTGAGGTTGTGCTAGCCAGACTAGTATACTGATAATAATCCTTTTTATAATCAGAAAGCTTCATTTCTTGTTAACAGGTGATTTTGGACCAGTGCTTGTTGTTGTTTGGCTATAAGTTGGTTTAGTATTATTTCCCGAACCACTCCTCTCACCACGAGAAGAACTATCATTAGTTTTCACTTCGGAGGGTTTACTCGGGGTTTGCTTGTTATCTTTACTCATTTTTTATATCTCTATACTCATTTTTAATATTTTAGTGTATTAGCTTATTTACTGCACAAGCTTTCATGACTACATTGCTGCCCTATACTCAACTTTTAACTCTCTGCCTAGCCAGCCAAGTTAAGGTTTTAGAAGCACCTACCTATGGCTAGATACAGGTTCAATCATAAAACGATATGAGGGCCATCTACAAATGTAATTAAAGCTTAGTCTAAACTAAGCGGAGCCAATAAATGGCTCCTTATTGATTAGCTTTTAGGCCTCTGTTTCTTAACAGTTTCAACAACTGTAGTTGACGGTCTTCTTTTCGCTTCACTTAATGGAATGAAAAGCCCTGTTTTGGCATCGCGTGCACGTTTAGCCATAATCAATTACCTCGTATGACAGTTTGGAGCGCAATGGGCACACCCATCGACTTTCCATTGTGGATACTTTAATTTAGCTTGGTGTAACGCACTCTGACAGTGAGCATGAAACCCTAAAGAAATTTGATTTTCTTTATCAGGCATACTTCGGCACACCGTACGAAGGCTATGTACCTCATGCTCACCTGTACCAGAGCTGTCTTCCTTCTTATTTATTATAAATTCATACATTTCGTACTCCTTAAAATCTATTTAAATAAAAGGAGAGTGATCGCAAACTAGCAAGTAGTTCAACAATCTTTTATAGTTCTAAGTAGCTGAATATCATGGGTCGTGATTTTAGTCTTACCCTAAGAGGTGTTAGCGCATCTCTTAGGGACATTCACCTACTTCAGAGCTAAATAGCTCTCCAAAAAAGAGATCAAACCTGACGCAAGCTCTTGCGCCCCTCTCAATCTCAAAACACAAGATAACGTGCTTTAAATATTTCATCAACACTATATGTAGTAATTTTTACTCTATTCCTGTGGATAACTTGTTAATAGCTTGTGGGTAGTTTATGTAGATTTTTTGTTTGACTCACTTAGAGTTAAACAGTTGATTACGCAGTATCTACCCTCTTAACACTTACAAGTTAATATCAATTAAACCGAATTATTTAAATTATTAATGTATCCGTTTTTTATGTGCTAATTTAAAAACCAATGCTTTAAGTATAAAGAAGCTTTTTTAGCTTAAGAAATGCTATGCGGTGGTTTTCTGTTTCGCGTGTAGCCTCTTCCAAGGTGACACACCTATCCTCTTTAAACTCATCATTTGTAATAAGCCCTTACAATCAGAAACAATAACTCCGAGACTGTAGGCTGCAGGATCGATTACTGCTGGGCAAGCCAATTTGAGTATTTGTCTGTGTGCCCCCAAAATCGATTTTTTAAAATTATTAGGTTAAATTGCCAACAACTAATTTATTCCGTATAAACTATATGGAATAAAAAAATTAGAAGTGAGCGCGGGTAAAAGTACGCAGACTTACTAATGTAATTTAAAAATTTCAAGGAAAGAAATATGCTTTACCCCCTTTTTGATAAAGACTGTGACTTGGTTGCATGGATTACCCCGAATGCCCATATCTTCGATACAGATATGAACTGGATCGCTTATATTCAAAATGGTAATGCATGGTCTAGCGAAAGTGGCAATTGGCTTGGTCCAGTTAATGGTTTGTTGTGCTTAAATCAAGCTGGACAGCCTATTGCATGGAATCCGAAAGAACCGGTGAAAGGAACGTCACGCCCTTCAAGACCTTCACGCGCATCACGACCCTCCAGACCTTCACATCCTTCAAGACCTTCTAGTCCGTCGAGACCTTCTCGCCCATCAACTCCTTCAGGCGGCTGGGCAAGTGAATCATTTCTTACATGGTTTAGTCAGTAGTAGTTCTTACCAGATACACCGGTTCGTTTACGCTAGCCGCTGTGCATAGCGTTAAAAGGCTACAAGTCAACATCCAGTATCTATTTGCAGTATAGGTTTGATTAAAAGCTGGATTTAAGCGGTAGACCAAGTTATGAGCCCTGTTTGCGCAAGATCAGACTCTATTAAATAAGGTTTTGTTATATGAAAATCACATCTTTCGCTTTAAAAAACTACCGTAGGCTAGCCGACGTAACCTTGGTACTGGATGATAAGACAACCGTCCTTGTCGGCGCTAACAATAGCGGAAAAACGTCCTGTATTGGAGCGCTACATACTTTTTTGAAAAGTCCGGACAATTTAAAAGTTCGGGACATATCTAAGAAAAACTGGAAGGAAGTCATAAGACTGGGCGAACAAGTCGAAGAAAACTTTCCAACCATAGAGAGAATGCAGGAACTGTCAGACGTTCTTGTCGGTTTATTACCGAGCTTAGATATCGAAATCAAAGCAAAAGCGCTTGAGGCATACAAGGTACGTGACATCCTGCCTGACTTAGAATGGAACGGGGGTGCCTTATTTGTTCGCATAACTTACGAAGCGACCGATATATCTAAACTTTTTCGTGAGTTCGTTGATACCAGACTTGTAGTGTCCGGACACAAAGGCGAGGTAAGTCTGTGGCCTAAAGATCTTTGTGATTTTTTAGAGAAAGGTCGGAATTTTAGTAAGTACATTAAGCAAAGCCACTACATTTTGAGCAAAGAATCAGGGCCGACTACAAAGGAAGTCTTGCAGCCCCTTAAATCTAATGCTTTGAAAAAGTTAATTCGAGTGGACGTTATATCTGAGCAACGCGGCTTAGGTTCTGAAGATAGCACAGATCAAACAGGGCCATATTCAGAAAAACAGCGACTCAATAAGCTGCTTCGTGACTACTATGAGCGTATTTTGAATCCAGAAGATTCTCCTGGTACAGAAGACCTTGAAGTATTGGGACATCAACAAAACCTAGAAAAGGGGTTTACCGACAGGTTGAATCAGCAATTCAAGGGGCCTTTTGAAGAGCTAAAAATCATGGGGTACCCCGGTATTGGTGGCAATCCAACTGTTGAGATTGCTGCAAAAATTAGTGGTACAGATGCTTTGCAAAAACCTTCATCGATCAGATATCGATTTGACGAGCATAATGAAGAATTTCTTCCAGAAAGTTATCTCGGGCTTGGCTACCAAAACCTCATTTATCTGACCTTCAGGCTTTTAGAGTTTCGCGACAAATGGATGCGTAAAGGAAAATCAATTTTTTCAGGGGACAGCGTCGAAGAACAGATGGAGCCAATTCACTTGGTTTTACTTGAAGAGCCTGAAGTTAACCTTCATGCGCAAGTTCAGCGGGTTTTCGTATCGAAAGCTTATGATACATTGCGAAACCATCCCTCTTTGCGCGACAAGCAAACCAAAACAGATAAACCTGAGTACCAGACACAACTCGTAATTAGCACGCACTCAAGCCATATTATTGACGATATAGATTTCAAAGCACTTCGCTACTTCCGACGAAGTGCTGCGAACAACTCCATTGCAATGGATCATACTACAATCGCAAACATGTCAGAACTTTTCACAAACGCAAAAGAAGAGCTTCTGTTTGTCAGAAAACACTTGAAGCTTACACATTGCGACATCTTCTTTGCCGATGGCGTTATATTCGTTGAAGGGCAAGCCGAGCGACTTCTCGTACCTGAGTTTATTTCCAACAGCTTTCCAAACTTGTCTAATCGATACATCTCTATGCTTGAGGTCAGCGGTGCACACACACATAAATATAGAGAGTTGGTAGAAAAACTTGGTGTTGCAACTTTAGTACTCACTGATCTGGATTCTGTTAGTCACGAGGGTAAATCCTGTTTTCCGAAAACCGGTTGTGGCCAGAAAAGCAGCAACGATACATTGAGGAAATGGCATCCGTTGAAAGAAATGTTGGATGACTTGCTGGCATTACCCCAAGTAGAACATGCTACAACAAGCCAAGGTACTCCTCTTTACGTTGCCTACCAAAAGTCAACGCAGATTTCGAAGAGAGATGTTTTATCTCGGACTTTTGAGGATGCATTGATTTTAGCAAATTTTGACAATGAGTATTTCCAGAAAATACCTAAACTCAAAGAAGCGAAGGACGATTTAAAAATCAACCCTGAATCATTGTCAGAGTCGCTATATAACTATGTGCAAGGATTAAAGAAAGGTGACTTTGCCTTCAACTGCCTATTCTATCTAGCGGGCAAGGAGGCCAAAAGCTTCCACCCCCCTACATACATTCACGATGGTCTGAGATGGTTAGAAACTCAGCTTTTGCCAAAATCTTAGGAGTAATTATGTCAGGAAAATCTTACTTCGCGGAAACCAAATCTATCGATTATGACGATAAAGTTGATAATGGCATCCAAGATTGCCTTAGCATCGGCTCGGGAAAAAGTTTCATAACCTTCGCAGGTGCGGGTTCAGGAAAAACCTACTCCCTAAAAAAGGCTCTCGATTTCCTAAAATCTCAATACTCTGATGACTTTTCACGGCAAGGAAAGCAAATCGCAGTTGTTACCTTTACAAACAACGCAGCGGACGAAATAAAGGACCGTGTTGAGAAAAACCCAATCTTTGAGATTTCAACGATCCATAGCTTTTGCTGGTCGGCTATTGCAGGCTTCAATGAGGATATCCGAAGGTGGTATTTAAGAAAAATCCCTGAGGATCTTGCTGAAGTCAAAGATTTGGAGAAGCGTGGCCGTGCAGGTAAGGCTTCTGAGGCGCGCAAAAGAACAATCACCCGTCTGACAGAAAAAATGGAATGGTTATCGGAGCCACGCTCATTTATTTACGATCCAAACGGCGTAAACTCGTCCCAAAATGCCCTGTCGCACGCGGATGTTTTGAAAATTTTCTCCAACTTTTTGACCACCAAGTCGATGATGGTCGAAATCATAGTAAACAAGTTTCCTTTCATATTTATCGACGAAAGCCAGGATACCGACAAAGATGTAATCAGTGCATTCTTTGAGCTGCAAGATACCAAATCGGATAAAGTCGTCATCGGCTTGTTTGGAGATACTATGCAGCGTATCTTTGGCGGGGGGGAACCCCTATTGGGCAAGACTAAGCCAAACGGTTGGCTCTCTTTTGATAAAAAAATGAACCATAGGTCAGCGCGACGTATCGTTGGCTTGGGTAATAAAATTCGTAGTGAAGATGATGGACGTGAACAGTATGCTCGTGACGGAGCCAAAGAAGGATACATTCGATATTTCTTACTTCCTCACAGTGTACCAAATAAAGACGAAGTCGAAGCAAGAATCCGTGTATATATGGCAGAAACGACGGGCGAACATGACTGGACAGATACTCAGTCAAAAGAAACCGCCATCTTACTTTTGGAACATAAAATGGCTGGGCGTCGGCTTGGTTTTAATGACCTTTGGAACAATCTCTCAAAATCAGAAAAAATTAAAGATCGGATTTCAGAAGGTGGAAACACCGAGTTGAAGTTTTTCTCTAATGTTGTTTTTCCTATGGTTGAAGCGAGCCAGAATGGACGACGAGCAGAATTGATGTCGATATTGAGGGAGTGGAAGTCGCCGCTTTTAGAAGCCAGTGTTCTTGACGCTAATAAGGACGATCCGCTCTCGACTGCTAGGGCAGCGGAACATGCGCTTAGAGATGTGGTTTCAAATGATAAAGTCAGTTTTCGTGCAGTTCTAGAAGTAATTGCTAAGCATGAACTACTAAAGATTCCAGCGAAGCTGCAATCGTTTGTAGCACCTTCTGAAGAAAATAAATTTCAATCAGAGCCAGGTCAAACGGGAGCGATGCTAGAGGTTGAAACAGAATATGAAGAGCCGGATGACAGTGAAATTGCTGCATGGACTGAAGCATTAGAGACTGAATTCTTTCAAATTCGGAATTATAAGAGTTACATTGATGGGAACTCAATTTTTCGAACCCATCAAGGCGTGAAGGGCAATGAATTCGAGCGTGTCATGGTTGTCATGGATGATGATGATGCAGGTGGATTCTTATTTTCTTACGAGCAGTATTTTGGCGTGAAGGAGCTTTCTCAAACAAGTAAAGAAAACTTGATTGAGGGTAAAGAAACTGGTTTAGATCGCACTAGGCGATTATTTTACGTCACGTCAACACGAGCGAAGAGCAGCCTCGCTCATGTAATCTACACATCCGATGTAACCAAGATAAAAGCAAATATTCTTGAAAGAAAATTTGCGCGAGAAAACGAAATCATTGAGCTTGAAGGATAGCTCCCCTTGTCGTTGGGTTACTCCACGAGCGCTAATAGAGATCTATTAGCAACGGAGAAACTCCACAGACACTGGCAGTTTTAGATATTTTATTAAATATTAGCAAGAGTTACAGGTAGTAGGTAATTAGTATGAACTATGCGCTTTTTAAACCCAGTTCACCTTTTCTAATACAAATGCCCATTCAGATGACGGCATTGTTTATTTAGTTCCCACTTAACACATTAACCTTTCTAGGCATTCCCCTTATACTAGCCCGCTTAACCGTTTTAACTATTGGTACCCCATGAACGCAGTAGAAATTGAAGCAGCTCTATCCGACCTTGCACTCCAGCCATTTGATGCAGAGGAGTTTGCCTTCGATTTTTTAGCGGCTTTCGGTCATAAAGAAACCACTCTTAAGCGTTTACGTACAGGCAATAGCAATACATCAGATATAGACAATGGCGTGCTACTGCGTAATAACATTCATATTGCGGTATGCGCCGAAAACACCGTTAGCGAGACGTTGGCAGCTCTGGCAAAAAGCCCTGCCACCAGCAAAGCCAAAGCGAAGTTTGTTCTAGCCACCGATGGTGTCACGCTCGAAGCTGAAGACCTCAACAGTGGCGAAACTCTTGCTTGTGATTATGCAAATGTAGCTGATTACTTTGGTGTGTTTCTGCCGCTGGCTGGTATTTCTACGCTTAAAGAAATCAAAGACAACCCTATTGATGTGCGTGCCACGGGGCGTCTAAACAAGCTGTATGTCGAGCTGCTGGACGATAACCCTGAGTGGGCTTTAGCAGAACGTCGCTGTGATATGAACCACTTTATGGCGCGTTTGATTTTTTGTTTTTTTGCTGAAGATACAGATATTTTTGCAGGCGAAGACCTCTTTACTAAAACAGTGGATCAGGTAAGTGAGCGTGACGGTTCTAACACCGCTGCAGTGCTTGAAACAATTTTCAAAGCCATGAACATCAAACTGGCAGAGCGCACAAGTACTGAGCCACGCTTACCGAGCTGGGCAGATCGCTTCCCTTATGTGAACGGTGGTTTATTTTCAGGCTCTACCGCTGTACCGCGTTTCTCACGTATGTCACGTACGTATTTAATGCACGCTGGCAGCCTGAACTGGAAGCAAATCAACCCAGATATTTTCGGAAGTATGATTCAAGCCGTAGCCGATGATGCTGAGCGCGGCGCTTTGGGCATGCACTACACTAGCGTGCCGAATATTCTCAAGGTGCTTAACCCGCTGTTCTTAGATGAGCTACGAGAACAGCTTGCAGAGGCCGGTGACAATCAGCGCAAACTGCTGAACCTGCGTAAGCGGATGAGCTGCATTCGTGTCTTTGACCCGGCCTGTGGTTCCGGTAACTTTTTAGTGATTGCCTATAAGCAAATGCGCGCGATAGAAGCCGAGATTAACCACCATCGCGGTGAAATACACAATAAATCGGTTATCCCGCTGACCAATTTTCGTGGTATCGAAATTAATGATTTTCCTGCAGAAATTGCGCGGTTGGCGCTGATTATCGCCGAGTACCAATGCGATGTGCAGTATCGTGGCCAGCAAGATGCACTGGCAGAGTTTTTACCATTGAGTAAAGAAAATTGGATTGTTTGCGGTAATGCCTTGCGCCTAGATTGGCTGAGTATTTGCCCACCCACAGGCACCGGCGTGAAGGTGTTAGGCGATGATTTATTTAATACGCCACTAGATCAAACAGAAATCGACTTTGCTAATGAAGGGGGCGAAACCTATATCTGTGGCAACCCGCCCTACTTAGGTTCGACATGGCAATCTGCTGAACAAAAAGATGACTTAAAAGCTATTTTTGACAAGCGCACAAAAACTTGGAAGTCACTGGATTATGTGGCTGGTTGGTTTATGAAGGCTGCTGATTATGGAGTGGAAAGTAATGCAGCGGCAGCGTTTGTATCGACAAATTCGATTTGCCAAGGTCAGCAAGTGCCTATTTTATGGCCGCTGGTTTTTGAAACAGGCCATGAGATATTTTTTGCACATACTTCGTTTAAGTGGGCCAATCTTGCCAGCCATAATGCTGGGGTAACTGTAGTGATTGTGGGCATTGCAAGAAATGCAGGTAAAGAGAGACGGCTTTTCTCTGAAGCGGCTAATGGCGCTAAAGATGCGCCTGTTGAGGTGAAAGCGGCTTCAAATATCAATGCTTATTTGATTGCGGGGCAGGATGTTATTGTTTCACCACTATCTAGGACTAATGATGGGCGCGGTTTAATGGAGTGGGGCAACAAGCCAACTGATGGTGGAAATCTCTTTTTAGATTCTAACGAGCGTGACAATATTTTACGAGACCACCCAGAAGCAGAGCAATTTATTAAGCGGTTTTTTGGTGCGCAAGAGTTTATTAAAGGTCTAGAGCGCTATTGTATATGGATAGAAGACCACCAACGTGAAGAAGCTGAGTCTATTCCTGAATTAAAAACACGTATAGATTCAGTTGCAAAAATGCGCTCTGAAAGCAAAGCGGCTGAAACTCGTCCTGCTGCCAGTTACCCACATAGATTCAGGCAAATACAATCAACAGCCAAAGAATACTCTTTAGTTGTGGCGCGTGTAAGTTCAGAAAATAGAGACTATTTGCCAATAGGTTTAGTAGATAAAAACACGATTATTGGCGACCGTAACTTTGCTTTGTACGATGCACCCATATGGAACATGGCAATCATTGCTTCGCGACTGCACTGGGTATGGATTGGAACAGTTTGTGTACGTATGCGTACAGACTTTTCTTACTCCAATACACTTGGCTGGAACACCTTCCCTATACCTACGCTTACCGAACAAAACAAAGCCGACCTAACCGCCTGCGCAGAAAACATCTTGCTCGCTCGCGAAACGCATTTCCCCGCCACCATTGCGGACTTATACAACCCAGAAACCATGCCAGAGAATCTACGTCTAGCCCATGAGCAGAATGACGAAGTGCTGGAGCGTATTTTTATTGGTCGCCGCTTTAAAAACGATACCGAGCGTCTTGAAAAGCTCTTTGATCTATACACGAAAATGATTGCTGCGGAGAAAACAAAATCGACACGGAGTAAAAAAGCGTGAGCGAACTGATCCTATACACATCAGATGACGGCCAAACCCGACTTCACTTGCGTGTAGAAACTGACACGATTTGGCTAAGCCAACTAGAAATTGCCGAGTTATTTCAAACCACCAAGCAAAACGTTTCGCTGCACGCCAAAAACATTTTCGAAGACAAAGAGCTAACCGTAGAGGCAACTGTCAAGGAATCCTTGACAGTTCAAAACGAGGGTGGCCGACAGGTTCAACGTAAGCTGACTTATTACAATCTTGATCTGATTTTAGCCATCGGCTACCGCGTGCGCTCTGCACGTGGCGTGCAGTTTCGCCAATGGGCCAGCACGCACCTAAAAGAGTTTCTACGCAAAGGCTTTGTGATGGATGACGAGCGCTTGAAGAACCCCACGGCTTGGGATTACTTCGACGAGTTGCTGGAACGCATCCGTGAGATTAGAGCCTCTGAAAAGCGCTTCTATCAGAAAGTCCGCGATCTATTTGCACTGAGTTCTGACTACCAAGCCCGTGAGAAAGATACGGCGCTGTTCTTTGCTGAAGTGCAGAACAAACTGTTATACGCCACGACTGGCTACACAGCAGCAGAGCTGGTCTTAAAACGCTCAGACCCCAGCCAGGCTAATATGGCGCTGACCAGCTGGACCGGTTCGCGTGTGCGTAAGCAGGACGTTATTATCGCTAAAAACTATTTAAGCAATGATGAGATCGACACACTCAATCGCTTAGTAGTAATCTTCCTTGAGCAAGCTGAATTACGACTAAAGCAACAAAAGGAACTGAGTCTCGATTTCTGGCGTAATAATGTCGACAAGATGCTTGCTTTCAACGACCAGCCTATTCTTGAAGGCGCAGGCTCGATAAGTCGCGATCAAATGATAGAAGCAGCCTATAAACGTTACGAAAGCTTTGATCAAAAACGTCGAGCCTCGGAAGCAAGGGCGGCTGATATGGAAGATCTAAGGGAAATCGAGCTATTAGAACAAGAGCTCAAACAGCTGAATAACAAGGACTGATAAATAATCACATGGCCAATCCAACTAATAACTACACTATCCCTGCCGTATCAATTAGCACTGCCCACACGGGTGCGTCTAGCAAGTCTAATGAGCTAGGTATGCGCACCATGCAAGAGCGCGCCTTTACCAAGCGCGGTGAGCAGTACCTGTTAATCAAGTCGCCACCGGCATCGGGGAAGTCGCGAGCACTGATGTTTATCGCTTTGGATAAGCTCAATAATCAGGGCGTTAAGCAAGCAATTGTTGTGGTGCCGGAGCGTTCCATTGGTGGCAGCTTTAATAATGAGGCATTGACTGAGTTTGGTTTTTATTGGGATTGGCATGTCGAGCCGCAGTGGAACTTATGTAACGCGCCTGGCATTGATGAGCCGCGAGTGGCCAAGTCCAAGGTTGAAGCGGTTCGTAAGTTTTTAGAGAGTAGTGATCAAGTACTGATTTGTACGCATGCGACATTCCGCTTTGCTTTTGAAGAGCTTGGCGTTGCAGCGTTTGATAACCGCTTAATTGCTATTGATGAGTTTCACCACGTTTCTGCAAACCCGGACAATAAACTGGGCAGTCAGCTGGGTGAACTTTTAGAGCGCGATAATGCACATATTGTTGCCATGACCGGCTCTTACTTTCGTGGTGATAGCGAGGCGGTACTCTCAACTGTTGATGAAAGTAAATTTGAGACAGTGACCTATACCTACTACGAGCAGCTGAATGGCTATCGCTGGTTAAAGTCGCTGGATATTGGTTACTTTTTTTATACCAGAACTTACGTCGAGGCTATCGCTAAAGTTCTTGATCCGTCACTGAAAACTATCGTTCATATTCCTAACGTTAATGCTCGTGAAAGCCTTAAGGATAAGGAAAAAGAAGTTAATGAAATCATGGGTACGCTGGGTGAGTGGCAAGGCGTTGATCCTAATACCGGCTTTCACCTGATCAAAGCCAAAGATGGTCGTATTCTTAAAGTTGCCGACTTGGTGGATGACAGTGATGCTGCCAAGCGCTCGTTTGTTCTTAACGCATTAAAAGACCCCGCAGCAAATAATAACCGTGACCATGTGGATATCATCATCGCGCTGGGTATGGCAAAAGAAGGCTTTGATTGGATTTGGTGTGAACATGCGTTAACCGTGGGTTATCGCAGCAGTCTGACTGAAATAGTACAGATTATTGGCCGTGCAACCCGTGACGCCGAAGGTAAAGAGCGTTCCCGCTTTACTAACCTGATTGCCGAGCCTGCAGCAGAGCAGGCAGCGACCTCGGAAGCGGTCAACGATATGCTTAAAGCCATCTCAGCGAGCTTGCTGATGGAGCAGGTACTTGCACCGCGCTATGAGTTCACGCCTAAGAATATTGGCCCACAAGATGGTTTTGATTATGGCGTAGATGGCTACCAACCTAACAAAACTAACGTAGGCATAAATGAAACGACTGGTCAGTTTCACGTTGAAATAAATGGTTTAAACACACCAAAGACACCTGAAGCCGCACGAATATGTAGAGAAGATCTTAATGAGGTGGTGACCAGTTTCATACAAGACAAAACCGTCTTGGAGCGCGGCTTGTTTGACCAAGAAAACACCCTCCCAGAAGAATTAACGCAATTGCGTATGGGTAAGATCATACGTGATCGATATCCAGAATTAAGCACCGATGACCATGAAACCATTCGACAACATGCAATTGCAGCCATGAATATTACCCAACAAGCAAAGCTGGCTTTAGGCAATGCTAATAGTAATGGTGTATCTGAAGCAGCATCGGGTAGTACCGCATTAATAGATGGTGTGCGTAAGTTTGTGAACGTACGTGATTTAGATATTGACCTAATTGATCGTATCAATCCATTTGAAGCCGCCTATGCGATACTCGGCAAGGCTATGGATGCAAAATCATTACAACAAATTCAAGCCATTATTGGTGGTAAAAAAATTAGCATTCCTGAAGATGAGGCCCGAGAGCTAGCAAAGCGTGCTTTACAGTTCAAAACTGAGCGTGGCCGTTTACCCGCCGCAAACTCTGCTGATCCTTGGGAGCAACGTATGGCGGCAGGCGTGGCTGCATTTGCACGTTACCGTGCACAAGCGACCTCTACAGAACAAGAGCAAGGTAAATAAGCATGGCGAAAATGAATGACGATGAGTTATTAGCAGCGCTGGGCGTTGAGGTTTCTCCCGTTAAAGTAGTTACTCATACGCCGCGTGAAGAACGAATTATTGCTGGCCTTGAGGATATTGTACGTTTTTATGATACACACGGACGTATTCCACAAAACGGTGCCGACCTTGATATCTTCGAGCGTTTGTATGCGGTTCGTTTAGAAAAAATTAGAAAGCTACCAGAAGCACTGGTATTACTTGCAGACTTAGACTCATACGGTTTACTAACGACTTCTAATAATATTAGCGAAGACATAGATGCTATGGATGCTGACACATTATTAGCAGAACTAGGGGTATCTCTTTCACCATCAGACGAAAATGATGTTACCGTTTTACGCCATGTACGTTCAGCCGCTGAAAAACGTGCAGTTGATGAAGTAGCCCAGCGAGAGAAGTGTGAAGACTTTGAACTGTTCAAGCCACTATTTGAGCAAGTAGAGCGTGAGCTACAGCATAAACAGCGTCAGACACGTCCGTTCGGCAACAACGTTAGTATTGAAGTGGGACACTGGTTCATACTATCGGGACTCACTGCTTATGTTGCCGAAGAAGGAGATGACTTCGACTCGCCGCAGGGCAAAAAAGATGCACGCTTACGAGTAATTTTTTCTAATGGAACGCAAAGCAATATGCTGCGTTTATCGTTAGTGCGTGCTCTGTATAAAGATGACACAAGCCGCCGCATCACCAGTACCGATATGGGGCCATTGTTTGGTGATCTTATAGAAGATAATGATATTGAAAGCGGGACTATCTACGTTCTACGCAGCCAGTCTGACCACCCATTTGTGGCTGAACATCGAGAGTTAATTCATAAAATTGGTGTAACGGGTGGCAAGGTAGAAACACGTATAGCCAATGCAGCAAAAGATGCGACTTACCTACTAGCCGATGTGGAGATTGTTGCAACCTACAAACTACACAACATTAATCGTATAAAGCTAGAGAACCTCTTTCACCGTATTTTTAGCTCTGCACAGCTCGACCTTACGATAGAGGATCGTTTCGGTAATCCGGTAAAACCACAAGAGTGGTTTTTGATACCACTGCATATTATTGATGAAGTGGTTGAGTGTATTCGTGATGGTTCGATTGAGAATGTAACTTATAACGTAGAAACAGCTCGCCTAGAGTAAATTGGTCTTATAGAGAGATATAAATGGAAAGCTTTGAGAAAATACTTATTGGTTTTTTGATATTTGTCATAACTTCTACTATTGCTTATCTCTTTAGAATGCGTCAGCTGTATGTGTCGTCTCCTAGGCTATTTCGGCATGCACATATTTCAAACTCTGGATCACTGAGTGAGCTAATTGTTTACAACAAGGGCAATCAAGTTGAAGAAGAGATTCTTATCGAGCTTGATCCTGAACTAAAGGGTGAGTTGCTTGCCTCAAGCGCTAGTAATATATCTTTTGAAAAATCAATTATGAAAATCGAACGCCTTCATAAAGGTGAAAAAACTTCAGCAATACTGTTAATCGATAACGGGGTGCTTGATACTACAAAAATCATATCTATTTCATCAAAAGGTACAAAGGGCAAAGCCATCAAAAAAGCGTCAGACGTACCACCAAATTTTGCTAAAACCTTCATCATACTTGTTTTTTTTATATGCATATTTCCAGGAACTAAATATGCATATAAAGCATACGACGCAATAAATAATCAATATGTAGAGTATAGGCTTAAGCAAATTTACGATTTAGGATGGAGCAACTTATCAAAATACTATCAATCTGATCTAAGTATGAGCTATAGCAATCAAGAGTTTCCTATTAGATTTATAGGCCCTCAAGTTGCAGAGAACAATACATCTGTTTTGATTTTTGAAGCATATAACAAAACTGCTTCTCCTTTGGAAGTGATGGTAAATATGATTAATATGAATCCTGAGGATCTTACGTTCTACGAAAGAATCACTCTACAACCAATGACAAAACAACGTATCGTAATACCTAACCCTAAAGAAAAATACTCAACTCCAGATTCACTAGGATTCAGGCTGACTTGGAATGGTGAAGTACTTTACAGCTTGGAGTACTCGCCAGCATATGATTATTTCTAAACTACCCTAGTTAAGGTATATGCCCCCCTCCTCCGAAAAATGGGCTTAGAGCGAAACATATCTAATCAACTACTTCCGGACAGTTTAGCAAGTTTTTCAGCCATTCTAGGTGTTAAAACATGGTTGTAGCTATGTGGTTGCTATCTCGCTTACTCTGCAATCAATAAAATTATTTTCACCTACACCATTACTGCCTATAAAGTATTCAGTGAATACAAACGTAACTCTCCAAATCTTGGATAGGGTTGATTTTTATAGTCAGAAAATCAATAGATCTTTTATGTTCATGCTTGCATATAGGTTTAAAAACCATATTTTTCACGGCGACGTGTAAATGCTTTTTCACTGCCTTCCATAATATCTAAAACGGCACTGGTTACCTCTTCACGATCTAAACCACCTTGCGCTTTACAAACTCCCCTGCCATCTTTTGCTTCGAAAGCATAGAGCAAGTCAGCATCACCATTAACAGGCAAGTTAGCGTTGTGGGTAGCAAATATAAGCTGTCGCTTCGTTTTCATACGGCGGATCATAGGAATAAGCTCATTAAAAACAAAATTTGAATCCAGCTCATCTTCAGGTTGGTCAATGATTAACGGACCTCCATCCTGCGCTAAAAGCAGTGCTAAAACCGCAGTATTTCTTTGCCCATCAGATAAGGTGTTAGCTGATACTTTACCCGCTTCAGACCCGTCTGAACGGTAAAGCGTAATATCAATTGCGTCAGGAACCCTAAGGGTTATTAGTTTATTCCACTCGTTAGCATTTGAATCAATATAGTTTTTTACTTCTAATAGCTTTTCACTTGACTCAAACTCTTGGTAAAGAGCCGTCCAAATACTACTGTTTATCCTCGTAACAACGCTATCGAAAGAATTTTCAATTAAGTCACACCAGTCTCTAGCTAACTTTGCTCGTTTGTCTTTTGGCCCAAACTCTTCCCAAACCCGTAAGAAATACTGCTTGTCTCCTTGGTACCTCAACTCTACTGTCACAAAGGACTTATTACTTCCCTCGTAAACAGCTAGCTTATTAGCCTTGTCTGCAGCCCGCTTTCGGGATTCAAACTGCTGCCCCCAAATAACCTCTAACTTTTTCTTTAATTCACTTAGCTCTTCTAACTCAGCATTATATGCTTTATTTTTCGCTTCAAGCTGAACAACCTCTTGCTCTTTTTGCGACTTCCAGGTTGCTAGTAAAGCTAAGTCCTGGACATCTTCTGGCAGGATACCTTTTAATGCACAAGCCTCTTGAAACGCACTGTCTGCTTTATCAAGTTGATCTTTAATTGATATCCACTGATTATCTTCTATAAAAGTACTTCTAACAGCAGTGTCATGTTGTTCAACTAACTTTGCGATACCATCTTTTAATGTTTGGTTAGCATTTTTAACATTCAGATCAAGGGTTTTAAACCAATGAGCGTTAGGGGTGTCATCATGAATAAAACCACTAAAACTTGTATCAAACTCCAAAGCTTTAACTTTTAACTGTTGAACGTCGGTCTTAATTAAACTAGCTAGAGAATCAATATAAGTTTGTTCTTTTTTAAGTAAACTATGGCGTTCCGAATCACCCTGCACGTCTTGTCTTGCTTTCCATTGTTGCGTTAAGCCCTCAACTTCTTGCTTTAATTTAGTGATTTTTACTGAGTTATCATCATGAAGTATCTTTATATTTTGCTTATGCCTGATCTGTCCTAACAAATCCTCTTCTTTTTCTCTTAACTCTTTCAACTCGTCAGCAACGAAACCGTCTACTAACCCTAGCAGCAATTCTGTACTTTTTAACTGACCGCTTTCATCTGCTTCAGTAATTTTATTCAATTGCTGCTGGCTGAAAAACAGGGCAGGTAACCCTTTTAATAGTGTAGTTTGATCTTGTACATCATGATTTATGACTGATGTTCCCGCAGACGTAAGCTCAAGCGTATAATCCACACCATGCTTTTGACAGTATTCGACTGTCGCTTTAAATTCCGGATTATTAGTAGTTTTTTTAATTCGCTCTGCTTTGCTACCTAGCCCTTCATTTTCTTTACCCAAGGAAAGGCGCAAATACTCAAGCACTGTTGACTTGCCACTACCACGCCCGCCAATTAGAGAGTTTTTACTTGGTGAAAAGTGGATTTCTTGGTCATCTAAAAACTCAGCCCCTTCAATTTTAATGGACTTGATATAAGGGTAATTACTTAAAAGTGATGGGTTTTTATCTGTTGTGACATCTTCAGGTAGCTTTATGCGCGAGTCAGGGTCTAAAAAAGCCTGTCGCAATGACTCGATAGATGGATTAGACATCTTGATCCAGGAGTACCGATAACCAATGCTATTAGGTACGGGACGCCCCCCTCCATCAGTTTTTAATAACATTTTATTGTCTGATGACATAACGACAGCTACTGGACGCTCACGTCGCCATCCTTCCTGACAATTTTCACCTGAAGTTAAAAGTCTCTTGTAACCTTCACTCATCAAGTGGACAGGCTTGGGAACCTCGATTGCGAGAAGATCAGGATTAGTAAACTGATCTTGCTGTACCCACTCAGAGATAGACTCATTGTCAAATATTCCGTCATTGCTAGTTGCGTGGGGCATAATCACAATCCCACCACGCAAACCCTGCACTATTTTGAGTATATCCTTAAGGTTTTTGTCAGACTTCTCTAGCTGGCCATTTGGTCTAGTGCGTGGGTACACTATTCCACATTCTGTTAAAACTGAGTCGAGCTTTTCAACTGGTGTTCCAGGCTCAAATAAACAAAGTATATGAACGCCTCTACCTACACCTGCTGCTTCAAACTCAAATCCAGGGAATAAGGTTATTTTACGTTCATATTTATTTTGTAAACTTTTAAAGGCTATTTCTAAATATGGTAAAAAATCTTTATTTAGAAAATTATGCTCAGTAATGCCAACCACATCTAACCCTGCTTCATAGCAGGCATTGACATATTCATAGGCGATCTCTTGTTCTTTACCATCAACTAGAGGCTCACCTTTCCAATGTTTTCTGTCGGCCGGTGTTTGCATTTGCAAGTCGCACTTTAGCCAGCGCATGCCTTGATATTCATTATTCACTTCATACTCTCCATATACTCAACACTTTCTTCCTGCATGAGACGATGCTAAAGGCAGTAACCTTTTTTCTCTTATACTCTTAGCTGAGTTATGAGGTAGCTATATTTATGCGGCTTCATACACCCTCTTCCTGACCATTCTCTTCCTGATTGTGCTCTGTAATGATTAGATCTGCTTGTCGATCATAGTTGTCTGCCAAACTTTTTAGAGTAACTGCAAATCGCTGAAATCCTGCATCCTCTATTGTTTCAGCTTTATTTCGAAATTGCTTAGCCAGCTCTCTTTCCGGTTTACCTGTTGGATCAACCCAGTGAACACCCCGTGAGTTAACTACCCCTGACAAATAACCCTCACGCATAGCGTTAGCTTCGCAATCATTAAGCGCACTAGCAACGCTGAAATGCATCCATACACCTTCTGGATCCGCCGGTGCATGAATCAATACTTTGCCAACACTTAAAAGGGCAACTTTTAGATGTCCCGATTCATTACAAATATGCCTCACCTGCTTTAACCACTCCGTAAATTGTTGTGAATCAAAACTTCCGTTACCCTGCGTCCCTGGTAAGATTTTCCACTTACTCAAAAGACCCCAAGCACTTGTTGCGACTCTCTCATCTACTAATGGACTTGGGTCTTGCTCTTCTTTTTCAGAACGATAAATCAAGCGAATCACTTCACAAAAGAACTCAGGATTACCTGCTAATTTACTTTCCAAAAATTTGGGCGTAGCACCTCTATAACCGCCTAACAATGGAATATACGACCACTCAATTTCAAGCATATCGTCTTGTCTAATCGAAAGATCAACCTGAAGTAGCTTTATCAACTCTACGATGCTGTGCTTATCTATAAAATGGGTAGACTCATTAGAAGAAAGGCTTTTATGCAAGGCTCTAATACATTGATTATTATCTATTGGCTGCTTAAGATGGCGCATTCGGTTAAGACAGCTAATTGCCATGTGTGCTCTTCCGTGTTCAATCAATTTATCTACTGCTATCGCAAGGTCGCTATTATCAGAAGTGGATACCGTATCTGTACGACTCCAATATTGATGTTCGTTATCCTGAAGCCATTTTGAGGCTCGTTTCCATGTTTCTTTGCCAAAGGGTAAGCATGCTAAGAAACGACCGACCTGCTCTGATGTCCAACCTGCTCTATCAAGAGAGTCACACCACTTCCAGCCTTTTAAATAGTGACTATGCCAAATAAAGCCTCTCGTTAGAGCCCACTTTTTGTTGTCAGTAGCATCTAAGAAACTTGGCAAAAGCATTTCTTCGATTCTACTATCAGCAATAATACTCATGGCGACGCCCACCTGATCCGGTGAAGAAACGGATTCGGCAAACTTAATGACACCATTGACACCATCTTGATGAAATACTTCTAATACAGCAATTTCACGTCTAGTTTTGAGCTCTTTTTGCTGCTCCTCCCAACTACTATTTTCATCATAAAACTCCATACCATCACATGTAAAAAGATGTTGGTATAGATTAAGCAAACTCGTAGGGGCAAGTAAATCGGCTACCCGTTCTATCCTAACGAGAAACCTATCAGGTAGTGCCCACTTCGTATCTGAGAATTGACGATGTTTTTTAATAAACTGAGTGAGGCGACTCCAAAGTGACTGTCTTTGTTCTTCAGGAAGATCTAAAACAGGCTGTGATACCAACACCTCAAGAAGTTGATCAAAAGTGAGTTCTGGAAGGTGGTCTAAATGATCAATCAATACCGAAAGCTGAGCAGGGTTATAACCAGCAGCTATTACCGCTAGGTCTGCATAAAAAGAGGTTTGCTCCCAGTATTCTTGGTGTATTACTTCATTTTCCCAATCTTCAGGAATAACTTTACGCCACTTAGGTTTATATGTTCCTGAGGAAGTCTGATGCTGACCAGGAAGAAGCTGGATAATCAAGTTCCAAGTGACGCTCGGCTGCTCGCGCAAAATCGTTTTTACTGCAACTTTACGCTTCTCAACAGAAGCTAGCGTTTGCGGCAGCCAAGGCAGAAGGATAGCTATAAGAGAATTAGAAGGACGGTTGCTCCACTGGCCGCCTGGGTCATGACTAGCAAGCTCTGCAAGTGCAACACAAACACGAACTAGATATTGCTCATCCCAAGCCAACCCTTCTAAAGCCCATAACATACCTGTTAAGTAATTTCCGCCAGTGGTACCGTGCCCTTCTTGAGAAAAAAGCTCACTAACAGGGCAAGGGTTTTGTCGTAGTGCTTTCTCCACAGCATAAAGAAACTGCTTGGGCGCAGCCTCGGAAAGTGTTGGTAGCAAATTGTTTAGGCTGCCCCACAAAGTCCAGTTTGTATCAACTAAAAGCTCACCTATGATCGAAGCACAAATTACTTCGACCTTCCCTTGCGAACAGTTAATACAGACCTCTGATTGGCTGCCTAAAATAGCCAAACCTTCGGCAACGCCATTACGTAAAGCAGCTGAATACTTCAGTGTTTTCCCATAAACTCTTGCTGCATAACGCTCTTCAGAGGGTAACTCAAAAGCTGGGTCGAGCTCTTTCAGTACAGATGTCGCAAGTATTTTAAATGTCTCAAGATTTTGATCAAAAACTCTTGAACCCAGCTGTCTCCAAAGCTCCACACGATTTATAACCTTCCAAGTACCGTTTTTTAGAGTCAACGGGCTTTCAGTGCTGTGTAACATCTCACGCGCTTTGTTAAGCCATTCATCATAGCTGATACCAAGCAGTTGGGTGATTACTTCAAGATCATCCTGATTATTGTCTTGCCAGGCACCAAACAACGTAGCCAATGCAAGATAAGTAGCATCTCCGTGCTTACTCCAATCTATTTCAGGTTTACTCTGCATATTTGTGAACTGCTGTGGTATACCGACTACAGCTTTTTGTTTAAAGGCATCAAGAAGGTCTTTCGGCAGATTGCTGAAAGTGATGGCTCCAGCATCTTGGTTCCAGGTCTGTACAATATCAACAACCCGTGACCACACCCACTGCGGATACTGCTGCTGATATTGAGAAATATGAGAGTGTAGTAAAGATAGAACGACACCAAACTCATTTCCAAGGTCGTAGCCAAGCAAATGAAAGTGGTTCAGAAATCCATATATTTCATCTTTTGAAACTTCGTTACCGCCATTTGCAACTTTTAGGTGGTGCTGAATAGCTTCTAATTTCTCAGAACTCTTAGCTGGACTGAAGTTCGACTGTTGGGCGTTTCTAAAGAACTCATCAACACTCTTAGTATGCCTAGCTTGGTTCAGTAACCATTGCACATTATGGGCATCAGTAGTGCTAATCGGACCAGTAATAAGAGCAATTAAATCTTTGTTTTTATTAAATACTTTAGGATTGTTATAGTCGCTCCAAGCCGATTGAATCACTTCACCAAAAACAGTACTGCCAACCGTGATATTAACTGAATGCTTTACTTGCCCGAGAAGCTTTCTACGCTCCTTGCTACTTGAATTCTCAACTATAATAATAACGTCATCGGTATCAAAGCCGTCTATTTTTCCTTGTAGTTTGATTTCCACGATCGGCCAGCATGGTAAACAAGGAGCATAGCCGCCAGTAAGCATTAATGTAACGAATGTTGCTTGGATGTGTGCTTCAAAATGAACACCGCCTCCCCCAGTAGAAAATGGATTGCTTAACAGGCTAACCATTAAACTCCCCTCTTTTTACACTTCTCTTCCAAACGAAGATGTTGTTCGTTAATGCGGCCGTCTTAGTAACTAATTGTTGCATTACTATAGCGCTCATTTACTAGTCAGCCTTTTTTTGATCTTGGACATACTCTGCAACATCACTCGTAGTGACATTAAAGTACGCACATAGGCGATCAAGTACGTCTGTATTAGTGACATATCCCTTTTGGTTAGCAATTTTAGAAAGTGTCGTGCGGTGAATACCCGTTTCTTTCGATACTTCCTCTAAGGTTACACGCCTATCTTCTTTATATTCTTTATCGGCAATGAGCTCTTTTAAGCGAAATCTGATCATCTTTAATACCTAGCTATTTTATCCTCATAGTATCAGCCAAACACACCACTTAGAACAGTTTTGATCAACATTCAGTTGTCATTCGCTATCTATGTAGAGGCTACGCATCAAATAATGCTTGACACAACCACTAAGCTCTCTTAATGTAGACCGTACGCTACAAACAGACATTAAGGAACGCAATATGAACTTAACCTATTTAACCACCGCTGAGCTATCAACACGTATTAAATATGATGCTCGAACCATCCGTAACAAATTAAAAGACTCTGTTCTTTTAGAAGGGGTTCATTACTTTCGACCATTCGGCGGCAGAAAGATTCTATTCATCTGGGAGAAAATTGAAGCAGATATGTTCTGCACCCCAGACATCAACACTCATCTTGTTTGCTTGCAATAAGGAGAACTTAAATGGCAATAATCAACTCTAGATCGGGAAAGCTGCAAGTAGACTTCCGCTATAAAGAGAAGCGCTGTCGCGAAACCACTAAGTTTATCGACACTCCGGCTAACCGGTGTTAATGGCCATTTAAACTGAGCCACTATTGGCCATTAATTTTGACCCACTTCTTGTGGCTTAGGCCACGTTTTTATGTACCGTCACCCATTCAACATTAAGCTGGGGACGGTGCTTTGAAGGAGT
>Ga0209075_1001366_pt1 | contig 22920 bp, 18 predicted proteins | sample Stecom2011_FD_187523 | JGI IMG/M metagenome (GOLD analysis project Ga0209075, IMG submission 187523) | Agricultural soil microbial communities from Utah to study Nitrogen management - Steer compost 2011 (SPAdes) (version 2) | ecosystem: Environmental > Terrestrial > Soil > Agricultural land...
GCGGTGAACATTTCACCGGTGCATTTTCGCCGGTCCAGCTTTTTCAGTGAAATTCAGGGTGTGCTGGAAGACAGCGGCTTGAGCCCGTCTTGCCTGGAGCTGGAAGTCACCGAAGGCGTGCTGATGAGCGCGGCGGAAAAGGCCCTGGAACAGGTTCAGGCACTGCGTAACCTGGGCGTGAAGGTGGCTATCGACGATTTCGGCACCGGCTTCTCCAGCCTGAGTTACCTGCGGGATTTGCCCATCAACAAGGTGAAGATAGACCGCAGTTTCATCAACGATATCGACACCAGCCGCCACAATGCCGCCATTGTGAAAGGCGTGATCACCATGACCCACCACCTGGGCCTGGAAGTGGTTGCCGAGGGTGTGGAAACCGAAGCCCAATACGAATACCTGCGCGCCCACGGTTGTGACTTGCTGCAGGGCTTCTACTTCTCCCGCCCTGTACCCCTGAAAGAACTCCTCAAATAACACGCAGGCTACAAAGGGGTCGTACCCCCAGCGGGGGTACGACCCCTCCCTTCTGCCAGCGCCAGTCACCCAAAACCGCGTTCCCCCTAAGTACTTGCCCGTAACAAATTGTAGACCCGTCCCACAAACTGACCGATATCAAATTCCTGCAAGCCTGCTTTGCTACTGTCCAACTTAGATAGTAACCGACTCATCACGCAGGTGATTCCATGGACAAACTTCGCCGGGCTTTGCTCGGGCAGATCGCAAAGCTGACCGCCGGTGCCGCGCTGGTTCCTTTAAGCAGCCTTGCCTCAGCCGGCATTAACGACCAACCCCCGCGCCGTGAAGGTGATCCCTCCAAGCGCTACGCCATGCTGATTGATTTGCGGGCGTGTATTGGCTGTCAGGCCTGTACGGTGTCTTGCCATATCGAGAACGAAGCGCCGCTGGGCAGTTTCCGTACGATTGTTTCCCAGTACGAGGTGGAGCATGAGGAAACCGGCGACATTGCTACGTTCATGCTGCCGCGCCTGTGTAACCACTGCGACAACCCGCCCTGCGTGCCGGTGTGCCCGGTAGAGGCCACGTTCCAGCGCCAGGACGGCATTGTGGTGGTGGATAACGAGGTGTGCGTGGGCTGTGCCTACTGTGTGCAGGCCTGCCCGTACGATGCCCGCTTCATTAACGAACACACCCAGACCGCCGACAAGTGCACCTTCTGTGCGCACCGTTTGGATGTAGGCCTGCTGCCGGCCTGTGTAGAGTCTTGCGTTGGTGGCGCGCGGATCATTGGCGACCTGAACGATCCGGACAGCCAGATCAGCCGCATGATGAAGGAGCACTATGAAGACCTGATGGTGCTGAAGCCGGAGATGGGTACCGCGCCCCACGTGTTCTATCTGGGCATGGAAGAGCGGTTTATGTCTCGCCCACAGGCCAAGCCGGCCATTTGGGATGTGCGTACTCAGGAAGGTGAGGAGATCGGTTATGAATTCGATGGCCATTGAGGTTCTTACCCCTCGCTATGGCATTGCCTGGTACCCCTGGGCGGTGCAGTACTTTTTCATGATTGCGGTCTCTTACTCGGCGCTGTTGCTGACGGTGCCGGGGCTGATTTTCGGTAATAAGAACTATCAGCCGCTGGCGAAGGTGGCGCTGCTGGTAACGGTTACCTGCACTCTGGTGGGGCCGGTGGCGTTGTTGGCGGATTTGCACCAGCCGCTGCGGTTCTGGCACTTCTACGCCAATCTGAACACTCAATCCTGGATGTCTATCGGCAGTCTGTTGCTGCCACTGTATCTGGTGATGGTGCTGGCCTATGCCTGGTTGGCGTGGCGCCCGGCCATGCAGGAGCAGGCTCAGGAGCCCGGCTGGATTGGCAAGCTGTCTGGCTGGATCAGCATGGGCAGTTGGCAGGCGCCGCGTTGGATGCTAGTGGCAGCGGGGCTGGGTGCCCTGGCCTTTGCCTTCGGCATCATGCTGTACACCGGGGCAGAAGTAGCCATTCTGAAATCCCGCCCGCTGTGGCACACCAACTGGCTGCCGGTAATGTTTGTGCTGACCGGCCTGGTGGCGGCGTCTGGCCTGGTGGTTCTGATCAACCGCCTGATGACTGGTAACGATGCCGAGATCAACCGGCAGGGCCTGAAGGTGATCTTTGTCAGCATGGCGCTGGCGGCGATTGTGGCGGCGCTTTGGGTATCTGAAGGTATTACCGGTTTCAGCCCGTCTGTTGAGGCTGCGTTTGAATCTTTGAAAGGCAACGCCGAGTGGCGCCTGGTGGCTATCTACGGCCTGGCGGTAGGCATTGTGCTGACCCTGGCCACCATTGCCATGCTGCGCTGCCCGGGTTGGATGAGCCGCGCCTGGATTGCCGGGCTGCTGGCGGTACACATTGGCTGGACCTTCCGCTGGATGGTGCTGATGGAAGTACAAACCGTGGCCAAGAACACCGCAGGTTATTACCAATACGCCGTTGAGGCAGGCTCCAGTGGCTTGCTTGGAATTGTCGGCACCTTCGGGTTGTGGCTGGCAGCGTTACTGATTATCGACATCCTGGTGCCCTGGAAGAAAGGCCTCCAGGCTGGCAGCCACTGATTAAGGGCGGAGCATAGTTATGGACAAGAATCGTCGTAATTTTCTGAAAGGGGCAGCGGCCGCTGGCGGTGTTGCAACTTTTGCGGCGGGCTACTACGACCCGCTGGAAAAAATGGCCAAAGGCCTGGTGAATGGCACCTCTGGTGTACAGACCAACGACCGGCTGCATGCTAACAGCCTGGCACCGGAGTATTCGGTAGACCCCACCACTGGTGAAGTAAAGCTCAATCCGGACCAGCGCATTGCTTTCACCGTGTGCTATGGCTGCACCACTCAGTGTGGCGTGCGGGTACGTATCGATAAGGCGCAGGACAAGGTTTTGCGGGTATCTGGTAATCCTTACCACCCGTTGTCTGCCGATGAGCATCTGGACGAGAGCACGCCAGTAATGGATGCGTTCCGCCTGATGAGTAACTTCAAGGATCAGGGCCAGCTGAACCGCTCTACGGCTTGTGCCCGCGGCAACGCTGCCATGGCCCAGCTCACCAGCGATCAGCGGGTACTCACTTGTCTTAAGCGGGTAGGGCCGCGGGGCAGCAACCAGTGGGAGTCTATTCCGTTCGAGCAGCTGCTGGATGAAATTGTGGAAGGCGGTGACCTGTTCGGCGAAGGTGAAGTCGAAGGCCTGCGCGCCATTCGCGATATCGAAACCCCGCTGGACCCGGAAAACCCGGAATACGGCCCCAAGGCCAACCAGTTGCTGGTGATGGAGGCCACCGATTACGGCCGTTCGGCGTTACTGAAGCGTTTCGCCTGGAATGCTTTCGGTACCCGAAACTATGGCCACCACGGCGCCTACTGTGGCCTGGCCTTCCGTATGGGCTCCGGGGCGGTGATGAACGATCTCGCCACGAACGCCCACGTGAAGCCTGATTTCGCCAACACCAAGTTTGCGCTGTTCATCGGCACCGCGCCCAGCCAGGCCGGTAACCCGTTCAAGCGCCAGGGCCGTTTGCTGGCCCAGGCCCGCACCACGGGCGACCTGGAATACGTGGTGGTTGACCCTGCGTTGACGGCTGCCGCTTCCCACGCGGCGGGCGAGCGCAACAACTGGATTTCCATTCTCCCGGGCACAGACACCGCGCTGACCATGGGCCTGATGCGCTGGATGCTGGAGAACGACGGCTACGCCAGGGATTATCTGGCCATTCCGGGAAATGCGGCAGCCAAAGCTGCCGGCGAGCAGGGCCACTCCAACGCCACGCACCTGGTGATTGAAGACGACACCCACCCGCGGGCCGGTTATTTCCTGCGTATGAGTGATATCGGCCGTGCAACCGCAGGTGCCGAAGACGACGTGCCGGTGGTGGTGGATGCCAACGGCGAGCTGGCAAGCTCTGAAGTGGCCAGCAGCGCCAAGCTGTTTGTGGAGCGCACGGTTGAGACCAGCAATGGCCCGGCACTGGTGCGCAGCTCTTTGTTCAAGCTGCGTGCAGAAGCGCAGAAGTACAGCATTGAAGAGTACGCCGATATCTGCGGTATTGATGCGGAAACCATCCGCAAGCTGGCGAAGAAGTTTGCCAGCCACGGCCGGCAGTCAGCTGCCGATGCCCACGGTGGCATGATGTCTGGTGCGGGCTTCTACGCCTCGTTCAGCGTGAACATGTTGAACGTGCTGGCGGGCAGCTTCAACCATAAAGGCGGCGTGGCCAAGGGCGGCGGAGCTTTCAACGGTGTGGGCAAAGGCCCCCGGTACGACCTGGCGGACTTCCCCGGCAAGGTCGGCCCGAAGGGCATTTTCCTGAGCCGTTCACGCTTTCCGTACGAAAACTCTTCCGAGTACAAGCGCAAGGTAGCCAATGGCGAGTCTCCGTACCCGGCCGAAGGCCCCTGGCGCAAGCTGGCGCCGCCGGTTCTGACCGAGCATTTGATGTCTGGCCTGGATGGTTATCCGTACCGCATCAAGGCAATGATCAGTGCCATGGCCAACCCGCTGTATGGCCAGGCCGGTTTGACCTCGATTATTGAGGAAAAGCTGAAAGATCCGAAAAGACTGGGCTTGTTTGTGGCGGTGGATGGCTTCATCAACGAAACCAACCGTTATGCCGACTACATTGTGCCGGATTCCGTGATGTATGAGGTGTGGGGCTTTACCGGTGCCTGGAGCGGCACGCTCACCAAGATGACCACCGCCTGCTGGCCGGTGGTGGAGCCTCGCCAGGTGAAAACTGCCGCCGGCGAGCCGGTGAGCCTGGATACCTTCTTCATTGAACTGGGCAAAAAGCTGAGCCTGCCGGGCTTTGGCGACAATGTGATCGCTGATTCCAATGGCACTCTGCACCCACTCAACCGTGCTGAAGACTTCTACCTGCGCGCGGCGGCAAACATTGCCATGGCGGGCAAGCCGCTGTCTGCGCCCAGCGAGGAAGACATTGTTGCCGGTGGTATCGAGCCGTTGATGGATCGTATCAAGGCAACGGTAGCGGAAGACGAAGTGGGCCCGGTGGCGCACCTGTATTCCCGTGGTGGCCGGTTCGAAACCATGGAAAAAGCCTACGACGGCGACAAGCTGGGCCACGCCTGGAGCCGCCCTCTGTGCGTCTACAACGAAGACGTGGGCACGGCGATCGACAGCTACACTGGCAAGCGCCTGACCGGCACGCCCATGCACCACGCGCCCAGGTTCTGGGATGGCTCGCTGATGCGGGATCACTTCCCGGAAAGCGACTGGCCGCTGCTGGCGTTCTCGTTCAAGAGTAATCTGATGAACTCTTACGCCATTGGCCTTGAGCGCCTGCGTATGATCAAGCCCTACAACCCGGTGCTGATCAACCGTAAAGATGCCGAGAAATTCGGCGTGCAACACGGCGACACCATCAGCATCGAAAGCCCGGGCGGCAAGGTGCTGGCCCTGGCGCTGGTGGGTGACGGTGTACACGAAGGCGCTATCGGCATCGAACACGGCTACGGCCACCGCGAACTCGGTGCCGCCGGCCACGTGATCGACGGCGAAGAGCGCCCCGGCAACCCCTATCTGGGCGCCGGCGTGAACATCAACGACCTCGGCTTCGCCGACCCCACCCGCACAGACCAGGTTGCCACCTGGCTGGAAAACGTCTCCGGCGCCTCCGTACGCCAGGGCCTCCCGGTGCGAATCCGCACCGTATAACCAACCGGGGTCAGACCCCCGGTACATTTCGAGTGGTGAAATGTACTGGGGGTCTGACCCGGCTTTTTCAGTTCAGCAGGCTACAAAGGGGTCGTACCCCCGGCGGGGGGACGACCCCACCCTTCTACCCGCGCCAATCTCCCATCACTCTGCCAGCTCTGCCACCAACTCCCCCGCCGGAATTTCCCTACAACCGCTGGCATTCTGCCCGGACCATAGCGGTGAGAAATCCCCGGTGCCAGCTGCTTCCCCCGCGGCCCGCAAGGGTGCAATGGCATTGGTGGCCAGGGGAAATGCCGGTGCCTGATCGCAAACCGGGCCCAGTTCCCGCATCACCCGGTTAACAATGCCCCGCGCGGGGCCGCCGGAGAACAGGTTGGTGATGGCGGTGTGCTGCGCCGCCGGGCTTTTCAGGGCCTCGCGGTGCAGGGGCTTGGTGGTGGCTTCCGGGCAGAGCATGAAGGCGGTGCCGATTTGTGCGGCCACGGCGCCCAGGTCCAGGGCTGCCCGTACACCTTCAGCCGTGGCAATGCCGCCGGCGGCGATCACCGGAATCTTCACTGCAGCGACAATCTGCGGCAGCAGGGCGAAGGTGCCCATCTGGGTGGTCATGTCTTGGGTGAGGAAAATACCCCGGTGCCCGCCGGCTTCAAGGCCTTGGGCAATGATGGCATCGGCGCCGTGCTGTTCCAGCCAGAGGGCTTCTTCTAAAGTGGTGGCAGTGGACAGCACCTTAGCCCCGGCTTCTTTGACCCGCTTCAGAAGTTCCGGCTTCGGCAGGCCAAAGTGAAAACTCACCACAGCGGGGCGGAACTCTTCCACAATCGCTGCGGACTCTTCATTAAACGGCATCCGCCCCGGGCCGGCGGTGATGCTGGTAGTATCAATACCGAATTCCTTGTAATAGGGCGCCAGCGCCTGCCGCCAGTTGGCTTCCTGCTGGGGGTTGGGCTCGGGCGGCGTGTGCGCAAAAAAGTTCAGGTTGTAGGGCTTGCTGGTGGCTTCATTCAACGCCTTAAGCTCCACCCGCAAAGCCTCCGCTCCCAGCATCGCACACGGCAAAGACCCCAACCCACCAGCATTCGAAACCGCCGCCGCCAGCCGATAATCCTGAACCCCCGCCATCGGCGCCTGGATGATGGGCTTCTCGATGTTAAACAGGGCTGTTAGCGCGTTACGCATACTCTCTCCTCCAATTCGGGGTCAGACCCCCGGTACATTTCACCTGGCCAAATGTATTGGGGGTCTGACCCCCAAAGGGTGTCGGTTGGGCCAAGGTTTGTGGTGGGGTGGGTTGGTAAGTTTACCGGAATAACAAGTTTAACGAGCGGAGTGTGGGTTGTATGAGCAGGCAGGTTTTTATTACCGGCGGGGCCAGTGGTATCGGGTTGCAGCTGGCGCGGAGTTATGTGCGCACGGGCGCAGCGGTGACTTTGTTTGATGTGCAGCCGGCGGAGCAGGCGGTGGCGGAGCTTTCGGCGCTTGCCGGGGCGCACAAGGTGCGGGCGTTTACGGTGGATATTACCCGGCCGGAGCAGGTGCGGGAGGTGTTTGCGGAGGCCGCCCGGGAGGCACAGCCGGATGTGTTGATTCACTGCGCCGGCATTTGTGTGGCGGCGGATTTCGAGGCAATTGATGACGACACCTACGCCCGGGTGATCAACATTAACCTGGTTGGCTCCCGCAATGTGGTGGCGGGTGCGTTGCCGCATCTTAAATCCGGCTCGCAGCTGGTGCTGATTGCCTCCATGGCCGGGCTGGTGGGTTGTTACGGGTATGCGGCTTACTGCGCTTCGAAATACGGCGTGGTGGGGCTGGCGGAGGTGTTGCGGATTGAGCTGGCACAGAAGGGGATTGATGTAACCGTGGTGTGCCCGCCAGAGGTGGAAACGCCGATGGTGGAGGCGGAGCGGTTGAACCGGCCGAAGCAAACGGAAACCCTGAAACTGATGGCCGGCACCCTGCCGCTGGATTATGCCGTTCGGCAGATTCGAAAGGGCATTGATGCCCGGCGCTTCATGGTAATCCCGGGCTGGCGGGCCCGGGGGTTGTGGTTCACCAACAAGTTGTTGCCGGGCTGCTTTACCCGGCGGTTGGCGGATTTTTTGGTTGCTAGGGGATAAGGTCCAGTTGGGCGCGGATTTCCTCCGCGCTTGGGCGCAATTGGGGCAGGCCCTTGCGGGTTCTTCGCTCACTCAGGTAGTAAAGAATGGGCGAGGCGATGAACACGGAGGAGCTGGTGCCGATGACGATTCCGAACAGCATGGGCAAGGCGAAGCTGGATACCGCAGCACCGCCGGCGATGCCCATGGGCAACAGTGCCAGGAAGGTGGTCACGGAGGTGAACACGGTTCGGGTCAGGGTGGAGGAGATGCTCTGGTTGAGCAGGTCCAGCATGGGCATGTCGGGCGTTTGCCGCAGGTTTTCCCGGATGCGGTCGAATACCACCACCTTGTCGTTCACCGAATAACCAATCAGCGCCAGCAAAGCGGCCACGGCGGTGAGGTTGAACTCCACGCCGGCCAGGGCGAAGAAGCCGATGGTTTTGGTGAGGTCCAGGGCGATGGTGAGGGTGGCGGCCAGGGCGAAGTGGGATTCAAAGCGAATCCACAGGTAGGCCAGCATGCCGGCGCCTGCCAGCAGGATGGCCAGGATGGTGGCGTCGCTGAAGCCGCCGCTGACTTTCGGGCCCACCAGGTCGACTTTCGGGAAGCTGGCGTCTGCTTGAATGCTGAGCACCGCAGATTTCAGGGCTTCGACCGGGTGATCTGAACCTTCGCCCACGGCAGTCTGGGCCGGAAGGCGGATGAGGAAATCGCCTTCGTCACCGAGTTCCTGAATGGAGGCGCTGGCCAGGCTTTGGTTTGCCAGTGTGGTTCGGAGTTCATCCACGGAGACAGACGGTGCCGTCACTTCCACCAGGGTGCCGCCGGTGAAATCCACGCCGTAATCCAGCCCCGGCTGGATGAACAGGGCGATGGAGGCAATCGACAGAACGCCAGACAGCACCAGGCCAATCACCCGGCCTTTCATGAAGTTGATGCCTCTCTCGCTCAGACGGTCCAGCCAGGCGAAGCCTGCAATGGTGAGCGGTTCCCGCTCCCGGCCCTTGATCCACCATTCCATCACCAGGCGGTTGAAGGCCACGGCGGTGAACAGGGAAGTGAGCAAACCGATGCCGATGGTTACCGCGAACCCTTTTACCGGGCCGCTGCCGAACATAAACAGCAGGCTGACGGCAATCAGGGTGGTGATGTTGGAATCCACAATGGTGCTGTAGGCACGCCCGAAGCCTTCCCGAAGTGCCATCCAGGCGGGTTTACCTTTGCGGGATTCCTCCCGGATGCGTTCGTTGATCAGGATGTTGGCATCGACCGCCATGCCAATGGTGAGGATGATGCCGGCAATGCCGGGCAACGTGAGGGTGGCCCCCAGCAGGCTGAGGATGCCGAAGACCAGGCCGATGTTGATGGCCAGCCCGGTACAGGCAATCAGCCCCCAGCGGCCGTAGATGCCGAGCATGAAGGCGGCCACCAGCGCTGCGCCGAGCAGGCCGGTGTTCACGCCCATGGCGATGGCATCGCTGCCGAGGTCTGGCCCTACCGTGCGTTCTTCGATGACGTTCAGGGGCGCGGGCAGGGCGCCGGCTCTCAGTAACAGGGCCAGGTTGCTGGCTTCTGCGGTGGTGAAGGCGCCGCTGATTTCGCCGCTGCCGCCGGCGATGACGCTGCGAATGACCGGCGCGGTGATCACCTGGTTATCCAGCACGATGGCCAGTGGCCGGCCGATGTTCTGGCGGGTGATGTCGCCGAACAGGCGGGCGCCCTCGGAGTCGAGTTTGAAGTTGACCACCGGTTCGGTGGTGTCCTGGTTGAAGGCCATCTGGGCATCGCTGATGTGCTCGCCCTGCATGGCTACCCGTTTCTCCAGCACGTATTCCTGTTCGCCCGAGGCGTCGGTTAGCCGGAGAATGGCGGAGCGCCGGGTTTCATCCGGCTTGGCGGCCCAGTGAAAGGTCATCTGGGCGGTGGTGCCCAGCAGTTCCCGGATTTCTGACGGGTCGGCTACGCCGGGCATTTGTACCAGGATATGGTTCTTGCCCTGGCGGGTAATGCTGGGTTCCACCAGGCCGGTTTCATTCAGGCGCCGGCGTACTACTTCCAGGCTGCGTTCGACGGCATCTTTCAGAACCAGGTCTTCCGGTTGGCCCGGGTTATTGGCGAGCAGCTCGGTGGCGTCGACTTCCAGCAGCAGGTGTGAGCCGCCTTGCAGGTCGAGCCCCAGGGCAAGGGTGTTCTCCAGGTACCAGTCCGGGAATTTATCGGCCAGGTTGGCCGGCAACAGATTCGGCATTGCACTCAGCAGCCCGAGCACAATCACCAGGCCATACACCATGGCCCGTGAACGTAATGATTTCATCGGTAATCCTTGATAAACAGGGTCGCGTTCAGACGGGCGTTACGGCCGGTCTGCGTGATGTTCTGTACAGGGGATTACGCGATGGGCGGTGCCCGAAGGGGTGGCGTGGTGAAATCAGCGAGGGACGCTGCTCGCTCGGTGCGGTAGTTGGCTGCCGGCACCGGAGAGCGGGACTGCGACCAGAGCAGAGCACCTAGAAGTTGGGCCAGGTGCTCCGGGGAATCAATGAAGGGTTCGTCTTCCACTGGGCCGGTCTGTGCCACCGCCAATGCCGGGTTGTGGCTGGCAACCACCAGGTGGTCCAGGTGATTGACAACAACCTTGCCCGCTGCGCTCGGCTGGGCGTGCGCCTGGGTGATCGAACTCAGAAGAACCAGCGCAAACACAGCCACAGCAAAGCCGGACACCATCTGGCGCCAGGGCGGTAACTGCATTGCACGGAATCGGTTCATGGAATTCTTCCCAAGGAATATTGGCATTATTGGGGCAGATGCTGGGGTATTCAAGCTGGCGGGTCAGACCCCCGGTACATTTACTGAGGTGAAATGTACCGGGGGTCTGACCCCGAATCAGGAGAGGGCCTGGTGGAGGTCGGCGATCAGGTCCTCGGCATCTTCCAGGCCGACGGACAGGCGCAGCATGCCGTCGCCGATGCCGCGTTTGAGGCGTTCTTCGCGGCTCAGGCCGTGGTGGCTTGTGGCGCTGGGTTGGCTGACCAGGCTTTCTACGCCGCCCAGGCTGGTGGCAAGCAGGAATATGTTCAGGGAATCCGCCACTTTTTCGGCTGCTTGCTGGCCGCCTGCTACCTCAATACTGAGCATGCCACCGAAGCCGGTCATTTGTTGTTTGGCCAGGTCGTGGCCTTCGAAGGAAGGCAGGCCAGGGTAGTGGACTTTGGTTACTTTCGGGTGCTGTTCCATGGCCCGCGCCACCGCCATGGCGTTTTCGTTGTGCTGGCGGATTCGTACCGGCAGGGTGCGCAGGCTGCGGGAGAGCAGGGCCGCAGTTTCCGGGGCGATCAGCTGGCCCAGGTTTTTGCGCCAGGCAGCGACCGGTTTAGCCAGTTCGGCTGAGGTCATCAGAGCCCCGGCGGTGATGTCGCTGTGGCCGCTCAGGTATTTGGTGGCGCTGTGCAGCACCAGGTCTGCCCCCAGTGCCAGCGGTTGCTGGTTGATGGGGCTGGCGAAGGTGTTATCAACGGCCACCAGGGCGCCGTGTTGGTGGGCGGTTTCGGCGATGGCGCGAATGTCCAGGATGGCCATGTTCGGGTTGGCCGGGGTTTCGAAATACACCAGTTTGTCCGGTTCGCCCAGCTCGTTGGCCAGATGGTTCTGTTCTTCACGAAACAGGAAGGTGACCGGAATGCCCAGGGCCATGCAGTGATTTTTAAGCAGCTCCTGGGTGCCGCCGTACAAGTCCCCCACGCAGACAATGCCTTTGCGGCCGTGGGCCAGCAAGGTGGCAGAAATCGCCGCCATGCCCGAGCCAAACGCCAGTGCTGCTTCCGCCTGCTCTAGCCCAGCCAGCCCCTGTTCCAGCTCCCGGATGCTGGGGTTGGTGCCCCAGCGGGTGTACAGGTTGCCTTCGCTGCGCCCTTCAATCACATCCAGCAGGGCTGCCGTGTTCTCGAACCGGTAGGTGGTGGTGTTGTACACCGGCGAGTAGGGGCTGCCGAACTGATCCTTGTGGCGACGGTTGTGGATGATGCGGGTGGCGGGGCCTTGGTTATCTGGGGTGGTCATCGTGGTTCCTGTCACTTTTGGGGGTCAGACCCCCGATACATTTGGTGGCATCAAATGTACCCGGGGTCTGACCCCGGTGGTTTTATTGGCCGGGGAGTAAGCCGCATTGTAGACTGTTGCGTATTGTGACGATAACCAAGTTGCTTCAACCCAAAGAAGGAAGACGCTTTGTCTATCAAATTGACTGAGTTCAGCCACGGGGCTGGCTGTGGCTGTAAGATTGCGCCGGATGTGCTGGACCGGATTCTGCACACGGATATGCCGGATTTTCATGACCCGAAATTGCTGGTGGGTAATAGCAGCCGGGATGATGCGGCGGTGGTGGATATCGGTAACGGGATTGGCGTGATCAGCACCACCGATTTCTTCATGCCGGTGGTGGATGACCCTTACGATTTTGGGCGGATTTCAGCGGCGAATGCCATCAGTGATGTGTATGCCATGGGCGGCAAGCCGGTGATGGCAATTGCGATTCTGGGCTGGCCGGTGAATGAGCTGGCGCCGGAGATTGCAGCGAAGGTGATTGATGGTGGCCGTGCGGTGTGCGCCGAGGCGGGGATCGCCCTGGCCGGTGGCCACAGTATTGATTCGCCGGAGCCGATTTTCGGCCTGGCGGTGACGGGCCAGGTAGCGGTTGATCGCATCATCCGCAACGACACCGCCAAGGCGGGCGACCTGCTGTATCTGACCAAGCCGCTGGGCGTGGGCATTCTGACCAGTGCCTCCAAGAAGGGCAAGGTAACGCCGGAAGACCTGGCCGTGGCGGTGCAGAACATGTCTACCCTGAACAAGGTGGGTGAGGTGTTCGCTCAGGTAGACGGCGTGAATGCCATGACGGATGTCACCGGTTTCGGCCTGGCGGGCCACCTGCTGGAAATCTGTCGGGGCAGTGGCCTGAAGGCCACGGTCAGCCGCAAGGCGATTCCAACCCTGCCAAACCTGCAGCCGTACATTGATGCCGACTGCATTCCGGGCGGTACCCACCGCAACGCCGCAGCGTTCGGCAAGGCGATCTCCGGCATGACTGAAGCCGACAAGCTGCTGTTCTGCGATCCGCAAACCAGTGGCGGCCTGATGGTGAGCGTGGCCGAAAGCAGCCGCGAAGCCTTCGAAGCCATCGCCCGTGAACAGGGGCTGGAGCTTCAGCCGCTGGGTCGCCTGGACGCAGCCGGTTCTGAAGAAAGCCTGGCGTTCATCGAAGACTGATCATGTATTCGGGGTCAGACCCCGAATACATTTGGTGGGTCAAAATGTACCGGGGGTCTGACCCCCATGGAAGGTCAGGGGCAGGTGGTTGAAGCCGCCGGTGGGGAACATGGCGCGTTCTGGCTGGCTGCCTTCTGGGATCTCCACAGTCTCTATCTGCTTCAGGAATTCCTCCATAAACACCCGCAGTTCCATCCGGGCCAGGGGTGCGCCCGGGCATACGTGGATGCCGGCGCCGTAGAGCAGGTTTTTGCTGGCGTTCTGGTGTGGGCAGTAGTGGTCTGGTTCGCCGAATTCGGCTTCGTCCCGGTTGGCGGAGGCCCAGAGGATGGTGATCTTTTCTCCAGCCGGAATGGTGTGGCCGCCAATTTCGACTTCGCGGGTGGTTACCCGGCGGTTGGAGATCAGTGGGGCGTCCATGCGCAGGATTTCGTCGATGGCTTCTGGCAGCTGTTCCGGCGCGGCTTTCAGGTCGGCCAGTAATTCCGGGTGCCGGGCGAGGTAGTTCAGCAGTATGGATACGGAGGCGGAGATGGTGGCCAGTTCGCCCACCGTCCAGTTGCGCATCAGGCTGACCAGCTCGTCGTCGGTCATGGGCTTGCCATTCACCTGCTCCCGCATCAACGAGGTGGTGACGTCATTCGGTGCATGGTCGCCAGCCTGGCGGCGGGTATCCAGCATGTCGGTAATGTAGCCGTCGAATTCCCGGGCTACTGCAGCCATGGCGTCCCGATCCCGGGCGAGGGTGGCGCGGTGGTTCTTGCGTACCCATTCCGCCAACGGCTCGTGCAGGCGCTCGGGCCAGCCCATAAAAGCACACTGGATATGCAGGGCGAAGGGGCGGCTGAGGGCATCGACCACATCCACGGCCTCCCCCTTGGCCAACTCACTCACCAGTCCACGGGCAATCTCACGACACACCGGTTCGAACCGGGCCATGGGCTCGGGCGCGAAATAGGGTTCGATCACTTTGCGGTAGGGGGTGTGCTCGGGCGGGTCCATGCCGTTGGGTACGGATAGGTGGGCTGAGACGGCGTTGCTGAAGGTATTGTGGTCTTCCAGTACCGCCATAACGTCTGCATGACGGAACAGTGTCCATTGCTGGTAATCGCTCCAGGCCACCGGGCAACGCTCGCGCATGGTGTCATAAGCGCGGATCTGGTCTTTCTGTACGCTGGCGGATCTGGGGTCCCAGTCTTCGTGGCGCGGTTCGGTCATACGGCCTCCTGATAGTCTCGTTAGCTTGCTTTCAGACTAGCACCGGAGGCCGTTGGCCATTTGGAGAAATGTCAATTTATGACATTTGTAAAGGAAACTCCTTATGCGTTACGAGTAACGCTGACCACACGAAGGTGAATCGGCTTGCGGCCTTTCATGGGCCATTCAATGCGGTCACCAATGCTCAGGCCGAGCATGGCGGCACCGGCTGGCGCAAGGATGGATACCTTGTGGGCGGAATCGCCTACTTCGTGCGGGTATACCAGCATCATTTCCTGCTCTTTGCCGCTGTCTTCGTCTACAAAGCGGACCAGGGAATTCATGGTGACAACGCCTTCAGGCATTTCCGCCAGGGGCTTGAGGTCTGCGCGGCTGAGCTCGTCTTCGAGGCCATCGGCCACGTCGGATTGGCCGGCCATGCGCTCCAGCAGGGTGCTCAGGCGGTTGTAATCTTCTTCAGCAACGATGATTGAAGGTAATTCAGACATAGGAATCTCCGGAAAATGTTTTCAAAAAGAGTTTGGTTGTAAGCGCTGAATCCGGAAAGGTTTAAAGTGGATTCAGCGAAATCAGAGACGGATAACAGCCCTGCCGGTGTTCGCAGAGGAAGACCGCAGTGCCAAAGAGGGTGTGTGAATGCAGGAAATCAGGCTGTTCACGTTGTTCGCATTGTACCGTTATAGGATGCTATAGGCTGAATCTAACCCCCGGGGAGCAAAATGGCAATGGTTAAAAGAGTGAAGTTATGCCAGTAGTTGTACAGGCTTTGTTTCCGGTTTTTGTATTAATCATGCTGGGCCATGTTTTACGGCGGCTTAATTTCCCGGGCGGGGATTTCTGGCCCCAGGCAGAGCGGTTCACCTATTACATTCTTTTTCCGGCCATGCTGGTGTTCAAACTGGGGCAGGCCAGTTTGCCGGCCTCGGCCTATGCCGACATTGCGCTGCTGATCGTGGCTATGCTGGTGGCGATGAGTGTGGTGCTGGTGGCGATTCAGCTGTTCTGGCGCTGGAGCGGGCCGGTGTTTTCTTCGGTGTATCAGGGGGCTATTCGCTTTAACTCCTATGTGGGGCTGGCAGCGGGCGGCATGTTGCTTGGGGATGACGGGCTGTCGCTGACGGCCATTGCGGTGGCCATTATGGTGCCACTGCTGAATTTGCTGTGCATCCTGATGTTTTCGCTGGTGGCCGGACAAGACAAGATCAGCGTGGTGCAGGTGTTGCGGGCCATTGTGACCAACCCGCTGATTGTGGGTTCGGTGCTGGGTGTGTTGTGGAGTTATTTCCAGATTGGTTTCCACCCGTTGCTGGCGGGCATTCTGGAACCTCTGAGTAACCTGGCCCTGCCCATGGGCTTGATGACGGTGGGCGCGGGCTTGCAGTTGAGTGCCTTGCGGGGTGCCTCGGCGCCTTTTCTGGTGTCTTCAGGGCTCAAGTTGCTGGCGTTCCCGGCTATGGTGGTGGTGCTGGCCTGGGTGTTGGGGCTGAGCGGCTTGCTGGTGCAGGTGGCGGTGTTGCTGGCAGCGCTGCCCACCGCCACCTCGGCCTACATCCTGGCGCGCCAGCTGGGGGGCGATGCGCCGCTGATGGCGGGAATCATCAGCGGGCAAACCTTACTGGCGATGGTCACGATTCCGTTAGTGCTCAGCCTGTTCTGGTAGGCACTGCAGCACGGCATCGGCAATGGACTGCTGGAACTTGACGTAGCCTTGCACATCCGGCTCGATATCGGTGGCCAGTGGGTCCCAGGTGCTGAAGGTTACGTTCAGGCCTTCGGTGATGGAGCGCCACCACTGCCGGTTGAACTGGGGTTCGGTCAGCAAGCAGGGCTGGCTGGCCTGGCGCAGCTTCTCCTGCACTTCGGCAATGTGCCGTGCGCCGGGCGCCAGTTCCGGGTTCAGGGTGAGCACGCCGTCCAGTTGCAGCTCATAGTGTTCGGCAAAGCGCTCGAAGGCGCTGTGGTAGGCGAACAGGCTGATGTTCTGAACTGGCGCCAGGCTGGCTTTGATTTCCTGTTCTGCTGCATTCAGGTCTTGCTCGAACCGGGCCAGGTTGGCGTTCAGCTCGTCTTTATTCATACCGTCCAGCGTGACCAGCCTGGCGTGGATGCTTCGCGCCATCTCCAGGGCCAGTTGCGGGTCTATCCAGGTGTGCGGGTCTTCGCCGTCTCCGTGGTCATGGTGGTGGCCATGGTCATGGTGGTGATTGTGATGATCGTGGTCACTATGTTCTTCTTCGTGATGCTCATCTTCGCCTTCCGGTACTTCGGTAAAGGCCACCACCCGGCCTTCAAATTCGCTACCGCTCAGCAGTCGGCTGAGGAAGGTTTCCATTTCCGGCCCTACCCAGAAGATGGCGTCGGCCTGTTCCAGTGCCCGCCGTTGCGACGGTTTCATGGTGTAGTTGTGGGGGCTGGACCCGGCAGGCACCAGGCTTGATACCTGCACGCTGTCACCAGCAACCGCTTTTACCAGCAGTTCCAGTGGCTTGATGGAGGTGACAACGTTGGCGGCAGAGGCCGGAAAGGCAGCCACGGCGGTGGCCAGGCCAAGGGCCAGGTGGGTTTTGCTGAGTTTCATGGTGCTGAATCCTGATGATGTCCTGAAACGTTATAATATTACATTACGTGCAGCATGTGCAAAGGGGATCATGCGAAACCGCCGGAGGGCCGCTATAATGCGCCCTTTATAAATCGGCCACTTATTTTCAGGATGGTTTCATGACAGTACGCACCCGAATTGCCCCGTCGCCCACCGGCGACCCACACGTTGGTACCGCCTACGTGGCCCTGTTTAATCTGTGCTTTGCTCGCCAGCACGGTGGTCAATTCATTCTGCGCATTGAAGACACCGACCAGGCCCGAAGCACGGCTGAATCCGAGCAGGATATTCTGAAGGCGCTGCGCTGGCTCGGCCTGAACTGGGACGAAGGCCCCGATGTGGGCGGCCCCCATGGCCCTTATCGCCAGTCTGAGCGTAAGCACATGTACGGCCAGTACGCGGAAGACCTGGTTACTGCCGGCCATGCGTTCTATTGCTTCCGTACGCCGGAAGAGCTGGATGTGATTCGCGAAGAGCGCAAGGCCCAGGGCCTGAACCCGGGTATCAAGGGTGACCTGGAGCTGCCGGAAGACGAAGTGAAGCGCCGCCTGGATGCCGGCGAGTCTTATGTTATCCGCATGAAGGTGCCGGACGAAGGTGTGTGCGAGATCCAGGACATGCTCCGTGGCACCATCGAAATCGACTGGGCCCAGGTAGATTGCCAGATTCTGCTGAAATCCGACGGCATGCCGACCTACCACCTGGCCAACGTGGTGGATGACCACCTGATGGGCATCACCCACGTGTTGCGTGGTGAGGAGTGGATTAACTCTGCGCCCAAACACAAGCTGCTGTACCAGTACTTTGGCTGGGATATGCCAGAGCTGTGCCACTTGCCGCTGCTGCGTAACCCGGACAAGAGCAAGCTGTCGAAGCGCAAGAACCCCACCAGTATCAACTTCTATGAGCGCATGGGCTTTTTGCCGGAAGCGGTCACCAACTATCTGGGCCGGATGGGCTGGTCCATGCCGGATGAGCGTGAAAAGTTCACCCTGGATGAGATGATCGAGAACTTCGACATCCAGCGTGTGTCCCTGGGTGGCCCGGTGTTTGATGTAGAGAAACTGCGCTGGCTGAACGGCCAGTGGATTCGTGATGAGCTGAGCGATGAGCAGTTCATGGAGCGGATGCACCAGTGGTGGTTCAACCGTGACGACCTGAAAGCCCTGGTGCCGCACATCAAGGGCAGGGCAGAGGTGTTCTCTGATGTGGCGCCCATGGCCCAGTTCATGTTCAGTGGCATGCTGAACCTGAAGCCGGAAGACTTCGCCCACAACAAGCTGGATGAAAGTCAGATCCGCCGGGTGCTGCAGTTCACCCTGTGGAAACTGGAAGCCCAGCGCCACTGGAGCAAGGACACCATCTTTGCCGACATCAAAGCCCTGGCCAAGGCACTGGACCTGAAGATGGGGGATTTCATGTTCTCGATCTTCGTGGCGATTGCCGGTACACCCAATTCCTGGTCGGTGATGGACTCCATGGCCCTGCTGGGCCCGGACATGACCCGCTCCCGTTTGCGCCATGCCCTGGATGTGATGGGTGGGTTTTCCAAGAAAGAAACCAAGAAAGTAGAGAAAGAATACGCCGCTTTGGGTATTTAATAAGCGGTTTGTCGGTTAATTGAACGATGTGGACAGGGATGTTCAAAAAACTTTAAAAAAAGCGAAATCAGGTGTTGACGCCCTAGGGGCGGATCCTTAATATACGCATCCGTTGAGGGGCCATAGCTCAGCTGGGAGAGCGCAACACTGGCAGTGTTGAGGTCAGCGGTTCGATCCCGCTTGGCTCCACCAATTTCTAGTCCCCTTCGTCTAGTGGCCTAGGACTCCGCCCTTTCACGGCGGCAACAGGGGTTCGAACCCCCTAGGGGACGCCAATTAGGCTTGACGGTTTAGTCCACCGGATAGCCATCAAAAAAACCGCCTTCGGGCGGTTTTTTTGTGTCTTCGGGGTCAGACTCCCCAACGGGGGTCTGACCCCCATTCTCCCAGTTCTGACGTTACCCCCTGTTCTCCCGATTCTCCGAGTTAGAGGGGTCAGACCCCCGTTGGGGAGTCTGACCCCTAGTCCCCTAATCCCCCTAGCGGGCGGCAATCGCTCCCTTGCCCACACCCTCATACGCCTTCACGCGAATCTCGTCGTCCGGAAACTCTGCCTTCAGTGTGTCGGCAATATGCGCAGCAATCAGCTCTACGGTGGTGTCGGTGTCCAGCATGTACACCCGGCTTTCCGGCAGGGTGAGGGCAAACTCGCCCTGGTTGGCTTCGTATTCGAAGGTGATGTACGCCACGCCGTCGTCGCCCACGTAGCGGCGGGTTACGTCTTCTTCGGTGCCTACGTAGACATCCTTCCACAGTTGGGCCCAGCGGTTTTCCAGGTCGTAGTCCCGGTGGCCGTTGCGGTCTATGCGGATGGGGGAGCGGTGGCCGTGGGCGATGCGCTGGCAGTTGCCCAGGTGTTTCTTCAGGCCGTGTACGTAGTGGTAGTAAGCGCCTTCGATGATGTCTTCCCGCAGGTTGATCTCCACAGAGGTGACGTTGCCTGGCAGTACCGCCATCAATTCTTTTTCCAGCAGGGCGGCCACGGCAGAGGGGACTACCCGGTCTGCAGACAACCACACCACGGCTTCATCCGGTGATCGGTGTTCAAGGCGGCTGCCGTCGGTTAGGTCCCAGGTGAATGTGTCCGGGGTTTCTTCATCCCAGTGCAGGCCTTCGTAGCCGCGGGGAATCACCAGGCGGTGGTCTACCCGCTCGTCGATCACCCGTTTGATGGTGCGTTTTACCAGGCTGAAATCGAACACCATGCCCTGGTCGTCCAGGTCGCCGCCTAGCACCACGTCGGTAATCCAGCTTTCACCCACAAGGCCCCGGGCCGGGTCCAGGTAGGCGAAGTCAATCACGGTGAGGTTGTCGACAAAGAGGTGATTCATGAAGGGCCTGGCTGATTTGGTTGCATGGTGGCGGAATTCTAGCAAAAATCGCGTGATTCAGCAGTTTACTGCAGCTATCCACGTGATTAAGGAACCCGGCATCTTAACCATCAACCCCTGTCCTCTCGATCAGCAGTTTCCGGCATTGGTGCTGGCGGCGGGCCGTGCCTCCCGTATGGGGCGCTATAAGCAGTTGTTGCGGGTGCCGGGGCGAGGCACTTTGCTGGATAACGCTATTGGCCAGGCCCGGCAGTTGTCGGGGCAGGTAAGTGTGGTGGCGGGCGCCGGGTACCCTCTGGTGCGCTTTCGCTGCCACAGGCAGCCGGCTAGCTGGATTATGTGCGAGAACTGGCAGGGTGGGATGGCGGAATCCCTGAAGGCCGGTGTGGCGGCCCTGGCGCCGCAGGCGCTGGGGGTGTTTGTGGTGCTGGGCGATCAGCCGTTACTGGATTCTGAAGGCCTGGCACAACTTGCCCGGCTGGCACGGGAAGAGCCGAAGCAGCCTTTGGGGGCGGATTATGGCCGCAGAGCAGGGGTTCCGGCGTGGATTCCAAAGGCCTTGTGGCCGCAGGTGTTTCAGTTGGAGGGCGATGCCGGAGCCGGTGCTATTCTGAATCGCGTGGGAGCTGCCCGGGTAAAAATTGCCGGGGTGCAACGGGATGTTGACACCCCCGGCGAGTGGTTGCAGATACGTGCAGAGTTAGACGCCAAACAGCCCTGACAGCCAGGCAATGCCGACGCTGAAAATGCCCAGGCTCACGGCCAGGCCCAGCGTGTAGATGCGGGAGTTGGCCGAGCGCTGCTGCGATACGTACAGGTCGATGGTGCGCTGGGCGATGTCTTCCGCGGTTTCCCGGGAGATTTCGTGGGCCTGCTGGATGGCTTCGGATTGCAGGGTTTGCCAGAACTCGGTGTCGATGGTCTGCACGTTGGTGATGTGGTCTTTAAGCTCGGCCATGTGGTCCGGGGTAAAGCCGGCCGTTTTGGCGAGTTCTTTCTTCAGGGCCGACATTTCCCGGCCCAGGTTCATGTTCACTTCGGCGGCTACGTCATCACGCAGGTGACGGGTGCGCTCGTCTATCATCGCAGACAGGGCATTCAGCCGCTCTTCCATCTCGGCTTCCTGCTTGCTGCGGGTGTCGTCCAGAGCTCGTTTCAGGTGGTCGTACTGCTCATCAAACAGATCGCTCAGCAGCTCGTGCAGGCGGTTGTTGATGTTGGTTCTTACCGCCGAACGGGATATCTGCTCGATCAGGTCGCTGGTGAGCGGAACCACATCGGCACCGGCGTGGCCGTTCAGGTTAATCTCGGACTTTGGCGCAACGTCCGCAGCTTCCGCTTCGTTCAGGTTGGTCAGGGGCTCTGGCAGGGTGCCTTGCTCAACGTCGTTGGCCAGCTCCTGAAGGGTTTTCTCCAGGCCATCGGTCTGGGGCGGCTTGGTGAGAATGCTGTAGATGCCGAAGTTGCGGGCCTCGTCGGTGAAATCGGAGGATTTCTTGGAGGTGCACATGATTATCGGAATGCCGGCGGTCTCCGGGTTGCCTTTGATGGCCTTGGTGGCTTCTACGCCATTCATGCCAGGCATCAGATGGTCCATGAAGATCACATCCGGGTGGCCATGATTTTTCAGGAAGTCGAGCGCTTCCTCGGCAGAGCTTGCCATGTTTACTTCCATGTCGCGACTTTCCAGCAGTTTGCTTAGTGCAAACCTTGCTACTTTGGAGTCGTCCACAAGCAGAGCATTTTTGATTGCCATGTCACTTCCTCAACCTGTAACTGCAAATCCGTGGGTGCTGCGACCGGGTTTTTGATTACCAGCCTTCCAGTTGCGGGCACTGGGTGGCCCGGTAACTCTTTTCCCGGTAACACACGCCGGGTTCCGTTGAGCGGGCGGTAAATACCTCGCCTGCTGCGGTGGTCAGGCGAACTTGTCCATAGGGTTCGCCGTGGCGGAAAGTGGCTTCAATGGAGCTGCCATTGGGGTTGCGCAGCAGCCCCAGGCCATGGAACTTGCCTTCCATGTATTGCCCATCGTACTTCTTCCCGTCTGCAAAAATCTCTATGCCCTGGCCGTGGAATTGGCCGCTGGAGAATTCGCCATCATAGGTGCGGCCATCGGGGTAGGTCAGGGCGCCCTGGCCGTGGAACTGGCCGTTGCGGAATCCGCCCACGTACAGCATGCCGTTGGCGCTGGTCAGTGAGCCCTGGCCGTGCAGTTTGCCCTGGGCCCAGTTGCCGGTCAGGGTGTCGCCGTTGGCGCGGGCCAGGGTGCCTTTTCCGTGGTATTGGTTGCGTTCGAAAAGGCCGTTGTAGCGACTGCCATCCGGATGCCAGGCGGTGCCTTCACCGTGGAACTTGCCATCGATAAAGTGGCCTTCGTAACGCAGGCCGGTATCGTCTTCGTAAGTGCCATCGCCGGTTTTAACGCCACCCAGCCACTGGCCGTTGCGGAATTCAACGCGGGTGAGTTCTTCCAACTGGCCAACCAGGGTCATCTGCTGGCCGGCGGACAGGGCTACGGAGCTGGTCCAGGGCTGGAAGCCTGGCTTGCTGATGGTGACGTTGTATTGGCCCGGGTCCAGTTCGAGGTCGAGCCGAGTGGCACCGTAGTTGCGGCCGTTAATGGTGACTTCATCGCCAACTACGTTAGAGCGCAGCACCAGTTTGCCGGTGGTGGCAGGCTCGGGCTCCGGTTCTGGTTCTGGTTCTGGTTCTGGTTCGGCTTTTGGCCGGGCAGCCGGTGCCGCGACATCCCCAGTAGCCGCAATGGCAGCTACCGGCTCGGCAATGGCGAGAATTTCGGGTTCTTCCGGCACGGGGTCAATGGTGAAGGTTTCCGCCGTCAGCGGCTGTTCGGGCTCTGGCTCTGGCTCTGGCTTGTCGGCTTCAGCCGGTGCTGGCTCTGCGCTGGCTTTGGCAATGGCGCCCTGAATTTCTGGCGCACTTGCGACCGGCACCATAATGTCTTTGCGTACCGAGGCAAATCCGGCGGTAACCAGTAGCATTAGGGCAAGCGCGTTGATGAACAGCAGTGGTCTGAAATCGACCATGATGAAACCTCGTGATCCATACGTTCCGGATGCTTTTGTTATGGTTTCATCTTAACCACTGTCTGCAACGTTATGTAACAGAAACCGCCTGT